>ERZ772909.1275-NODE-1275-length-14172-cov-20.295034_pt1 | contig 14172 bp, 18 predicted proteins | sample MGYA00511137_ERZ772909 | MGnify/ENA primary metagenome ERZ772909 (study PRJEB29015, sample SAMEA2738095) | human oral metagenome | biome: human oral; feature: human-associated habitat; material: saliva | place: China | collected 2270 ... | reverse complement strand
CTTAAGTGGAACAGAGTTCTTCCATCTAACGAGCGTGTTAGCTTCAAGAGTCTTGGCTCTCATTTCGTTTGTGTAGGTAGCTATAGGCATTACATATTGCATATTACCATTTGTAATAGCCACTTGCTGGGTTCCACTTACAGAGAACTTAGCCTTAGCATTTTTATAATAAACAAACGATTTGTCTGCATCGTAATTGCGTTCCTCTGGTGCAGCGGTAACTACACTCGTATATGATTCAGAATAATAGCCATCGAAAGATGGAGCAACACTACCTGGAACGAAAGTTACATAGAATTTGGTTTTACCATTAAAGAAGATGTTTGTTTCTGGGTCAATCTCTGTACCAATCTCTGAAACACCTGTTACAGCACCATCGTTCAAGTCTACATTAGCTGAAGCGTAAACACCTTTACCACGAAGACCAACCTTTGTAAGTGATGTACCGTCGTTTGCTGTAATAGCAAAGTGAGCCACAGCAAATAAGTTCTTCAATGTAACAATTCCGTCGGTAACTGCCTTTCCTTCAGAATTAGTAACAACTTTGCCTGTACCCATTAAAACACAGTTCCTCTTCAAATCCTTAAGTTCGCCTGTTTGCTGAGTGAGGTCGATATTGAATTTACCCGCAGAGAGGTCATCCTCGCTAATTGTTCTGTCGGCACTACCATCGGTTGTTTTACCTACATAGAAAAAGCGGTAAGTGCTATTTTCTGTTATGCGGCTTGCTGGAACCTCGCCTTCAAACTCTCCACTGAGACCGTCACGCTTTGTAGACTTCAATGCGAGTGTATGAACAGTTTTCCCACCAGCAGCATCGGTTATAACGAGCATCAATTGGTCATTAGTTTCCCACTTCCATGGGCTTTGATTGCCTTCTTTTTCTTCTAGTACGGCTCTCGATGTAGTAGCATCGTCTTCTGTACCAGCCGATACAGAGAGCGTTACCATTTGTTCTTTCTCTTCTGGATAATCAACAGCTTCTGAAGAACAAGATGCTGCAAAAATTGATATTGCCATGCAAATAAGTGGCAAAAGAATTCTATTTTTCATTCTTTATATCTTTATTACTATTAAAATGTTTCAGCTAAACTTTACTCAACCTCATACAAAGTAACCACTTTGAATATGAATTTGAGTAGCATTTAAACTATTTGTAAGGTAAGCTAAATGTTAATAAACTCGTTTAATCACCTTGTGGTGCATACCAAGGGTCGCTTGGGTCTTCACTAACATCTTTATTGTCAGTTTCGCCCGATACACTACTCTGTAGCATAGACTCTGGATACAAGCTGAAAATTGTACACGATGGTGTTTGGTAAGTTTCTTTTTTCCCTTTAACAATAGTTTCTAATACTGTTAATCCATTTTCTCTCATATTTTCTCAATTTATATAGTTATATCTTGTGTTGAATAGCATAATTTATAGTGGCATACACAACTTTTTGTGTAATTTTTATAAATAAGCATTAATTTTAATGCAAAATTAGTTATTTATTTTTTATGACACGATACATTTACATTTTTTAATAATTTCGTGAACATATATACAGAGAAAAACTGACAGATATCTAAAACGAAAGCGACAGATGTCTAAAACGAAACTGACAGATATCTAAAACGAACACGACAGATATCTGAGATATTTTCTATACATTTAGATATTCTTTTCGATTGCTTGGTAGAGCAACAAAGGCTGCTTACAAGCAATGCAAATAGACAATTATAAACAAAAGAGGAGAGCAAACCACCCTGCCCTATTTGCAATTCTGTTGAGATTTTATTTTGTATATCGTTCTGCAAGAATTGTTAGCATACATTTTATTGAAGTTGGTTCTAACTTATTAGAATAGCCATACAATCAGCTTTTTACGGTGAAACATTTTAGGAATAAGATGAGATAGAAAGTAAGAAACATAGCACAACTAAGTATTTCTAAATAACACTATAAATATAGCTTTTCTTCTTGTAAATAACAACAACACGCAAAAGAACATATTACAGCACAAAAAGCATCAGCGTTTTACCACAAAAACACCCAACAAAACAGCGCAAAAAGCATCAACGTTTTACCACAAAAACACTCAATGAAATAGCACAAAAAGCATTAATAACTTTTATGTGCCGAAAAAAAGCGTTACTTTTGCAAAAAATATTTTGTATATGGAGTATTACAAAAGAATGGTAGACAGTCTGCTTACCGATCTACTTGACTCATCAGGTGCGGTATTGATAGAAGGTCCCAAGTGGTGTGGAAAAACAACAACAGCTACACAACAAGCTGCAAGTGTTCTTAAATTACAAGACCCTGATATGCGAGAACAATATTTTGCTACCGCAGCTATCAAACCATCTTTATTATTGACAGGCAAAACACCTCGCTTGATAGACGAATGGCAAGAATTGCCTGTCTTGTGGGATTCTGTGCGAACAGTGGTAGACGAACGAAATGACGTAGGTCAGTTTATTTTGACAGGCTCTAATTCTATAGACAAAAGTGCCATTCTACATTCAGGGACGGGGCGTATTGCAACTATGGGAATGTTGCCTATGAGTCTGTTTGAGTCGAAAGAGTCGTCAGGTGCTGTTTCTTTGAAAAACCTATTTGATAATCCTCTTATAGATATTGATGGGATAACATCGCCTATGCAGTTGGAGGACTTAGTTTTTGCAGCTTGCAGAGGTGGATGGCCAGCATCATTGATCCGCAAAACGGACAAAGCACGCCTTCAGGTTGCAAAAGACTATATCAATAGTCTTTGCAGAATTGACATTTCAACCATCGATGGAATTACACGCAACGAAAAACTTAGTCAGCTTATTTTGCGCACTTACGCACGAAACATTTCAACATTGGCAAAGAAAAGTAGTCTGCTGAAGGATATTAGGGCAAATGTAGAAAATTGTTCAGAAAATACTTTGAATGATTATATAAACGCATTAACCAAACTTTTTGTTATACAAGATATAGAAGCATGGAGTCCAGCGGTCAGATCGGCATCAGCCATACGTCGGGGTGTTAAAAGAGAATTTGTTGATCCGTCTATTGCTGTTGCAGCCCTATCTATGTCTCCAGAAACATTATTAATGGACTTGAAGACCTTTGGCTTTATTTTTGAGTGTATGTGTATTCGCGACTTGAAGGCTTATTCTCAGGCATTAGGAGGCTATATCTCTTATTATCATGACCGATACGATTTAGAAGCAGATGCCGTTCTTCATTTAGAAGATGGGAGATATGCTCTCATTGAGTTTAAGCTTGGAAGCAGGGAAATAGAGGAAGGAGCTGAACATCTTTTAGAAATTAAACGTCTGGTCCAGCAATACAATGCAAAAGAAAAGCAAATTCGACTTCGTGAGCCAGACCTGCTTATGGTGATAACAGGCGGTGTAATGGCTTACTCACGTCCCGACGGTGTTAAAGTTATTCCTTTGGGGTGCATGAGAAATTAAATATGGAGCAACCAATAGGCTGATGGAATATGCTTTATGGAATAGACTAAATATAAGGGTATTTAATTTTGTAGGCTCGGTATGTAGCATTAAGCACAGAGTGTAACATTAACCGTAAACACCGCTGAGTGTACTAATTAGGTTACAAGTGAGTATTTTTAAACACAAAAGAGGATTTTGTTTCCAAAATCCTCTTTCCTTGTTTTGTGATTCCGTTGGGGTTCGAACCCAAGACCCACAGCTTAGAAGAATATACGAGGAAAAAGTATTAAAGTGTTGATTGTAAGATGTTTATAAAGAACGTAAAAATACCTTTTTATTCGTTTTATTAAAAAATAAGTCTAAAAAAGTGGTTTAGATGTGTTATACATATCGTCTTTTGACGAGGCTGTCTTATTGTCTTTGAGAACTGAAATACCTAAAGAGTTCAGGAGTTTACCAAATAGCCAAGATGTAACGACCACACTTTCTACACTTTCAGGAGAAGATATTGCTATATATTTTTTGCCAACGTAGACGGTATTGTGCGAAAGGTTTTCAAGGTCTATCAGATTACCCTCGCTTTTGTCCAAGTGGTAAAGGTATTTAAATACACGTATCATTTCCTCTTCTGTTGCAAATTTCATATAAATACTTTTCCTATTTACATTTACGAGCTTTGTCCCTATTGATTTCAGGTCAGACGTTGTAATATTAGCGGCGTAATACTTTGTGCCATCTGCATTTTCGATTAAGTCGATAGTATTGTCGCCAAATTTAGCAACTGTAGAACTGTGCGATAACACCTTTTGTGCGTAAATAAATGTGCTTGCCATTAAAAGAACGGCGATTAAAAATAGTTTTTTCATTTTGTATCTGTTTTATATTGTTATTCGTGATATTGCACCAACGACTTTGTAGGCGTGGATAATGTCCACTTTATTTAGGGTAACATCTTCAAAATTTTGATTTATAGCCTTAAAAATATAAGTATCGTTACTTTCAGATGGATAGGCGTAACGAATAAAGCGAAATTTAGATGTTATAACGAAATAAAGAGAATTTACTGTTATTTCTTCCTCTGTTGGCTGTACGAATATAACGTCTCCACTGTCGTATTTTGGTAGTGCGTCTTTGCCGTAATATGGAATACCAACACAGCCAGCAAAAGCTGGTATAGAGACGTATTCTATTACGGGGTAATTGCTTTCGCTTAGTTCTTTTGAAAGGTCGTTAAGGACGGCTATATTTAAAATAGGTTGTTTCGTTTCCTTTGTGTTTAGTCCGAAAATATCCTTTTTTAAAACGGTCGTTATTTCTTTTAAATAAGCATCTTTGAAATTTTCGGCATTAAGTCGTGAGTTGAGGCACTGTGGCGTTACGCTTAGTTGTTCGGCTAACCAAGCAAAGTTTACACGGTGCTGTTGCAATATTTTCCTTATTTCGCTACCTTTCATTTCGTTGTAAGTCTATCAATTATATTTGTCATCTGTAATATTTGCTGTTGCGATGTCGAAACAACGTCTATTAAATGGCTCTTTTGCTGTTGCGAGGTTTCGAGTTCTTTTGTTAAGGTTGCAACGGTATCTGTTAAGGTAGTAACGTTGTCTTTTTTGTCTTTGCAACCGTAGTTGTTTTGAACGCCTATGCGTTCGTTGTTACCCGTTTGCCCATTGTAGGTAATATCTCCACTATTTGTAGCGATAGATTGTGCGCCAGAGGCTGTAATATTTACTATACTATCATCAAAGAAGTAACCTACGGGGAGCTTTAACACGTAGGCTAAACTTTCAATGGTGCTAACTTTAACGTCAGCACCTGCAAGTAAGTTTTCAATGGTAGTTCGTGAAACTTTAGTGAGCTTTGATAGCTCGCTTTTGCTAATTTTGCTAACTTCGATAGCCTCTCTTATTCTATTGATATTCATACATTTAACGTTATCTGTATATTAAAGTTTACAAAGTTTAACAGAAAAATGTTCATTAAAATTTGCACATTTGTCCAATAAACTTTACCTTTGTGCTGTAATTTTGAAACAAAGATATAAATAAATATATTAAGAATAAAATTTTTGCCACTTAAAATTACATAGGGTGTTCAGTTTTTAGGCTGACACGTGGTTCAAGTCCACAACACCCACAACGCGCGGTGAGTACAGATTTGCGGTCGCAAACCTTTGAGCCATCTCACATTAATAAAAATGACTGAAAGAGGTTGCAAAGGCAAAAGAGTTAGAGGCTCTCAGGTGGTTCAAGTCCACCTTTGCCACAAGAGGCACACTTACTTGTGTCGGTTCTCCAGCCTGATGGGGCTGTAAGTTGCAGGCTAAAAACCACATAGCAACGATGCAGAGGTCAATCGCAGAAGCAAGCAGCCTACGCAATGTAGGTCGAAGCAAGCAGCGAGGAAGAAAGTAATAAAAGTTAGGAAAAATAGGCTGGTGTCGTTGAATTCGACAGCATAGTGCGAAGAATAGTAACACAAACAAATGGTAGTACATTAACCAGCCACAAATAATAATAAACAAAATAAAAATAAAAAATTATGGATACAGAAGAAAAAAGAAAATTTGACGATTTGGAGGTAGAGAATGCAGCACTAAGAGCCAGCATTGACAAACTGGAGAGAGAATTGCGAGAAGCTCGCAATATGACAGCACAGTATCGCAAGTGGTGGGAGTGCGAATGCCAGCGAGTTATCAGTATAAAGGAAGATGTTGAGGCGTCTGTAAATCTTTTCAGAAGAATACAAAAAAGATGGTAAAATAAAAAAATATGAAAGAGAAAAAATACATATACGGGGAAAAGAAAAAGCCTATTTCATCTACTTTAAAGAAAATGAAAGTGGGCGATGTAGAGAGATACCCTATAGAGAGAATGGGGTCCGTGCGTGTTACAGCCTACCAAATTGCCACGCAGATGAGAAGAGAAAAAGTTGTTTTCTCTGTTATTCCACGTGGTTTACACGTTGATGTAACACGTATAAGATAATATGATGAATAGCGAGGAAAAATTACTCGCTATAATGCGAGTAATGAATAATAAATTTTTCGGCTTTCGTTTCAGTGAAAAGATAGTCGGTGGGCGTACTCGTTTAGAGAGGCTCATTACAGCTGGAAAGATACGAGCCGAAAAAGGTAATAAAGAGTGCCAGCACGGTAAATGGCTGATAAATGCAGCCGACGTGTTAAGGCACGCAAAAGCAGATTAGTTATGAAAAATATAAGAAATAAGGTAGTTAGTTGGTTAGGGTGTAAAAACGAGATGTACTCTACAATGATAGAGGAAGATGTAACGAATAGAAATGTTATTTTGTATAACATTATCGTTATACTCTTCCTTTGTGGAGTGCTTATAGCGGAGCAGCACCCCTGTGTAGGATTGTCAGCTATTACGGTGGCAGCCCTACTGGTAAAGAGTTGTAGGAAAGGATAACATACTCTTATTATCAATATTATTATTTTGTGTTACTCTTTTTGTTTCGTTGTGAAACGAGGCAAAAAGGAATATTTAAATGTATTTAGGTTCTTTTTTTAGTGATTTCATAGGAGAGTACAGTAGGGTTGCGAACAAGTGATTGTTTAGGGGGTTCGATACCCCCGTACTCACGAATTTTTATTTTTTAGATATGAAAGACAATAATTTTAATTTCAGAACTTTAAAAGCTGACGAAATAGAGTGCCGTGTGGGTACTGTCAGTGATGGTAAAGGCGTATCTTTACTGATGTATAAGAACGCCCGAGTAGATATGCAGTTACTCGATGAAGTCGTGGGGGCGGAGAATTGGAAACGCAGCCACGAAGTAGTAAACGGTAACTTGTTCTGTACGGTAAGCATACGCACAGATAATGGCGAATGGGTGTCAAAACAGGACGTTGGCACGGAAAGCAACACAGAAAAAGAAAAAGGACAGGCGTCTGATGCTTTCAAACGTGCGTGCTTTAATTGGGGCATAGGGCGTGAATTATACACGTGTCCTTTTGTGTGGGTATCGTTGAATGCTGACGAGTGGCGCACGGGGTACAGTGGCAAGCAGCAGCCGAAAACACGCTTTAGTGTTGATGCTATTGAATACGATGAGGCACGTAGGGTGTCTTATTTGTCTGTAAAAGATGACAAAGGAAAGGTGCGCTATACGTATGGCACGCCAAAGGAGGCGATAGATTATAAATTGGAGGCTATCGACCAAGTTAAACGGACGAAAAGCCGTAAAGAATTGGAGGAAATTTATAATCAATATAAAGATTTTAAAAACGATAAAGATTTTATAGCAGCTTGCCAAGAGCAAACAAAAACTTTTAAATAAATAAGATAATGAAGAGTAAAGACTTAAAAGAAAGTTCTGTGATATTCAATGAGGCGGAACACACGTACACACTTAATGGTAAAAAGTTGAGCGGTGTTACGGCTATTGTTAAATGGTTATTTCCTGATACGTATACAGATATTCCCGAAAGTGTACTGATGAAAGCAGCAGCACACGGTAGTCTAATTCATAGCAAGTGCGAATTATACGATACTTGTGGTTTAGGCGATGATTTGCCCGAAGTTCAGGAATATATAAGGCTAAAGAATGAAAACAGCCTCATAACAGAGGCTAACGAGTACTTAGTAGATGATGGAAAAGACATAGCGTCAAGTATTGATGTTGTCTTTACTAAAGGTGAGGACGGTTGTTACCCACTTGCGGACATTAAGACAACAAGCAAGATACACAAAGATAACGTAACGTTGCAGTTATCTATATATGCTTATCTCTTTGAACTTTGCAACAAAGGAAAGAAAGCAGGCAAGCTGTATGTTATATGGCTACCTAAAGAGAAATACGGCAAAGCAGAGCTTATGGAGCTTAAAAAGTTGCCAGCAGCAGCTTGCAAGAAGATAATAAAGGCGTATCTTGCAAAAGAAGATAGTACACCGTACAGGGTTAAGTATTTTGATGCAGAAGAGAAAAAAGAAAGTACAGAAATAGAACCTATAGAGGAGGCTTTGCCCGTAAGCCTTAAAGATGCTGAAAATGAAATTATAAAGTTGGAAACAGCTATAAAAGAGCTGGAAGCAAAGCAAAAGGAAATGAAAGCTGGTCTACTCTCTCTTATGGTAGAGCATAATGTTAAGAAGTGGAGCAGCGACCGTCTGACGATAACACGAAAGTTGGACGGTACGAGGAAAATTTTAGATACGGCAAAACTAAAGAAAGAGTACCCCGATATATATGCGGAGTGCGTAAAGGTATCACCGACTAAAGGTAGTATAACGATAAAAGTATTATAAAGATGGCAAGATGCAAGAATAGAGTTAGCCTCATTGGTACTGTTGGTAAGGACGTAGAGGCAAGGCAGACACAGCAGGGGTTGTGGTATGCAAGAATTAGCCTCGCAACGAGTACAGGAGGCTATAAAAAGAAAGACGGTACGGACGTACCCGAAGTAACACAATGGCATAGCGTGTGTGTATGGCGTGCAAATGCGCAATATGCTGGTCAGTATGTAAAGAAAGGAATGCGAATTGCGGTAGACGGTATGCTTACCTACAACAAGTACACCGATAAGCAAGGTGTAGAAAGAATTTCGGCAGAAATAATTGCAGAAGATTTATACGTGTTTAATTTAAAGCAAAGTACGCAACAAGGTGTACAGACGCAACAGCCGATACAATCTCAACCAACACAAGCAGCTCAACCAACACAAGTAAATAATTACCAACAGCAAGGCGCACCTTTCCCGCCTCCAACTGATGATGATTTGCCATTTTAAATGAAAACTATTTATATGAAAAAAGAAGGTGGTCGAGTGTCGTTAAGTGCGGAACTCGACTGCCTATTCTCTACTCTCTCTAATGGTAGCTATACGATAACAGTAAAGAGAACGAGAGAAAAGCGCACCATAAATCAAAACGCTTTGATGTGGGCGTGGTTTGCTTGTATAGAAGAAAATACAGGAACGAGCAAGGACGATATTTATATGTATTATTGCAAGAAATTCTTATCACGTGTTGTGTGCGTGAATAACAAGGAGGAAAAGATATACAGAACATCGTCTATGTTGTCCACTGTCGAAATGTCGGAATTTATGACAAAAATACAGGCAGACGCATCAAGTGAATTAGGTATTATATTACCTATCCCCGATGATAGGTATTTTGAAGAATTTTACGAACAATATAAAAGATGAATATAAAGAAGATTCAACTAACAAAAACAAATACACTAAACGTGGTGTATTCAAATGGCGATGGCGACACTATTAATATGACAGGCGCAAATATCGTCCACAGAGATTTAAAAGAGGCTGTAAAGGAATTAGTACCACACTTGGTACATTTAACCGAACAGAAAGAAAGTAAATACACTCTTATTGAATTGCAAGCGCAAAGAGATATAGAAGTAGATAGTGTATTTACACGTATCAATGTAGAGAGTATCTGCATTAATGATAACAACGTATCGTTAGGAGGCACGAGGATATTAGATAGAGGCGATGTTATACGTCTTTCATCGCCAAAGATAAATACTACTGATGACGAGAATTATCCGTATTTATCCGAATTGTCGCTTGCCGTTGAGGCTGTGAAATACGAAGCGGAGCAGTACGTCAAAGAGAAGAAATGGGGATTAAAGGAGGAAAGTTTGAAATTCGAGGACGATAACCCGTTTAGTGGCGATATAAAGCCTGACGAAGTGCCACAAGTTACAGTGGAAGTGGTACACGGTGGAAAGAAAAAGAGCAAGAAAGAAAAGAAAACGGCATAATGAAACCAAACATTTTGCGATATACGCTAACACCTAACTGCTATAAAGTGGAATTTGATTATCGCCCGATGTTGGTAGAATGTACAAAGAGAATTCCATCGGCAAGGTATAGGGCTGACGGGAGATTTTGGGAGGTCAGCCCTACTGATAAATGGTATTTAGAGAAGATGGCAACGTGGGCTGTTGCTCGACGTCTTTGCGATAGAGTAAAATGGCAGACAGACGAAGAGCCAGTAGAAAGCTACGAAATACCCGAAATGCCTAAATTAACAGTGCCTCATAATATGATACTCGAACCTTACGAATACCAAAAGGAAGGTATTGCTTATGCACTGGAGAAAAAGCGGTGTATAATGGGAGACGAACCGGGACTTGGAAAAACGGCACAAGCGATAGGGACGATGACGGCAAGCGGTGCGTTTCCTGCACTCGTAATCTGTCCATCGTCTCTAAAAGTCAATTGGCAAAGAGAATTTAAGAAATTTGGCAACGTCAATGCGGTAATATTAAGCGATAGTAACAGAACTACGTGGCATCGCTTTTGGGAGGCGAGAAACCAAAAAGGTGAGCCACTGGTAAAGGTCTTTATTGTGAATTACGAGAGCTTAAAAAAGTTCTTTGTGAGGAAGATAAAAGAGAGTTCGAGACTTACGCTACGAAGTATCGAATTTGATGAGCGTATAAATTTGTTTCGCTCTGTAATAATAGACGAAAGCCACAAATGCAAGTCAAGCAGAACACAGCAAAGTAAATTCGTACAAGACATAGCACGAGGCAAAGAGTATGTATTAGAACTTACGGGTACGCCAGTTGTGAACAACAACGTAGATTTGATACAGCAGCTTAACGTTATGGAACGGTTGGAAGATTTCGGAGGCTATTCTAAATTTATAGAAAGGTATTGCGGTGGTGTAAATCAGTCAAGCCATTTAAAGGAGCTGAATTTCTTTTTGCACAAGTTTTGTTTTTTCAGACGACAAAAGAAAGATGTATTAAAGCAGTTGCCCGACAAAACACGGTCGTATTTAGTTGTTGATATAGATAACCGAAAAGAGTACAACGAGGCAAAGGCGGACATACTACAATATTTGAGAAATTATAAAGATGCTGATGATGAAAAGATACAACGTGCTATTCGTGGGGCTGTAATGGTTAAAATGGGAATATTAAAGCAAATATCCTCAAAAGGAAAGACAAAAGCAGCAGTTGATATAATACATAACACGATAGATGGTGGAAATAAACTAATTGTCTTTTGTTTCCTAAAACAAGTTGTAAACGACCTTAAGGCGGAGTTTCCCGATGCTGTAACGGTAACAGGAGAAGACAACGACAAAGAGAAACAAAGAGCTGTAGACAAATTTCAAGAAGATGAGAATACAAAACTTATCATTCTGAACTATCGAAGCGGCGGTACAGGCTTAACGCTTACGGCAGCCTCTAACGTGTTATTTATAGAGTTCCCGTGGACTTATTCAGATTGCTGTCAAGCGGAGGACAGAGCGCACAGAAATGGGCAAAAAAACGCTGTTACGTGTACTTATCTACTCGGCAAAGATACAATAGACGAATATATGTACAAATTGATACAAACGAAAAAGGATATAGCTAACGGTGTAACAGGTACTATTGACAATATTAAGGAAAAGAAAATAAGTACGCAGCAAATGCTGATGGACGCAGCTATGGATATTTTCAAAGGTAAATATTAGAGCTTATGAAACCTTTAACGGAAAGTCAGATACAAAAGGAATGTGTTGCTTGGTTTAGGCGCACATATCCTAACATAGAGCAGTTATTCTTTGCTGTGCCAAATGGTGGCGCACGCAATGCGTGGACGGCTAAAATAATGAAAGACGAGGGTGTTCGTAGCGGTGTTGCAGATTTAATATTGCAAGTGCCGATAGGTGGATATGCGTCTTTGTGTATAGAAATGAAAACGCCAAAAGGAAAGCAGTCTAAAAGCCAAAAGGAATATGAAAGAAAGGCAAAGGAAATGAAAAATAAGTACGTTGTTTGCCATTCTTTGGAAGAATTTCAAAAGACAGTAACAGAATATATAAAAGGTAGCTTATGAAAAGTTATATCGATTATATTAATAACTATTGGTACATAGCTCAAGAGTATAGGTTTACGCCAATGGAAGGATACTTGTATTTTTACCTTTTAAGTGTTGCTAATAAATATGGGTGGAGAAATTCATTTAAGTTATCCAACCAACAAATAATGGCTAATATTGATGTAACAAAGGCTACTCTAATTAAGGCACGATTAACGCTTATTAAAGCTAAATTAATAAGTTTTAAGCCTTCAAATAATAAAAGAGAGGGTTCAAGGTACATTATTGAGTATAAAAATTATACCCAATGTGATACCCAATGTGATACCCAATGTGATACCCAATGTGATACCCAATGTGATACCCTTCATAAGACTAAGATAAAGACTAATATAAAAAAAAGAAATATAAAAGAAAAAAAAGATTTCGCAAATTTAGACTTAAAATTTGATGAGCCTAAAAAAACGAAAAAAGAAAACACACTACCAACCATAGAAGAAGTCGTTAAAATTTGTTTAAGCAAAGGAATGACAGAAAACGAGGCTAAAGACTTTTTCTATTATTACGATGCGCAAGGCTGGGTAACGTCTACGGGGCAAAAGATAAAACGAATAGACAGTATGGTTAATCGTTGGCTAAAGAATGAAAAGGAAAAACGAAATGGAAACAATAACACAGATAGCGAGAAGAGAGAGAAGCGAAATAGAGAAGTTATCGAAGACGTTATGTCCCGATACTTGTAAGTCGCAAGAGGAAACACGGCAGCTATTACAAAAATTTAGTCCTACGTTGCAGCCTAAATGTTACGCTTACCCAGAAAGGTCTATTTGTGGCACTGCACCCACATTGGCAGTAGTGCGAAGAGATTACGGAGAGCAGGTAGCGGTAGATTGGCTAACGATACAACTTAACGACTATCAAAATTTTGTAGGCGTTAAGGAAGAAAACAAGTTGCCTATTGACACGTTGAAAAGTTTATCGGCTATGATACTGGGTAGGTATTATTTCTTAAAGCTATCGGAGTTAATGCTATTCTTGCAAAAACTAAAGTACGGAGACTACGTGGAGATGTACGGCATAGTAGATGCCGTAAAGATACTAAAAGCGTTGAGGCTGTTTATGGAAGATAGGGCGGTATTAATAGACAGGGCAGAGCAAAAGAGAAAAGAGGCAGAAAGAGAGAGTTACGCAAGGCGTGCTGTGTCGTATGAGAAATACAAGCAAATGAAGAAATGCGAAAAGTAGTTATTTACTACCACACGAGAAATTTAGCCACGATACGAAAGATACAGGAGCATTTTAGCTTTCCAAAGAAAATGACGGTAAATGGCGAATGGGTGGTAGATGTCAAAAATGAGCAGTGGGAGGAATTGAAAGAGATTGAAAGGCGAGGTTACATAAGAATAAGAAATAAAAAATCGCTGTAGATGTGGTTTATTTTAATTCTGACAGCTTAAAAACTCGAAATGGTATAAGTTATCACAAAAGAATTTTTAAAGCGTTATACGCAAAATATTTAATAAAACAATAAACAATAAAAGTTATGAAAAAAGAAACAATAAACAAATTATGCGCTTCTTATATGGAAGATGCAAGAGGACTAAAGAGAAATACACCTAATAGGAACTTTGTATTGCGTCTAATCGAAGATACGTACAAGGCTGGTTTAGAAGATGCTTACAAAAGCATAAAGCCGTTAAGCTGGACGGTTGGAAAGTATGAAATGTTGGCGAATACTTTCGTTGGTATATTCTCTGTCTGTCCGAAGTGTGGAAAGAAAGCAGATAAAAATTATCGTGCATTAAGTACAAAATACCCAAATGAAATGACTGTGTAAATTAAAAACTAAAACAAAGGATAATGGAAATTAAATTACAATGCGGTGATACAATCGCTATTCCTGATGGTTGCAAGGCAATCGTTAAGGACGG
>ERZ772909.1265-NODE-1265-length-14235-cov-3.752186_pt1 | contig 14235 bp, 15 predicted proteins | sample MGYA00511137_ERZ772909 | MGnify/ENA primary metagenome ERZ772909 (study PRJEB29015, sample SAMEA2738095) | human oral metagenome | biome: human oral; feature: human-associated habitat; material: saliva | place: China | collected 2270 ... | reverse complement strand
TTTTTGCCTAAAATCTCAGGGTGCCGTAAAACTGTTGAGGCAAAGTTTTTGTAATGACTATAAAAATACCGGAACCATCAAGCGGTTCCGGTATTTTTTGTCTGCTTCACTTGAAGGCTTTCTTTATCTGCTTCGTTTGAGCCCGACAGCCAGAAAAACCGCCGCGAATACGGACAATAGGCCGATGAACGGCAAAGAACCGCCCAAACGCATATAAGGTGTTTCTCCCTGATAGCCTTGAATTTCTTCTTTCAATACGGTTGCCGTATTGGCGGGCGCCATGGCAATGATGCGTCCTTTGTTGTCTACGATGGCGGTCGCGCCGGTATTGGTGGCTCTGGCCATGTAGCGGCCCAGTTCCAATGCGCGCGCTTGCGATTGCTGCAGATGTTGGAACATGGCATTGGAATCGCCGTACCAAGCCAGGTTGCTGGCGTTGGCGAGCAGGGTGGATTGTTTGGCGGAGGCGATTAAATCGTCGCCGAAACCGTCTTCATAACAAATATTGAATGCTACCTGTTGGTTTTTCATGGGAAACGGTTTTTGCGCCTCTCCGCCGTGCAGAATATCGGACAAGGGCATATCCATCATTTGATAGAGCGGGGCGGTTAAGGACGGCAGGGGTTTGTATTCGCCGAAAGGAACCAAGTGGTTTTTGGCGTAAAACGGAATATTGGCCGCTCCTATGCGGTAATCGGTCAGATTGACGACGGCATTTTGATAATTCATACCGTCAGCCGTGTATTGCATGGTGCCGACAGCTAAGGCGCTGCCGTTTTGACGGGCCTGTTTGGCAAATTCTGCAATGATGTGGTCAGGCAGTTCTTGCAGCATCACGGGGAATGCCGTTTCGGGCAGGATGACGATATCGGCGTGTGTGTCGGCGATTTGTCGGAAATAACGATCCAAAGTCGGCAGGACTTGGTCGTTGCGGAATTTTAAGTGTTGTTCGATATTGCCTTGAGCCAGGGCGACGGTGGCGGTTTGCCCTGTGGGTTGGGTGAAATCGGTTTGCTTGGCGATATGGCCGCCGAATAATAATGCCGCAACGGCGCAGGCAAGGGCCAAGCGTTTTTTCAGACGGCCTTTGTTGTCCACCAGTAAAACCAGCCATGCACCGAGTAACGCGGTGGCGAATGTAACCAAATGAATGCCGCCCAAAGGAGCGAAACCGGCCAGTGGGGCGTGGTCGGCAATTTGGGAATAACCCAATGCCCCCCAGCCGAATCCGGTCAGCAAACGTTCGCGGGCAAATTCCGCCAATGTCCAAAAAACCGGCAGTGCGAGGCCGGTATGCAGCCAACGGTTTAAATGGATGCGGTTCCAGAGCCAAACGGCGGTGGCGGGGAACAGTGCCAGATAGGCCGGCAGCAGCATGGTGAGGGGGAGGGCGTAGAGATTGGGCAGGCCGGAAACGTCGTGCAGGGCGGTGTGTATCCAATAAAACTGAACGGTGTAGGCAACCAGGCCAAACAGGTAGGCACTGCGGGTTCGAACGTCGGGACGGAGCTCCAGCAGGCGGATGAAGGCCGCGAACAACAAAGGCATCAGCCAGAAATGGTAGTAGGGGGCGAAAGTGAGCGGCGTGGCGGCGGCCAGCAGGGGAATCAGCAGCCAATATACGGGCGGGCGGCACCAGAAAGCTTCGAGTTTGGGAAAGATACCGGTCATGATGTGTTTAATGGGATTGTTTGGAAAACGGTGCCGCATTGTACAGAAAATTGCTTGAGAGGGTGGCTTATCGCCGGACGGTTGCCTGCCGGTTTGCCAAGCGGATTTCGGCAAGTGCGGTAAAGATTCGTATGGTTATGAAAATATTATATCTTCGGCTGATTCGGGGAAATCAAATATTATTGATGACAAATAATGCCTTATATGTTTTTGAACGTGGAATATTGTGCCTGCCTGCATGAAATATGTTTAAACAAAATAGACAAAGCCTGCAATTAAAGGCAAAATCAAAGACATGCTTTCCAAGCGCATCTGCCAAGCTGCGAGTGACAGGGAATACAGATTACACCGCAGCACTCAAATTTTCCGAGACAATAACAATGATGTCGGGAAAGCTGATGGATTACTCATTTTTATTGGATACTTTTAAAGAGGTAAAAATATGCCGCAAATGAAATTGGATGTAACCGGGATGAGCAGCAAGGAAGATTCCCGCAAACTGATTGCACAAGCCGAAGCCGTGCCGAATGTCCGCATGGTGAACGCGAATTTTGAAACCGGTGTGGTGGTAATTACCCACGGTGAAGGTTTGGATGTGGATGCCGTGAAAAAAGCCATTGCCGATGCAAGCTTTAGCGTAGCCTGAGGCAATAACCGATTGAAGGCCGTCTGAAAACAGTTTTTCAGACGGCCTTTTCCTTCTGTTAGAATCCCGCCGGATTACAACCAGCCATTTTGATGATTATGAATTCCCTGTTGAAACAACTCAAACCCTATCCCTTCGCCCGTTTGCGCGAGGCTTTGCAAGGCATCAATCCGCCCGACGGCCTGGTGCCGATTATGTTGCAGATCGGCGAGCCGAAACATCCCACGCCCGCCGTGATCACCGATGCCCTGCAGGCGGCGGGCGCGGAGTTTGCCAAATATCCGCTGACCGCGGGCCTGCCCGAATTGCGCCAAGCATGCGCCCGTTGGCTGGCACGCCGCTATGACGGCCTGCAGTTGGATGCGGAAACGGAAATCCTGCCCGTGTTGGGCAGCCGCGAGGCATTGTTTTCCTTCGCCCAAGTGGTACTCGACCCTGTTGCGGACGATACCGGCGTGGTGGTTTGCCCGAATCCGTTTTATCAGATTTACGAAGGTGCCGCCCTGCTGGGTGGCGGCGAAGTCTGCTTTGCCAACAGCAGCCCGCCGCGCCACCTGCCCGACTGGTGTTGCGTTCCCGACGACGTTTGGCCGCGCGTGAAGCTGCTTTTGGTTTGTTCTCCAGACAATCCGAGCGGCAGCGTGATGAATCTTGACGACTGGCGCGAGTTGTTTGCGTTGCAAGACCGATTCGGCTTTGTCATCGCTTCAGACGAATGCTATTCCGAAATTTATTTCGACGACCGCAAACCGCTGGGGGCTTTGCAGGCGGCTGAAATGCTGGGGCGCGGCCGCAAAGGGATCGTGATGTTTACCAGCTTGTCGAAACGTTCCAACGTGCCCGGCCTGCGTTCCGGCTTTGTGGCGGGTGATGCCGAACTGCTGCAATCCTTCCTGCTCTACCGCACCTACCACGGCAGCGCGATGAGTGTTCCGGTGCAGCGCGCCAGCATTGCCGCATGGGACGATGAAGCCCATGTGGCGGAAAACCGCCGCCTTTATCAGGCCAAATTCGAGCAGGTGGTGCCTGTGTTGCAGCAGGTGTTCGACGTGAAAATGCCGGATGCTTCGTTTTATATCTGGCTGAAAGTGCCGGACGGGGACGATTTGGCGTTTGCGCAAAAACTATGGCGCGAGGCGGCGATACAGGTGCTGCCGGGACGCTTTTTGGCGCGGGATACGCCGAACGGCAATCCGGGCAAAGGTTATGTGCGCATCGCCCTGGTGGCGGGCGTGGAGGAATGCGTGGAAGGTGCGCGGCGGATGGTTGCGCTATTCCGGCACGCTTGAATATAAGGGTTTGAGGCCGTCTGAAAACCGCCCGGAGCTTCGGGTTGCGTGTTTTCAGACGGCCTTTTGTTGTTTATGACGGACGGATGTTGCCTTGTCAAACAAAGTGTTTATCTGCTTTGATGCATTCATCGAATCCGACAGCAAACGGAGAGGCTGTCTGAAAACGTCGGCTTACGCAAAGCGCAAAACATTTTCAGACGGCCTCTTCGGGCCTAACGCTTATCCGGGCTTGCCGTCCAAGCGCGGACGCGTCAGCCACGGGATGTAACGCCATGCGTACAGCAGCAGCGAGGCGGCGAACAATACGCCCGAACAGCGTAGGCTGTGCAGGTAGGCAGTCGGATGTACGGTCAGCATGGCTGCGGCCAGTGTGCGGAAAAACAGTGCGCCAACCATCAGGCAGAAGGCGGTAGGCATCAGTTTCGGCGCGGGGTAGAGCTGGCGGCCGGTGTGGCCGAGGGCGGTTCGGGTCATCATGCTGACGGTCAGCAGGCCAATGCCGCCGACGGCGATAAAGTGTACGCCGGGGCTCATCAGTTTCGGTATCCATTGGCCGAAGCCCATGATAATCAATCCCATGGCTGTGGCGGCATAGCCGATGTGCAGCGTCCACAACAGCGGCTCTTTGGCCGTGCCTTTCGCCCACCAGCGCACGGTTTGAACCAGTCCGAGCAGGCCGCAGGCGATGCCGCACAATGCCGCCAACGGCAGGGCGAGGCGTAGCGTCATCAAAGCCGCCATCAGCATCGGCAAGACTAGCGGCGCCATCAACGCCCATTGCGACGAGGCCGGTTGCGGCGTGCCTAAACGGCGGGATGTGAAGAAGCCGATGATGCGCGAACCGATCAGGCCGATAAAGCCCGCCACCATGACCAGTCCGGCAAACAGGTTGTCTTGCAGCGAAACGGTGTTGCCGACCGATAGGCGCGTGTGGAAGACAGCCAGCGTGATGCCCATCAGGATGAGGGCGTATACGGCGATATAGTTGCGTTTGCTTTCGGCGGCAAAAACCGACTGCCCCATATAAAAGGCCGCCAGCCAGTAGAAGGCCGTTCCGGCCACGCCGGAGAGCAGGGCCGCATTCGGAACGAAGGCGAACAGGCGCGCCAGCAGCCAGAGGCCGACCAGCAGGGCCAGCCGTTGCCCGCTCACGGGCGGTTTGCCCGTCCAAGTGGCGACGGCGGTCAGCAGGAAGGCGACGACCACGCCGCCCGCGTAGCCCCAAATCATTTCATGGGCGTGCCAAAGGAATCCGGGCAGCTGCGGCGTGCCTTGATAGCCGAAGCTCCAGAGTAGGACGGAAAGTGCGCCGTAAACGGCGGTCAGCGAATAGAGCGGGCGGAAGGCCATCGCCCAAACGGGATGTTGGAAGAATTTCATTTTTTTAATGGATTGGGTAGTGGTGGAAAGATGTTTGTGCGGCTGCGGTTTGGTTTTCAGACGGCCTGTTGATGATAGGGGCCGTCTGAAAGTCAGCGGTAACGGACGTTTTCCGCCGCATCGATTTTAATCAGGTTTTGCTCCAGCAGTGCGTCCAAATACTGTTGGGCTTCACTGCCGTGTTGCTGTGTCAGCAGGTGCAGCAGCGCGTTTTTCTTCTTCGGCCGGTTTCTCCTGATTTGCCGCAGGGTATCGGACAATTCAGGCAGTGCGGCTTCTTCCGTCTGCGGCGGCAGGGTGAGGCCGACGGTGATTTCTATTTCTTCGGCCACGCGTTTGATCAATTCGTTTTCTTCTTCTGCGGAAAGCGGCTGCGGCGAGTTTTCAGACGGCCTCTCGTCGTGATACAGGAAGCTGCGGACTTTTTTGCCCAGTTTGGAACTGCTGAGAATCTGTGCCGCCGGATATTTTTGCTGCAAACGCTCCAATTTTTTTTGTAGTTTTCCGCGCGGGCTGATGACGGCGATTTTAGCTTCGGGATGGCCGGACAAAATGACTTTGACCGTTTTCAGTATGGTGCGGGTGAATTTGTCTTTGGGCGGGATGATTAAGTGCAATGCGGCGTTGCCCCCGCATTCAGGGCAGGTTCCGTCGGCAGAGGCGGCCAGCTTGCGGAACGGACGGGCGGTTTTCTTGTCGGCAAACAACCGGACATCATGCCTGCCGAAGGGCAGGTATTTTTTTCCGGCATCGGTTTTTACGGTATCAATCAGCAGATGTGCCATATTGCTTCCTTTCTAAAGGATGCGGCGCGGGAAGTGCCGCCTATTGTCCGATTGCGGCGGCAAATGCTTCGATAATCGGTTGCAGCCGCGCGTGTTTCACTTTCAATGCCGCCTTATTGACCACCAGGCGGCTGGAAATGTCGCAAATATGTTCCACCGCTTCGAGACGGTTGGCTTTCAGCGTGTTGCCGGTGGAGACCAAATCGACAATGGCATCCGACAGGCCGACCAGCGGTGCAAGTTCCATCGAGCCGTACAGCTTGATAATATCCACATGAACGCCTTTGGCGGCAAAGTGTTCCGCCGCAATATCGGGGTATTTGGTGGCGATGCGCAGGCGGCAGCCGGGCTGTGATGCGGCAGCGTAATCGAAGCCTTGGGGAACGGCCACCATCATGCGGCATTTGGCGATTTGCAAATCCAAAGGCTGGTACAGCCCCTCGCCGCCGTTTTCAATCAACACGTCGCGGCCGGCAATGCCGAAATCGGCAGCACCGTATCGGACATAAGTCGGAACGTCACTGGCGCGGACGATGACCAAACGGATGTCGGCATGGTTGGTGCCGATAATCAGCTTGCGCGATTGTTCGGGGTCTTCAACCGGTTCAATGCCCGCCGCCGCGAGCAGCGGCAGGGTTTCATCGAAAATGCGCCCTTTTGACAAGGCGATGGTCAGATTTTGCTCGGACATGGTGTGTTCCTGTGGATAAGGCCGTCTGAAAATACTATGCCTGCAACAATACGGCAGGCGTTTCAGACGGCCTGGCGCAAATGGTTAGGATTGCAGCAGTTTTTTGACGTCGGCGGCAATCTCGGTTGAAGTGCGGCCGTAATTCTCCATCAAAACGGTATTGCCTTCTTTATCCAAAACATAAGTGCCGGCAGTATGGTCGATCAAATAAATATCGGCCGACTGCTCCTGCGATTTGGACGACACCACGCGGTATTGCTGTTTGACGACCGGAATGCTTTGATCACCGGTCGCAGTCAGGCCGATAAAGTTTTTATTGAAAGTTTTCACATATTTGTCAATTACTTCAGGCGTATCGCGTTCAGGGTCGACGCTGACGAATACGACGGCCACATCTTTGGCTTGCTCACCCAGCTGATCGATCACCTCGCTGTAAGTCAGCAGGCTGGCAGGGCAGACATCCGGACAGTTGGTATAACCGAAAGTCAGCAGAACGATTTTCCCTTTCAGGCTGCTGATGGCAAACGGCTTGCCGTCGCCCGAAGTCAGCGTGAAATCACCGCCGATATCGTCTTTCCTCATGTCGGTGCCGAAAAATTCACCGTGCTTGGGCGCGATTGCAGATGTGCTTGAAGCGGCAGATGCGGCAGGTTCGCCGGTGGAAGACGTGGTCGGCGAAGCAGGCTGTTGCCCGCCGTTATTCTGAGCGGCTTCCTGAGAACAGGCGGCGAGTGTAAGGGCCATTAACAGGGCTAAAGGACGGTATTTCATGATAACTCCTTTGTTCGGTTAAGAAGGAAATAGGTACCGAATATTACCCTGTTTTAACAGTCAGTGGAATGAAGATGCAGGGAAAAAGGCAGTAAATTTGACGTGGGGAAAAGTTTCTACATTCTTTTACTTAATTTCTTTTATTTTCAACAGAATAAATATTATTGGCAAAATTCACTTTACAAGTATGATTTTCACGCTATAATGGCGGCTTTCCTACCTGCCCAGGTGGTGAAATTGGTAGACACAGGAGACTCAAAATCTCCCGCCGCAAGGTGTGTCGGTTCGAGTCCGACCCTGGGCACCACACTATAAAAATCAACCGCTTTCGAGCGGTTATTTTTTTGTCTAAACGATGTTTGGATGGCAGGCTCAGTCTAGGTGTCCGTTGCGATTGACTGAGTTGGGATTGTTGGTATTCCCTGATTCCAAGTGGTTTGAAGATAGAAGATAAAGGATGGCCGTCTGAAAATTTGTTTTCAGACGGCCTTCTGTTATTTGTGCGGGTGTTTTATTCGACAGACTGTCCCCGTTCGATTTCCACGCCTACTTCGCGCACGTCGGGCAGGATGCCGGGTTTGACCAGACGTACTTTTACCCATGCTGCGGGAAAGTCGTTCAGAATCAGTGAGGCAATGTGTTCGGCCAGGGTTTCGAGCAGATGGAAGCGGCGGGTTTCCAGGCTGTTGCGGACGGTGTCGCAGACTTCTCCGTAGTGGACGGTGCTGCCGATGTCGTCATCGTCGGCGCGGCGCGGGGGAAGGCCGATGTCGAGGTCGATCAGCAGGGTTTGCGGTTGTTTGCGTTCCCATTCGTAAACGCCGATCAGGGTGTCTGCTTTGAGGCCGTGTAGGAAGATTTTGTCCATTTTCGCGTGGCTCCGTTTTCGGATAGAATGCGCCGCATTCTAAAACAAGATGGATTGATGATGTCTGATTTTTTGGTGGTGGCTGCGGCTTATTTGATTGGTTCGCTGTCGTTTGCGTTGATTGTGTCGAAGTATTATGGGATGGCCGATCCGCGTACTTACGGTTCGGGAAACCCGGGGGCGACCAATGTGTTGAGGAGCGGCAGGAAAAAGGCGGCGGTGCTGACTTTGTTGGGCGATGCGTTGAAAGGTTTGTTTGCCGTGCTGCTGGCCAAGGGTTTGCAGGGTGTTTTGGGTTTGAGCGATACGGCGGTCGGGCTGACTGCGCTGGCGGCTTTGGTCGGGCATATGTGGCCGTTGTTTTTCGGCTTTAAGGGCGGCAAGGGTGTGGCGACGGCTTTGGGTGTGTTGCTGGCTTTGTCGTGGCCGACGGCTTTGGTGTGTGCCTTGGTGTGGCTGGTGATGGCGTTCGGTTTCAAGGTTTCGTCGCTGGCGGCTTTGGTGGCGACTGTAATCAGTGTGCCGGCGGCGTGGTTTTTTATGCCGCACGGGTCGTGGGTGGCGGTAACGGCGGCGGTGGCGGTGTTGGTGTTGTTCCGCCATAAGCAGAATATCCTGAAATTATTGCAGGGTCGGGAAAGTAAAATCGGCGATAAGGCGCAGTAATGCACGCTTGCGTTTTGACTTTATTGAAGCTTTGCATTCAGACGGCCTGAGCGGATTAAGAGGCCGTCTGAAAGGACGGAGAGGATGTTTTATGGCTGGATGTTTTTTCGGCCGTCTGAAAAAGGCGGTGTTGCTGGCGGCTTTGTCCGGTTTGTCGGCCTGCGCCCAATTTCAGTATCAGCCGGTGGCGACCATTGATAAGGTGGACCGTTCGCAAGGTTACCGTTTCGATGCCGAGGCGGGCAAACCCCAAGACGACGATATGCTGGTGGTGCTGATGTTCTCCGGCGGCGGTACGCGCGCGGCGGCTTTGGGCTACGGTGTGCTGGAAGAGCTGGACAAGCAGAAAATTTACAGCGGCGGACGGGAGAAAAGCCTGTTGGAAGCGGTGGATTTGGTGTACGGCGTGTCGGGCGGTTCGGTGTTGGCGGCTTATTTTTCGCTGCACGGCAAGGAAACGATTCCGTCGTTCGAACGCCGTTTTTTGAAGCAGAATTTCCAGCGGCAGGTATCGAAACAGGTTTTTTCGCTGGCGAATGTGCCGCGCCTGACATCGCCCGAGTTCGGCCGGGGCGACCTGTTGCAGGAGCAGTTTGAGAGCACCCTGTTTAAAAACGCTACTTTTGGCGATTTGGCTTCGCGCCGCAAAGGGCCGTTTGCGGTGATTGCCGCCACGGATATGTCGTTGGGCAACCGTTTCGAGTTCACGCAGGAATATTTCGATATGATGTGTTTGAACCTTTCGGATTTGAAAATCGCCCGTGCCGTGGCCGCTTCCAGTGCCGTGCCGCTGGTGTTCGCACCGCTGACGCTGAACAACAACGGCGGCAATTGCGGCTACCGCCTGCCGGAAAAAATCAGCCGCGCGGTGGTGGATAATTTTTCCGCCGACAAGTTGCAGCTGCAAACCCGTTTGGAAATGTTGGGGCAGGGCGTGGCGGCTTATCAGAACAGCAAAGAGCGGCCGTACATCCACTTGCTCGACGGCGGTTTGACCGACAACCTCGGCCTGCGCAGCCTGCTCGATATGACCGAACTTTACGGCGATTCGCTCAGCGAACAGATACGGGCAAACCGGGCGCGGCATATCGTCATCATCAATGTGAACGCGCAAAACAATCCGGTTAACGATATCGACCGCTCGGCCAACGTGCCCGGCCTGCGTGCGGTTACCAATGCCGTCATCGACATCCCCATCGACCGTTTCTCGCAAGAAACGCTGCGCCGTTTCCGCATGTTGGTGGACCAATGGAACGAAGAGGCCAAAAACAGCGGAAACGCCAACCATGCGAATATGTATTTCGTCAGCCTCAACCTGCGCGACCTGCCCGAATCCGGCCTGCGCAACAGTGTGCTGAATATTCCGACCAGTTTTTATCTGCCCGCAAACGAGGTAAACGATTTGAAGGAGGCGGGCCGTGTATTGCTCAGCCGTTCCGAGGAATACCGCCGCCTGCTGAAAGACCTTTCCTTGCCGCCGCCCGAGGTCAAACCTGTTCCCGAACCCGCACCCAAACACGACGGGAAGGCCGAAACGGAAAAAGTGCCGGAAACTGCCGCATCGGCTGCCGAATAGGCAAACCAAACATGAGGCCGTCTGAACGTTTTCAGACGGCCTCATCGTCAAAATCAAGCCCTGCGATTGTCGGCAGGAGGCACTGGGATTAAAATAGGTTTTCCAAGCAACGAAAGGAGAACGACATGAAAAAATCGCTGAAAACCATTGCTTTAACCACTGCCGTTTTTGCCTTGGCTGCCTGCGGGAGCAACGGCAAATGGCAGGCGCAACTCAACGAAGCGCAGGTTGCCGCCAAGCTGGCGGCGGAAAATACCAAAAACTATCAGGATACTTACAGCGACATTTATTTCCACCTCGGCAGTCTGACTCCGGCAGATTTCGAGCGGCGTGTGGCGGCAGGCGAGACCCTCTACGTCTACATCGGCCGGCCGAGCTGCGGCGACTGCGCCGCTTTCGAACCATTGTTCAAACGCTATATCGCCCAACACAAATTGGACGGCAAGATTTGGTTCGTCAATGTCCACCGCCTGCGCGGGCAGAAGGACGAGTGGGCGGCGTTCAAACAGCGTTACAATCTTTCAGGCACGCCCGTGTTGGCCAAATACGCCAAAGGCAGGCAGCAGAATAAATTGGACTTTGAAGACAACGGCGGCATCAGTGCGGAAGATTTGGAAAAATGGCTGAAAACGAACAGCTTGTAAGCCGTTGTGCGGCAGAGGCCGTCTGAAAGAGGCAGTTTGATGGGACATACTTGGTTTTATTGGGCACTGGCATCGGCTTTTTTTGCCGCGCTGACGGCAATTTTTGCCAAGGCGGGTTTGCAGGGCATCGATTCCGATTTCGCCACCTTTATCCGCACGCTGGTCATCATTGCGGCGTTGGCGGCTTTTTTGAGCTATACGGGCAAATGGCAGGGCGTGGGCGACTTTAGTGCGAAAAACTGGACGTTTCTGATTCTGTCGGGCTTGGCGACGGGCGCATCATGGCTGGCCTATTTCAAAGCCTTACAGATGGGCGAAGCGTCGAAAGTGGCACCGGTGGATAAGTTCAGTATCGTTTTGGTGGCTTTGTTTGCCGTGGTATTTCTGAAGGAAAGGCCGTCATCTCAGGAATGGCTGGGTATCGCGCTGATTGCCGGCGGAGTGCTGACCTTGGCCTTAAAGCGTTAGCGCTTGAAAATTCTTGGTATGAGAAAAAAGGCCGTCTGAAAATGGTTTTTCAGACGGCCTTTTGTTTGATTCGGCGGTTTAAGCCTGTTCCAAACCGAAGGCTTTGTGCAATACGCGGGTAGCCAGTTCCATGTATTTTTCGTCAATCAACACGGAAACTTTGATTTCGGAAGTGGAAATCATCTGGATGTTGATGCCTTCTTCGGCCAGTGAGCGGAACATGGTTGCCGCCACGCCGGAATGCGAGCGCATACCCACGCCGACGATGGATACTTTGCAAACGGTGTCGTCGCCGTTTACTTCCGCCGCGCCCAAGCTTTCTTTCAGGCCGTTCATCAAGTCCAGCGTTTGTCTGTAGTCGCCGCGCGGCACGGTGAATGAGAAGTCTGTGGTGCCTTCCGCGCCGACATTTTGGATAATCATGTCCACTTCGATGTTGGCATCGGCAATCGCGCCCAAAATCTGATAGGCGATGCCCGGTTTGTCGGATACGCCGCGCACGTTGATGCGGGCTTGGTTTTTATCGAATGCGATGCCTTTTACAACGGCTTTTTCCATATTCTCATCCTCTTCAAAGGTAATCAGGGTGCCTTCGCCGCCTTCCTGCAGGCTGCTCAAGACGCGCAGGCGGACTTGGTATTTTCCGGCGAATTCCACCGAACGGATTTGTAAGACTTTCGAGCCGAGGCTGGCCAGCTCCAGCATTTCTTCAAACGAAATGGTGCTCATGCGGCGCGCTTCGGGGACGACGCGGGGGTCGGTGGTGTACACGCCGTCGACATCGGTATAAATCTGGCATTCGTCGGCTTTCAGCGCGGCGGCCAGTGCGACGGCGGAAGTATCGGAACCGCCGCGACCCAGTGTGGAAATATCACCCTCGGCGGTAATGCCTTGGAAACCGGCGACAATCACCACTTTGCCTGCTTTGAGGTCGGCATGGATTTTATCGCCGTCGATATGGTCGATGCGGGCTTTGGTGTGCGCGTTGTCGGTTTGGACGGCGACCTGCCAGCCGGTGTAGCTTTTCGCATCCACGCCGATGTTTTTCAAGGCCATAGCCAAAAGGCCGATGGTTACCTGTTCGCCGGTGGCCAGTACCACATCCATTTCGCGCGGGTCGGGGAATTCCTGCATCTCATGCGCCAGTGCCACCAAGCGGTTGGTTTCGCCGCTCATGGCCGATACCACGACCACTACGTCGTGGCCTTCGGCGCGGGTTTGGGCGACACGTTTGGCCACATTCTTGATGCGCTCGGCGGAGCCTACCGAAGTGCCGCCGTATTTCTGTACGATTAACGCCATTTTTCGTGCTTTCTGTTTGAACAAACCAAAAGGCGGCATTATCACGGCTTTTTACGGCCTAGACAAGATTTTTGCTTTGATTTTGTTATTGTTTTTTAGCTTTTTGTGCAAACCTTTGAATATATTTCCGTTTCATCGCCTATAATTTTTTCGTCGCACGCGCAGGATTTGCAAACGGCAGTCCGGCCGCTACAATGCGGCTTTTCCCACATTGATCAAATGGAGTTCGAGATGAAGAAAACCGCCTTGGCTGCAACCTTGCTGCTGGCCTGCGCCACTGTATTCGCCAAACCTTATCCGAAGTATGATGTGGTTAAAAGCGTGCTGGACGGTCAGGGTTTCGATGGTGGTGCTGCGGAGAAAATCCGTAAGGATTTGGCCGAGCATGCAGGGGAGTATCCGCCTAAATTTGATAACGAGGCCGATAGGAAGCGTGCCGAAAAAGATGCGGTTACGTTGGCCCACCTTTACAGCGGCCTGCTTGAACAAAAAATCGTTACAGAAAAACAGCCCGAGCAATATCGTTCCGTGTTGCACAGTATCGCGCGGTTGAGTTGGATTGCGCATAATATGGACGTGCCCAATGCGGCCGCCTATGCCGATCAGCATTATCGGATGCAGCCGTCAAGATGCTGAACGAAGCGGTACAGGGCGGTAGCGACCGTTCCCGTCTTCCTTTAGGTATGGCTTTACTATCTCAAGGGAAAAAAACCGAATCGTTGAAAGAGTTGCGCGCTTATGCGAAAAAATATCCTCAAGACAAGCGTGCCGCCGATTTAATCGACGCGGTGGAAAACGGCAGGTTTGAAGTGAAACGCACGGAGATGCCGAAACGCTGATGTGTGCAGTTTAAAGGCCGTCTGAAAACAGGGAATGCGGTTTGCAGACGGCCTTTATGCATGACGGGCAGGTACGCCTGCGGTGAAAACCAGTGAACCTGCTGTCAATTCACGGGATGGGTTATCAGCTAATTTTGATGATTGCCGCCGAATGATTGGATATGAAACAGGCCGTCTGAAAATGTTTTCAGACGGCCTGTTTGTATGGAAAAGCAAGAAAAGCGGTTTATTTGTTGGCTGCTTTGGCGATGGCGGCACCGGTGTTGACGATGGCGGCTTTGGCTGCCGGTACTTTCATGCCGCGTTCTTGGCGTACTTTGGCAATCATTTCGTCCACTTTGTTCATGGAGACGTTCCAGTCGTTGCCCGCAAAACGCATCATGTATTTGCCGCCGACAATTACGGTAGGCGTCCCTTCTATATTCATTTCGACGGTCAGGTCGGCCATTTGTTTGGCTTGTGCCTGGTTGCCGAAAGAATCATAGGCGGCAATCAGTTTCGCACCGTCGAAAGAAGTTTGCGCCGCCGCCCATTTTTTAAAGGTCGCGCTGTCGGCCAAGTTGATTTTTTCTTCGTAGAAGGCGCGGAATATCGGCAGATTGGCCTGATATTTCATGTTGCTGCTGTTTACGGCAG
>ERZ772909.1264-NODE-1264-length-14236-cov-4.638248_pt1 | contig 14236 bp, 10 predicted proteins | sample MGYA00511137_ERZ772909 | MGnify/ENA primary metagenome ERZ772909 (study PRJEB29015, sample SAMEA2738095) | human oral metagenome | biome: human oral; feature: human-associated habitat; material: saliva | place: China | collected 2270 ... | reverse complement strand
TTAATAGAGTCATCACAAAAGTAAGAAAGAGGTAGAACATATGACATACAAAGATACAAAACAAACACAAGAACGTTATGCCATTAAAAAATCATCAAAATGGAAAACAGCGGGGTCAGTCCTAGTAGCGAGCTTAATTTTTGGAAGCTCTGTTGTCTTAAATGAAAATAAGGCTTCAGCCGATGAGACGAACACTGATTCAACGCTCTCAACGGTTACGACGGGTGAAACCACTGCTGATTTAATTGAAGAAAGTGTGCAGACAGAAGATTCGTCAAGCACTACTGAAACAAGCACAGAATCGGCTACAAGTACTTCAACTGCAACTTCAACGACGGATTCAACTTCGGACACTGATTCGTCAACAACAAGTACGACAGAGAACACGACTGCTACATCAACAAGCAGTGAAACATCTGATCATTCAAGTACTTCCGCAACTTCAGAAGTAAGTTCTTCTGAAACTGCTGAAAGCACAACTAGTGAAACCTCAGCATCTGAAACGAACAATACAGATGAAATAACTAGCTCTAATACAAGCTCAAACACCACTGAAGCTGCTGCTTCCGAAACAGCTTCAGCTTTAACAAACAGTGCTTCAGATGCAGCTACTGAAACGGCAACAACTGAGTCTAGCAGTACTGATTCAGAAAGTACAACGACAACGATTACCTTCAATGGGACAACTGTGGTGACAAGTGATAGCAGTACAGTCACAGTAGATGGGACGACAATTACCATTAATCAATCAGGGTCATATACTTTAACTGGAAATGGTTCAAGTTACACCATTATTGTGGCGGGTAGCGTGACAGATCCAGTTACAATCTACTTGGATGGTGTGACCTTGACAGATTCGTCTATTACTTCCAATTCTTCAGCAGAATTGACTGTTAATGTCCTTTCGGACAGTTCTATTTCTTCGACGTCTGCTAATGCGATTGAAGCCGCTGGTGCCTTAACAATCACGAGTGGTACTGGAAGCACCCTTACCCTTTCAAGTACTGAAAAGCACGCCATCAAGGCTGATAGTGTGACTGTTGATTCAGTAATGCTTGATTTGACTTCTGAGGCCAAGGATGGCATCAATGCGACGACAGCTGTAACTATTAAAAATGCCACAGTCAACATCACGGCAACTGATGACGGTATTCAGGTCGAAGACGAAACAGATGTTAATAGTGGAGATTTGACGATTACCGACTCAACAGTAACGATTAATGCGACAGATAAAGGTATCACGGTTTCAGATGAATTGACAATCGAAGGCGATTCATCAGTTACAGTAGTTGCGGGCGATGAAGGCCTTGAAGGGCGTTATATTAATTTGACAGGTGGTACCGTTGATATCACTGCTGGTGATGACGGTATTAACGCAACTGAATGGACAACCAAGGACAGTGCCGATACTTCAAACTTAACCAATTCGACTGCTGATTTGGAAAATGAAGTGGGCATCAATATTGATGGTGCAACGGTAACTATCCTGGCAGATGGTGACGGTATCGACAGTAACGGCAATGTGACTGTTAAAAGTGGTTTCCTCTATGTCGCTCAGACAAGTGCAGACAATGCCGCTATCGATTATGATGGAACAGGTATTATTTCAGGTGGTACCGTATGGGCTATTGGTAACCAAGGAATGGCTCAGGCCTTTACAACAGGTTCAAGCCAGTCTTACATTATGGCCAACATCTCTGGTAGTGCTGGAGATATCATCACAGTTACTGATAGTTCTGGAAATGTTGTAGCGACAACAACAGCAACAACTTCATTTGGAAATGTGGTCTTTAGTACCGAGAGTCTGACTTCGGGTGAAACCTATACCATTACGACCTCAAGTGGTGCTAGTGTGACTGCAACAGCTACTGAAGAAGGCACAAACAATGGTCCTGGTGCTGGTGGCATGGGTGGCTTCCCAGGCGGTGGCTTTAGCAATACCTCAATGACTGATAATTTCGGAGGCTATGGCGGACCAACTAGCTATGGTGGCAGCTCTACCAATACCGGAAGCGTTAACACACCATGGGGCCAATCTGCTTCGACAAGTTCTGAGAATACAACTAGCACAAGTAGTACAAGTTCAACAAGCCAGACGGCTAATACTGGACGTCCTACCCCACCAAACTTTGCTAGTCAAACAAGTAGCTCAACTTCAACAAATATGAGCCCTACGACAAGCAGTAGTGCTAATCAACCAGCTACCAATGCTCCAGCAATGACAGCGACAAACACAGCTTTATCGACTCAAAATACGCCAACATCAAATCCTTCAAGCTCTGAAGGAGCATCGCTTAAATCAAATACCTCTCTTTCTAACCAGCCTACAAAAGAGCGATCGACACAAACAATGACCAATGCGACAAGCAGTGCCCAACAACAAGCTCAAGAGACAGCTGAGAAGTTGAATAAGATTTTCACTCAAAATCAAAGTTCCCAAGCGGAATCAAAAGGTCAGCTAAGAGAAGTTTCCAACCAAAAGGAAGCTACAAAAACAAATGTTCAGACTGATTTTGCTCAAAAACAAAATAGTCAGACAAGCTCTAAGGCTAATCAGTCATCTAAAAGTTCACAAAGCAATCAAACAAGTAAATCAAGTCTACCAAATACTGGTGATGTGAGCAGCTTAGGATTAGGTGCATTAGGAGCAGTTATGATGACAACCTCATTTGCCTTAAAAGGAAGTAAGCATTCTCGTAAGTAATTCTAGTTAAGAACATAAAGAAAAACAGAAGCCCTCTTCAAAAAAGGAAAAGAGCTTCTGTTTATTTATTATTATTTTTTAGAAAAAGCATTTTTAAGGCCTTCAACAGCACCTTCAACGCCTTCTTTAACATCTTCGATACCGTCTTTTGCTTTTGCTACAACTTTTTCAACCGCACCTTCGATTTCAGTCTTTTTATCGCCAGTCAGTTTACCAGCACCCTCTTTAAGAGCACCTTTAGCTTGATTCAATTTATCTTCGATACCCATGATAGTACCTCCTTTTTATGATGAGACCATTATAGAAAATCTTAGACCGTAATGCAAGTGATTTGTTTAATAAGTCACGACATTAATGTTTCCTTTATCGTATTCAGCGATGAAGATATCTGAAATGTTGTCATATCCCATTTTAGTAAGTTCGTCGTTTAACCATGCTTCAGATTTTCCGATACTGTCAAGAATTTCCAACTGAACAACGCCATCTGTGACAATTGGGTATTTCGGATTTTCATCACCCGCACGAACCACAATCAATTGGCCGTTCTGTTCAATAACTGCACGTTTAACCTCTTTAAGTTGAAAAATTCCTTGGGAACGTAATTTTAAAGCGACATCAGAGGCTGAAAGTCCTTTAGAGCGACAAGCTTCAGGATCTAGTTGACCATGTTTGATGATGACAGTTGGTTTACCGTCAATCAAATGTTTGATAAAGAGAATATTGGTAATTAGCCATTTTAGAAGTAAAATCAAAATCGTCCAAATAATCAAAATCACGATATATTGGAGGATTGAAACGGTACTACTATAAATTGTACCACCGAGGATTGCACCAAGAACAAAGTTCTGTACTTGGTCAGTAGCTGAGCTAGGTGCTAGGTTTCCTTTACCTGTTAAATTGATAACAAAGACGAGTGAAATAAGCCCCAAAGTTAGTTTAATTGCAACAGTAAGATAAAAAGATGTCATTTTTTAACCTCCACGAGTTCAACATCAGACTTGTAAAGTTTTATTTGTTCTAGCAAGTAGCTATCGGGATCCGAACCTGCAATGGCACGGTAGTAGTTGTCTTTAACTTTTACGATAGCTCCATCAGTGGCAGCAGAAGTATTGACATAGACATCCTCTTTTTTAACATCTAATTGTTTCGAAATGACTTCGATAAAATGAAGAGATGCTCGGAACTGGTTATCATTGGTCTGATTAGTTTGGAAATTGCTGATAGCAATAAGGACAATAGCCACCAAGGTTAAAATAGAAATGATAGAGAGTTCACGAAACTTAGTATCATGTCTGTCTTTGTAGGCCTTAAAAGCAAACACGCCAGTCACTAAAATAAGTCCTGCAGTAATGGCAACCATAACCCAGTTTTGTTGGCTAATCTGACTTAGCACATAGTCGTAGGAATAGAATTTCATTGAGAAGATTTCCTTTCATAGTATCACTAACATTATAGATTAAAAAGTCTTTAAATTCAATCAATCTATCCGAAAAATGAAGGAATGAGTAGGATTCTTAAAGGAAATTTGCTATTGAAATAACTTGCTGTCATTAAGCCAAAATATTATGATTTCATTAAGGTTTGTTGAATTTTTCACAAATTATGCTTATAATTGAGGTAATTACTCGTCAAAATCTGTCTATGATTTGCTGATGATGAAGCTTATTGGCTGTGAGTGATTTTTGGAACATCCGCTTTAAAGTGAAACTGATTCATTTATCATGATGTGAGTAATCATCTATGTTAAGACAGAGATTTTGAGTCTATTCATTCTTATAAAAGGAGAATATTATGTCTGAACCTTTATTTTTACAATCTGTCATGCAAGAGAAAATTTGGGGTGGCACGCATTTGCGTGATGTCTTTGGCTACGATATTCCAAGCGACCATGTTGGAGAGTACTGGGCTATCTCAGCTCACCCAAATGGTGTATCGACGATTAAGAATGGTCGTTATGCTGGGCAAACTTTGGACGTGCTTTATGCAGAGCATCGTGAATTGTTTGGCAATCGTCAGGAACCTGTCTTCCCACTTTTGACGAAGATTTTGGATGCCAATGACTGGCTTTCAGTTCAGGTTCACCCAGATGATGCTTATGGACTTGAAAATGAAGGTGAGCTTGGTAAAACAGAGTGTTGGTATATCATTGCTGCTGAACCAGGTGCAGAAATCATTTATGGTCACAATGCTAAATCAAAAGAAGAATTGCGCCAGCAAATTGAAAGTAAGGATTGGGAAAATCTCTTGACCAAGGTTCCAGTTAAAGCAGGAGATTTCTTCTATGTACCAAGTGGTACCATGCATGCTATTGGTGCAGGTATCATGGTTCTTGAAACGCAACAATCTAGTGATACGACTTATCGTGTTTATGATTTTGACCGTAAAGATGACCAAGGAAACTTGCGTGAGCTCCATCTGGAAAAATCTATCGACGTGCTTACTATCGGAGAACCTGCCAACAGTCGCCCAGTTACAACAAAAGTAGATGATCTCAAATCAACGCTCCTAGTGGCAAGTGATTTCTTTGCTGTTTACAAATGGGAAATTTCAGGTAAGGCTGATTTTGAAAAGACCGCTGATTACAGTTTGTTTAGTGTGCTTGATGGCCAAGGAAGTCTTAAAGTAGACGGGCAAGATTACGACATTACAAAAGGTAGCCATTTCATTCTACCTAGCGATGTTCAAGCTTGGGAAATCAAGGGAAATCTTGAACTGATTGTTAGTCACCCATAATTTAAGTCGTTAAACTAGACGAGATAAGAATCTTGTCTAGTTTTTTCATCCAATCAGACAGAATATTTGAAATTTTAAAAACCTTTGTGAATAAGTTTCAATAGCTTGAACTTTCAAATTAATCATGTCATACTGGTGAAGTTGACTAAAAATATTAATAAACAAGCCCTTTCCTTTTGGGACGTCATGTCTTGTTTGTTTTAGATTGGAGTAACTTATGTTAAAAAAAGGAGGCCTTACAGCCCTTTTGCTGTTTGGTATGTTCTTTGGAGCGGGAAACTTAACCTTTCCCCCTCAGCTAGGTTTTGAATCTGGAGGTCATTTCTGGCCAGCCATTGCAGGGTTTGTCCTATCTGGTGTCGGAATTGCAATTCTAACACTTATTATTGGGACTCTAAATCCGAAGGGGTATATTCACGAGATTTCTCAAAAAATCTCATCTAAGTTTGCCTTGTTATACTTGGCAGTGCTTTACTTGTCTATTGGACCATTCTTTGCCATTCCAAGGACAGCAGCGACAGCTTTTTCAATTGGTATTGCACCAATGGTCGGTAATAGTCATACTAGTCTATGGTTACTTGCCTTCACAGCCGTTTATTTTGCCTTGGCTTTATGGATTGCAATGAATCCTTCTAAGATTTTAGATAGTATTGGTCGAATCCTGACACCTATTTTTGCTCTATTAATCGTTATTTTGATTGTAGTTGGTGCCTTTAAATATGGTGGTCATAGCACACACACTGCAACAGAAGCTTATAAAGCCTCAGCCTTTGGTAATGGTTTCTTGGAAGGGTACAATACCTTAGATGCCTTGGCTTCGGTAGCCTTTAGTGTGGTGGCAGTAGTAACCCTCAATCAATTAGGCTTTAAATCTAAAAAAGAGTATATCTCAACCATTTGGGTTGTAGGTATTCTGGTTGGATTGATGTTCTCAGGTTTATACTTAGGTCTAGCATTCTTGGGGAACCATTTCCCACTTGATACATCAACTTTGGGAGAAGGTGCTAACCTTGGAGCAGCTGTTCTATCGAATGCAACTCAGGCTATCTTTGGTCCGATTTCACAGATTTTCCTAGCAGTTATGGTAACAGTGACGTGCTTTACGACAACAGCAGGCTTGATTGTGGCGACCGGTGAGTTCTTTAACAAGGCCTTCCCACAAGTCTCATACAAAACCTATGCTATTGTCTTCACTCTTGTTGGGTTTGCGATTGCCAATTTGGGACTTAATAATATCATTGCATTCTCAGTACCAGTACTTTTGATTCTTTACCCAATTACCATCACGATTGTCATGATTGTGATTGCCAACAAGTTCGTGGCCTTGTCTAAACCTGGTATGCAAGTGACAGTTGCAGTAGTCACGCTAATTGCCTTGCTTAGTGTAATTGGAAGCCAGTTTAAACTTGCGGGACTCAATGCCCTTATTAACTTCCTCCCATTATCAGGAGCATCACTGCCATGGTTGATACCAGCCATCTTGTGTATCCTTTTGTCTCTCATCTTACCTGATAAAATCAAGAGCGAAAGATTCGAAATGGAATAAAAATGAATCCTATCACAATTGTGATGGGATTTTTTGTGTGGGGAATAGATTAAATTTGAATTAGATAAATAAAAATAGTTAGATTTTATAGAAAGCGCATACAGAAAACCATTTGCTGTGATATAATACACTTGTATTATTAAATAATCGGAGTAATTATGAATAAAATTAAAGTTGTAAGCAATCCTTACGAAAAGACAGTAACTTTCAGTCGTTACGACTTATCTAGTGATAGCTGGATAACAATAGATAGCGAAAAGAACCCAAATAGCAAGCTAGTTTCAGCCGTTTTTCAACGTGGCTTTTTTTCCTTTAAGGTATATGATATTTTAAAAGAAATTGAAAATGAATATTCTATTCCTGATGAAAAACTAGAATTAATTTTTGAAGGGCCTAATGATGAGAAACAACAGTTAGAAGAGGCTTTAAAAGATGAGCAGTTTTCAAGTTTTATTTTATCATCATCTACAAGCTACCTAGAGAATGCACGTGATGTTCTGCCAGAAATTAATCGTATTTTTAGAAATCTTGAGCCACTGATTATAAAGAATATTGGGGAGAGCAACAAGGAGATTGAAGCACAGTTAAAACGCTTTTCAGATGCCTCTGGCGATACTGTTCCTATCTGTGTTCTAGGAACCTATAGTGCAGGAAAATCGACGTTTATTAATGCCTTAATTGGACAAGAATTACTTCCAAGTGCTGAGACTCCTGTGACCGCTAAAATCTATAAAGTTACAGCTAGTTCTTATGAAGATCGTGCTAAGATTTCTTTTGTATATAAGGATGAAAGAGTTATTCTCACTTTCCATGATGACCAAGTATTTTGTGATGGATTGAATGTCACTGATGCATTTGGTAAGGAAGTCAATGATATCCTGACTGATTCTTTTGATTCAATCATTTCAAAGCTACATGCAGTATTAGAAGCTATCAATGATTCTACTGATAAAGATATTGGAGATTTAATTGAAATACTTGTACCATTTTCAAAAGGAATTTTAGGAGATATAGGTTCAAAAATAACGATATTCGACACCCCAGGATCTAATTCATCAACCAATAGTCAGCATTCAGAAGTACTTGCTAATGCCATGGCTGGTATGTCAAATGGCTTACCAGTCTTTGTAACTGACAGTAGTTCATTGGATAGTACAGACAACAGTAATTTAAAAGAAAAGCTTATTTCAGTTGAAGGCTTGGATGAACGATTCACAATGATTGTGGTCAACAAGGCCGAGGCAGCAGACTTAAGTTTGACTAATTTTAAACGTGAATCATTTAGAAATAAAATCATGAATCAGGCAGTTCCACGAGAATTATATGCTCAAGGAATTTATTACGTGTCTTCAATTTTAGGACTTGGAGCGAAGTTAAATGGGCATTTAGAGGGAGAATTCTACTCTGAGCAATTTGATACTTATAGAGAAAAATATTCAAATCCTGAAACGAAATACTATAAGAAGTTGTATGAGTTTGACATTCTTCCAAGACAAATGTCTAGTACCGTTCGAGCAACTGCTGAAAAAAGCTCAGACCTCATCTATGCAAACAGTGGTTTATTGACTATTGAAGATACCATAAAAACTTTTGTTGACCGCTATTCACACTATGATAAGTGCCAGCAGGCAAAAGCTTTATTAGATAAACTTTTGTTAAAAACTAATGCTGTAATTACTGAGAAAAATGAAGATTTACATAGCAGAGAGGCTGAATTGGAGGCTAAACTTGATGACCAAAAACTCGTCATTGTTGAAAGTTTGAAATCCACTTCGTTGTCAATGGGAAATGATCTTTTGATTCAGTATCCAAAAGAAATGAAGATTTTCCAAGAACGTCTAATGAAACAGATTGAAAAAGGGGATGTTATAGACCGTTATAATGAAATACACAAAGAGATACTCTCATTAAATCCAACTTTAAATTTAACTGAGCATCAACAAATAGATATTAGTAATCTAAAATTAGGCAATATCAGTAATGAGTTTAGTAACTATCTCAGTGTTACACGTGAGAACAAGACAAAGAAAATCAATTTAGAGAATCTAGCTTCTGCACAAACAGTCGACTATTTTAGAAATAAATTTGTAGAAGAACTTTATTTTTCAAGGATTGAATTTGAACGTATTTCTAGCAGTTTTTGGTCTAATCATGCTTCTGAGATAAAATCTCATTTTGAGCGTATTATTTCAGGTGATTTGGGACTTGAACCAGAAAAACGTCAAAAGCTTTCTCAATTGATTTTATCTTATGAAGAGATAGATTTTACTCAATTAAATCTTGAAAAGTTTAGTAAAGAAGAACTTAGTTATGTATTTAGATTGGGAGACTTTACTTTGAAATCAAGTAAAGTTAACGCATCTGGCCTTAAGAAGACCTATAATGATTTATTTAAATCTAAGATGACAGAATTTGCAGGAAGTATTTGTTCGGAACACGAGAAAGCTTTTAAAATTTGGCTAGTAAATCTTACAAGTATAATTGTTCAAAATATTATTGAATTTAGTCCAGAATTGAGTGCTTTAAATGCGAAAATTCAGAGAACAAGAAACGAAGTTGCAAGTTTAGAGGAGCAACAACAACAGATTGAAAATTATACTAACCAGATTAAACGTATGATTACTTGGAAATAGTTTTTTGTAGGTGAATCTTATGGGAATTAAAAACATTATTAATAAGGCTGGAGCCAAGGCTGCTGATAAGGTGGCGAAACTATCAGCTTTGAGCCCAGAGCAACTTAAACAAGTTGAGGAGCAAAGAGAGAAATATCTAGCTGATCAACCTAATATTAGTGATGAGGAATTAACGAATCGCTTATTAGCTTCATGTGGAGTAGAGATTTTCAATTCGTATTTGGAACAGATAAAAGAACTCTATGTTCCTATCGAAAATAAGGTAGAATTTGGTACGGACTTCCAAGAGTCATACAATATCAGGTATTTCAATATCACAAAATGGGTCGTAGACAAAAAAGAAAATAGTTTAGAAAAGCTCGTCAATGTCTATGAGGTGCTTTCCAATGAAGACTGTAATATTGCTCTCGTGTTCAATCGAACTGAGACAAATACAGAAGTTTACCTGGCTGTAGTAAATACTAAGAATGATTCTGATAATGTCAATGTCGAAAATTATCGCAAGCGATTGTTAGAAGCCATTAAAGGTAACTTTCCTGGTTCTACAGTTCAAAATGAGAGGGGAATTGGTAGGATTCCTTGTCTAGCAAACTCTAAGCCTTATTCGGTAGCAACGGTGTCTAATTTACCAACTGCTAAATCAGAAAAATTTATTAGTCAAACTATTGAAAAATTGATTGATGGCATCATTCCGTCACAACCATCTGAAAACTACACCTTAATCCTTTTAGCAAGTCCTATCCAGGATATAGAAAATAGAAAGTTGCGTTTGTCTGAGCTATTTTCAGCTTTAGCGCCTTATGAAAAATGGCAAACCAACTATACTTTCACAGCTTCAGATGCAACGACCTCCATGGCTACTTTTGGAGTCAATGTTGGAGCCAGTGCTGGTATCCAACATGGTAAGAATCAATCAGTTAACCAATCTGCTGGTGATACGCAAACTAGTGGTCAATCTCAAACGGATTCGTCTGGACAAACGGATGGTACCAATACATCTCATACAGATGGAACAAATAAAGGATCATCACATACTACTGGTGGCAGTCTTGAAGGGACGCCATTTGGAGTGGGAGCAACTGTTGACTATCATTACTCTAAAAATCATGGAACAAGTACTGCAGACTCTATTGGTCAATCGACTACAAAAACTGTTAGCCGTGCCCTTGCTAAAACTGCTAGTCGTGCCCTATCCCAAACAGTTGGTCAAAGCTTGGGCTCATCAAGTGGTGTTAACTTAGGTTCTAATATCGGTGCTAATTTTGCGCGTGCCTCAAATGTTACTGCGACAGTTGGTAAGAATGAGGGTATCACTCAGTCCTTCACCAATCATAATATTTCCCATGCCCTTAAGGTCCTTGAAGAACAGATGAAACGTTTTGAAAAAGGAACGGCTATGGGAATGTGGGAGTTTGCTGCCTATGTACTCAGTGAGGACCAGAATATTGCCAATAATGTTGCCCACACTTATTTAGCTTTGACCCAAGGTGAAGAATCATTCATGAGTCAGTCTTCAGTTAATTTATGGAGAGGAGATTTGGGTGAGGGTAGTGGTGATGCCGAAGAAATAGTTACCTATCTAAGAGAATTACGCCATCCCTTATTTGGTTTGAATCCTAATATACTATTAGCTGACCCAACTTTTAATGTCTATCCATCTATTGTGACGCCAACAGTACCTCTTACTGGCCAAGAATTAGCCTTTTCATTGAACTTTCCTAGAAAATCTATTCCTGGACTACCGATTTTAGAGTGTGCAGAGTTCGGACGAAATATTGCTAAATTTGATGAAGAAGATGTTACTGATAAGGTGCTTCATTTAGGTGATATTTTCCATATGTATCATAAGGAAGATCTACCTGTTAACCTTAGACAAAACTCTTTGGCTTCACATGTTTTTGTAACAGGAAGTACGGGTTCTGGTAAGAGCAATACAATTTATCAACTCATCAATGAAGGTAGAAAGAATGGCTTGAAATTCCTTGTTGTTGAACCTGCAAAAGGAGAATATAAGCATGTCTTTGGTAATCACGATGATGTTTCAGTGTATGGAACGAATCCTCAGCTAACACCATTGTTGAGGTTGAATCCTTTTAGTTTCCCGAAAGAAATTCATATTTTAGAACATCTAGATAGGCTAGTCGAAATTTTCAATGTATGCTGGCCGATGTATGCGGCAATGCCAGCGGTTTTAAAAAAATCAGTTGAGCAATCTTATCAGGATTGTGGATGGGATCTCCTTGACTCAAGCAATCCTTATGGTAGATTGTATCCAAATTTCCATGATATAGCAGACAATATTAAGACGATAATTGATTCCAGTGAATATGATGATGAGAATAAAGGAGCCTACAAGGGAGCCTTATTAACTCGAATCGAATCTCTGACAAATGGAATTAATGGACTTATCTTTTCAAATGATGAACTTACCAATGAGCATCTATTTGATTCAAATGTCATCGTTGACCTCAGTAGAGTTGGTTCCACTGAGACTAAATCTTTGCTAATGGGTATTTTGGTCTTGAAACTGCAAGAGTATCGCATGGCTAACGGGGATATGAATGCCGAATTAAAACACATTACTGTGCTCGAAGAAGCTCATAACCTCCTAAAACGCACATCAACAGAACAAATGGCTGAATCAGCTAATCTCTTAGGTAAAAGTGTGGAGATGTTGGCAAATGCCATTGCTGAAATGCGAACATATGGAGAAGGATTTATTATTGCTGATCAAGCTCCAGGTTTAATGGATTTGTCAGTTATCCGAAATACTAATACTAAGATTATTATGCGATTACCTGACTTTTCAGATCGTGATTTAGTAGGTAAGTCAGCTAATCTAAATGATGACCAAATCATAGAACTAGCCAAATTACCAAAGGGTGTTGCAGCAGTCTATCAAAATGAATGGATTCAACCAGTTTTATGTAAGGTTAAGAAGGTGGAGCATGATTCTCACACCTTTCAGAATACGTTTGTAGGAAGTGCGACTCCTAAAAGCTTCAAATCTGACAATGTTAAATCAGTTATTTTAGATTATCTTATAACAAATTGGATGACCGAAGGTAAGCATATAGATTATTCTAGTGTGAGTGAATTGATTGTAAATTCAAATATCAGCTCAAAAATTAAACGGCTTCTTATGGAAGTCAATGATTCTAGTGGAGACGTTAATTTGAAGAGTATTAGAGAACTTGTATATGAATTGCTAGGTGCCAATCAAGCAATTGAAAAATCAAAGGATGAAGACGATATTCGTGATTGGGTTGATACTGTTTTACATAACTTCCAACTACCTATTGAATCTTACTCTAAAGAAATCATTAATATCATCTTGGCATTGGTAATTGAAGAACAACAGTTTCGAGATTCTTCCTACGAAAATCTATTTAAACGTTTTGTTGAAGTTCAAACAAAAGAAGGGGGCATATACTAATGGAAGGAAAAATTCTTGAAGCAGTAAAAAATACTGCCGATAATTTTAAGAGTATTCTCCCAAAGGATAAGTTGTCTGGACAAGAAATTAAAAGTTTTACAAAATCACTTTTTAAAATAAATGACAATAATATCGAAAAGCAATTTATTCCTAGTACAAATGGGAAATGGACTGGTGAGCCTGGAAATTCGAAATGGATTCCTGATCCAAACTATGTCCCACAGAATAAACTTACTAATCCAGAACAGAAAACGATTAAGGAAATATTTCAACCATTTGGTATTGATGGAATTACCTTTAAAAATGGTGAACCAGATTTTACACCTATAGCTAAAGCAAGCTTTAAAATAAAAAAATTTTCAGAGAATAGGGATAAAAATTTTAAACAAGCTGATTTACAATTAGCTATCAAAATGGGAGTCAGTCCCGAAGAGGCAAAAGCATATAGAAAAGAAAATAAGCTTACCTATCATGAAAGAAGTGATATGAAAACATTAGATCTGGTACCTATAGATGCCCACGGTGCAATTCCGCATAAAGGTGGAATTGCTAAATGTAAAGAATTAAATGAGAAGAAAGGTAATGAATCATGATAGAGTCAAAATTTGGTGAATTAGAATTTGATTTTGGATATTATACCAAACTTGAAGTGAACCTGTTTTCACAGTCTCAAATTGTGCCAGTGGCTTTTTCTGCATATTATGAAAATGACGGTATTACAGAACAACAAGAATCGGTATACTCTCTGTTTCTAGAGGAAAAAGATAAACAGTTAGAAAAGCTTCAAGCCTTGTTGATAGCTGAATTTGGGATTGAAAGTAAACAGAGATTTAGTTTAAGTGAATTGTACATAGAGAGAACTGGAGAACTAGCATTTCTATTTGATGATTCTGAAAATCCTGATGAAGGTATTGTTGTTCAGTTGTTACCTGATGTATTGATTACCAGTCAATCTGTTTATTTGTAGATTAATCAAGGTGATAAAGTCATCTATTCGAATCCAATCACAATTGTGATGGGATTTTTTTCTCTCCAAGTCACCATAAGTGCGAAATCTCCCAAAAAGCGTTACACTTAAGGCGTGGAGATGCAAGTATCTATTGAAGGGAGTGTTAAAAATGTCAAATCATAATAATCATACTATTTATCTTGCTGGTGGCTGTTTCTGGGGCGTGGAGGAATAC
>ERZ772909.1261-NODE-1261-length-14251-cov-7.056002_pt1 | contig 14251 bp, 16 predicted proteins | sample MGYA00511137_ERZ772909 | MGnify/ENA primary metagenome ERZ772909 (study PRJEB29015, sample SAMEA2738095) | human oral metagenome | biome: human oral; feature: human-associated habitat; material: saliva | place: China | collected 2270 ... | reverse complement strand
AGAATAGCCATCTATCCCCCATCCTAAAAACTTAGTTAGATGCACAATCCCTAACTCTGGTAGATAAACTGATAAAAATACCAGTAAGATAAAGACTCCCAAATGCCCTAGTTTTTTCATACTCACTCCTTTAATGTATTAATTTCTAATACCATAATAATGTCCAGTCGCACGTTCAAGCATAGTTTTCTGATCTGTTGCTATACTATACGCATAAGGCCAAGTCCAATGCTTATCGTCAACTAACCAAATCATACCACCACCTAAAACTTGCTCCAAGTCTTCAAATGAAAGAACTGTAAGTGTATCTGTACCTGTCATGTCTAGTAGCTTCTTAAATGATATGTTTCTAAGTCTACATGTTCATTATACCTATTTTTTTGATTATCTTAGCAGTTATTTCCTCAACTGTCATTTTTTCGACCTGAATGACAGTTTCTATAAAAAAATGAGACCTTTCTAGTCTCATTTAGTCATTCTTAGTATTTTCTAAAGCGTTGGTATCGTTCTTCCAATAACTTCTCTAAAGGCATAGATTTTAGTCGCTCCACTTCTAGCTCTAGTTCATTTTTTACATGAGCTAACAAATCTTTACTAGTGAGACCACTTTCTGAAATAACCTTATCTACAACTTCCATCTCTAGAAGTTCATGAGAGGTTATCTTCATCAGTTCTGCTGCCTCCATGGCACGGCTTCCATCCTTCCAAAGGATAGAGGCAAAGCCTTCGGGACTAAGAACTGCATAGATAGAATTTTCTAGCATCCAAACACGGTCAGCTACTGCAAGTGCAAGAGCTCCACCAGATCCACCTTCACCGATTATAATTGCGATGATAGGGACCTTAAGATCACTCATTTCCATGAGATTTCGAGCAATCGCTTCTCCTTGTCCACGTTCTTCTGCTCCTACTCCGGGATAGGCACCCGCAGTATTGATAAATGTCACAATTGGACGACCAAATTTTTCCGCTTGTTTCATTAAACGTAAGGCCTTGCGATAACCTTCAGGATGAGGTTGTCCAAAATTACGGTTGAGATTATCCTGTAAACTTTTACCTTTTTGAATACCAACAACAGTCACTGCTTGATGACCTAACCAACCGATTCCACCGATAACAGCACCATCGTCTCTAAAAGAGCGATCCCCATGTAATTCAATAAAGTCATCGAAGATTCCCACTGCAAAATCCAGAGCAGTTAATCTACTTTGTTCACGTGCTTTTCTGACAATTTTTGCAATCTTCATCTGTGATTCCTCCCATGTAGTCTCACTAATCGAGAGATCATATCTGGTAGTTCTCTTCGTCTAACAATCGCATCCACAAAACCATGTTCCAGGAGAAATTCTGCCTTCTGGAAATCCTCTGGCAAATCTTCTCTCACCGTGTTTTCAATAACTCGTCGACCGGCAAAACCAACTAAACTTTGAGGTTCTGCTAAGATGATATCTCCCTCCATGGCAAAAGAAGCCGTTACACCTCCTGTTGTAGGATCTGTAAGAATGGTCAGATAAAAAAGACCTGCCTTAGAATGACGTTTCACAGCAGCAGAAACCTTGGCCATCTGCATTAAGCTCATAATACCTTCTTGCATACGAGCTCCACCAGATGCTGTAAAAAGAACGACAGGTAATCCCTCAAGAGTTGCAAATTCAAACAAACGAGTGATTTTTTCACCAACAACTGTTCCCATAGATGCCATAATAAAGTTGGAATCCATAATTCCCAGTGCTACCTTTTCTCCCTTGATTAGAGCTGTTCCTGTTATAACAGCCTCATCTAAACCTGTTTCCTGACGAATTTGGGCTAATTTTTTACGATAATCAGGGAATTTCAAAGGATCTTTAGTTTCAATTCCAGTAAACATCTCTACAAAACTATTGGGTTCAACTGTTAAATCCAACCGTTCTTGAGCAGAAATACGGAAAGTATAGTTGCAGTGGGGACAGATACGCTCACTTCCCAAATCTTTTTGATAGATAGTGTGTTTACAAGCTGGACACTTAGAAAACAGTTCATCTGGCACTACTGGTTTAGCTTGCTTTTTTTGCGTACGATTAGGTGTAATTCGAATATATTTATCTTTTTTACTAAATAGAGCCATACATCCCCCTTTTCAGTCTCATACTTTAGAATACTTATTTTTTAGCTTGATAATTTGGTAAGAAGGTTTCCATCAAGAAAGAGGTATCATAATCTCCTGCAATTACACGACTATCTGAAATCAAATCCAATTGAAAATTAGTATTAGTCTCCACACCTTCAATTTCAAGCTCACATAGAGCACGTTGCATTTTCATAAGTGCATCAAAACGATTTTCACCATGAACAATGACTTTAGCAATCATACTATCATAGTAAGGTGGAATAGTATAGCCTGGATAAACTGCCGAATCTACTCTCAAGCCTACACCACCACTAGGAAGATAAAGATTTTTTATCTTACCTGGACTAGGTGCAAAATTAAAAGCTGGATTTTCTGCATTGATTCGACACTCGATAGCATGTCCTCTTAGAACAATATCTTCTTGCTTTAACGTCAAGGGATGACCAGCTGCGATTCGGATTTGTTCCTTAACTATATCGACGCCTGAAACAAATTCTGTGACAGGATGTTCTACTTGGATACGAGTATTCATCTCCATAAAGTAGAATTTGCCAGTTGCTTCATCTAATAAGAATTCAATGGTACCAGCATTTTCATAACCAACAGATTCCGCCGCACGGACTGCTGCAGCACCTATTTCATTACGGAGTGTCTTTCCAATCGCAATAGAAGGGCTTTCTTCTAAAACCTTTTGGTTATTCCGCTGAAGCGAACAATCACGCTCACCTAGGTGAATAACATGTCCCATTTGATCAGCAAGAATCTGTACTTCAATATGGCGGGCAGGATAAATCACGCGCTCTAGGTACATAGCACCATTACCAAAGTTTGCTTTGGCTTCACTAGAGGCTGTTTCAAAGGCTGATACGAGATCGTCTGCCTTTTCAACCTTACGAATTCCTTTACCACCACCTCCAGCTGAAGCTTTCAGCATGACAGGATAACCAATTTTTTCTGCAATAGCCAAGGCTTCTTCTGCAGTATGGACTTCTCCATCTGATCCTGGAATGACAGGCACATTAGCCTTAATCATTTGAGCACGGGCGTTAATTTTATCCCCCATGACATCCATTACACGAGCTGAAGGACCAATAAATTTGATACCGACTTCTTCACACATAGTTGCAAATTTGGAATTTTCACTTAAAAAACCAAATCCAGGGTGAATAGCTTCTGCCTCAGTTAAAACTGCAGCAGATAAAATAGCATTAATATTTAGATAAGACTCTGTTGCCTTACCAGGGCCGATACAGATTGCTTCATCAGCCAAAAGTGTGTGTAGAGCTTCTTTATCAGCAGTCGAATAAACAGCAACTGTTGCAATTCCCAGCTCTCTTGCTGCTCGAATAATTCGAACTGCGATTTCTCCACGATTAGCAATTAAAATCTTTCGAAACATGGATAACCTCCTAGTTTCCAATTGCAAAGGTTAGGGTTCCACTTGCTGCTAGCTTACCATCTACTTCTGCCTTCGCTTCTACTACGGCGATTGTACCACGACGTTTGACAAATGTAGCGGTCATGACTAATTGATCACCAGGTACAACTTGCTTCTTAAATTTGACCTTGTCCATACCCGCATAGAAGACGAGTTTCCCTTTGTTCTCAGGTTTTGATAGTTCTAAAACACCTGCTGTTTGTGCCAAGGCTTCCATGATCAGTACCCCTGGCATCACAGGGTAAGCTGGGAAGTGTCCGTTGAAGAAAGGCTCATTGATGCTCACATTCTTGATAGCAACAATGGTGTCTTCACTGACTTCTAAAACACGATCCACTAAGAGCATGGGATAACGGTGTGGCAAAGCTTCTTTTATTCCTTGAATATCAATCATTTGATACGTACCAAGCCTTTCCCGAATTCTACCATTTCTTCATTTGTAACAAGAATCTCAGTTACAATTCCATCCTTTGGTGCTGGAATTTCATTCATGACCTTCATGGCTTCAATGATTACTAATGTTTGGCCTTTTTTAACAGTATCTCCAACACTCACAAAATATGGTTTATCTGGTCCAGCAGCCAAGTAAGCTACCCCAACAAGGGGACTCTCTACAAGATCACCTTCAGCTTCTTGATACTCAACTGTTGATTCTATTTGAGTTTCTTCTGCTATTGGTGTTGAATTAGTAGCAACAGATTCTATTGATTGTTCTTTGGCAATCGCTTCAATCGGCTGATGGGAATGAACTGTTTGAACTGGCTGCGCAAATTCTGAAACAATTCTTGTTTCATTTTTGCTAAACATCAATTCCTCAGCCCCATTTTTATAAGATAATTCTCTCAGACTTGATTGATTAAACTGCGCCATCAAATCTTTGATTTCGTTTAAATTCATCTTTACTTATTCTCCCAACGTTTGAATGCAAGGACTGCATTGTGTCCACCAAATCCAAAAGTATTTGAAATAGCATATGGAATCTCACGTTCCAAACCTTGCCCAAAGATAACATTTGCTTCAATATAGTCAGATAATTCTGTTGTTCCTGCAGTCATTGGTACATAACTATTACGCATCGCTTCAATCGTAGCAATAGCTTCGACAGCACCAGCTGCTCCTAGCAAGTGACCTGTAAATGATTTGGTTGAAGACACTGGAACTTCTTTTCCTAAAACAGCTACAATAGCGCCACTTTCACCTTTTTCATTAGCTGGAGTTGAGGTACCATGAGCGTTAACATAGCCAACCTGGTCTGGACTGATTCCTGCTTCTTCTAAGGCAAATTTGATAGCCTTGATAGCTCCCTTACCTTCTGGATGAGGCGCTGTCATATGATAAGCATCACAGGTATTCCCGTAACCAACAACTTCTGCCAAGATTGTTGCTCCACGCTTCTCAGCATGTTCTAAACTTTCTAATACTAGCATACCTGAACCTTCACCCATGACAAATCCATTACGATCCTTATCAAATGGGATAGAAGCACGAGTTGGATCTTCAGTAGTTGATAAAGCTGTCAATACTTGGAATCCAGCAATCGCAAAAGGAGTAATAGAGGCTTCTGATCCTCCAACCAACATGATGTCTTGGAAACCAAATTTGATAGAACGGAAGGCATCTCCGATAGCATCATTTGATGAAGCGCAAGCTGTGTTGATAGATTTACAGATACCATTGGCACCAAAGCGCATAGCTACATTTCCTGCAGCCATATTTGGCAAGGCTTTGGGAAGTGTTAATGGTTTAACACGTTTTGGCCCTTTTTCGTGAAGTCGAAGGACTTGGTCTTCGATTTCTCTGATTCCACCGATACCTGATGCAACGATGACACCAAAGCGGTCTTTATCAAGTGCTTCTACGTCAAGATTAGCATGGTCAACTGCTTCTTGAGCAGCATACAAGGCATACAAAGAATAATCATCGAAACGATTGGTATCTTTTTTTACAAAATATTTGTCAAAAGGAAAATCATTAATCTCTGCTGCATTATGGACGTCAAAATCACTGTGATCAAACTTGGTAATCTTATCAATCCCGATCTTACCAATTTTTAGACTATTCCAAAATTCTTCCGGTGTATTGCCAATCGGAGATGTTAATCCGTAACCAGTTACTACTACTCTATTTAATTTCATTATTTCACCTCTACTTTAACGATTATTGCATGGTTAGTCCACCATCAATAGCAATGACTTGTCCTGTTAGATAATCTTGACTTGCAAGAAAGACTGCCACATCTGCAACTTGTTCTGCTTGACCAAACTGTTTCATTGGAATTTGTGCCAACATTGCATCCTTGACCTTATCGCTTAAAACAGCTGTCATATCTGACTCAATCATACCTGGTGCAATGGCATTTACCCGAACATTACGTCCAGCAACTTCACGCGCTACAGACTTGGTAAATCCAATTAGGCCTGCCTTAGAAGCGGCATAGTTTGCTTGACCAACATTCCCCATTAGACCAACAACACTGGACATGTTGATGATGGCACCTTCTCGAGCTTTAATCATCTGTTTCAAAACAGATTGGGTCATATTGAAGGCTCCCGTCAGGTTAACTTTTAACACTCGTTCAAAGTCCTCTTCTGTCATCTTTAGCATGATTGTATCTTGGGTGATACCTGCATTATTGACCAAAACATCGACTGATCCTAATTCTTTAATCGCTTGGTCAACCATTCTCTTAGCATCGGTATAGTCTGATACATCTCCAGAGATAGCAAGGACCTTAACACCGTATGATTTAAAACTAGCTAAGAGCTCCTCGGAGATTTGACCACGGCTATTTAATACTATATTGGCACCCAAGCTGGCAAATTTATGAGCTATTGCAAGACCAATTCCACGGCTTGAGCCTGTAATAAAGACATTTTTATTTTCTAGTTTCATTTTTCTCCTTTCAGAACCTCAACTATCTCAGTTAGTTATTAATAAGTGTTTCTAAACTTGCTTGATCTTCCACATTAGCTAAGTCAGCGGTTCTATCAATTTTTTTAACAAAACCTGACAAGACTTTTCCTGGGCCGACTTCGATAAATCTCGTCACTCCAGCTTCTTTCATAAGAGCAATACTCTCATAAAAACGAACCGGTTCCTTCACCTGTCGTGTCAAGAGTTCAGCTATTCTATCTTTTTCCATAATCTTAGCTTCTGTATTACCAACTAAAGGACAATTAAAATCATTAAACTGAACCTCTGTTAATACCTCAGCTAATTTCTGACTAGCAGGTTCTAGCAGAGCGGTATGGAAAGGTCCAGATACATTAAGTGGGAGGATGCGTTTGGCTCCTGCTTCTTTTAAAAGTTCTACAGCGCGGTCTACCGCAACAACTTCACCACCAATAACAATTTGGCTTGGTGTGTTGTAGTTAGCTGGGGTTACTACTCCAAATTCTGATGCTTTTTTACAAACTTCTTCAATCACATCGACTGGAGTATTAAGGACTGCAACCATCTTGCCTGAACCTGCAGGAGCAGCTTCTTCCATATAAGTTCCACGCTTGGCAACTAAGGCAATGGCCGCTTCAAAATCTAAAGCTCCACTGGCCACAAGGGCAGAATACTCACCCAAAGATAAGCCTGCTACCATATCAGGCTCATATCCTTTTTCTTGTAGGAGACGGTAGATTGCAATCGACGTAGCTAGAATCGCAGGTTGCGTATAGCGTGTTTGATTCAACTTACTTTCTTCCTGGTCAATGAGCTGACGAAGATCATAACCCAAAACTTGGCTTGCCTTGTCAATAGTTTCCTTCACAATGGGGTAAAGATCATAAAGCTCTTTGCCCATACCAAGATACTGGGCTCCTTGGCCTGCAAATAAAAAGGCTGTTTTAGTCATTTCTTGTAACTCCTATCCAACGAGAGGCTTCTTCTTGAATTTTTTTGGCTGCACCATAATAGAGATCTTTAAGAATTTCTTCAACTGTTTCTTCCTTAGATACTAGACCTGCAATTTGTCCCGCCATTACTGAACCACTATCTACATCTCCATGAACGACAGCCTTAGCTAGCGCTCCAGCACCCATCTGTTCGAACACTTCCAAATCAGGATTTTCCTGTTTAAAAGCATCCTTTTCAGCCTGTTCAAAATCACGAGTTAATTTATTTTTGATAGCACGGACAGCATGCCCGAAATGCTGTGCTGAAACAGTGGTATCAATATCACGAGCTTTTAAAATTTTAGCCTTATAATTTGGATGAGCATTTGATTCCTTAGCTACTACAAAACGTGTTCCGACTTGAACAGCTTCTGCACCTAACATAAATCCAGCAGCAACACCTTCACCATCTGCAATACCACCAGCAGCAATCACTGGAATAGACACAGCTGCGGAAACTTGGCGAACTAAAGTCATAGTTGTTAATTTACCAATATGACCTCCAGCTTCCATCCCTTCTGCAATAACAGCATCTGCACCAATCTTTTCCATACGTTTGGCGAGTGCCACACTAGGTACAACAGGAATAACTGTAATCCCTGCATCATGGAAACGTTCCATGTATTTGCTTGGGTTTCCTGCACCTGTAGTTACAACCTTAACACCTTCTTCAATCACAAGGTCTACAATGTCTTCAACAAATGGAGACAAGAGCATAATATTGACACCAAAAGGCTTGTCTGTCAGTGATTTAATTTTATCGATATTTGCCTTAACGACTTCTTTAGGTGCATTTCCACCACCGATAATTCCTAGTCCACCAGCCTTAGATACAGCTCCAGCCAAGTCACCATCAGCAACCCAAGCCATTCCACCTTGAAAAATAGGATATTTAATATTCAATAGTTCAGTGATACGTGTTTTCATTTTGCCTCCAATTTTATTGCTCAGCTAATAGTTTGAAGGTTCTATATTTTGAATTTCAAACTATTAGCTAAACAAGAGGGAGTGGGTTCCCCCTACTCCTTCCTAGTTTATGTTAATTATTTTGTTTTTTCTTCAACGTAAGCAACCAAATCACCTACAGTTTTTAAGCTATCTTCTGCTTCAATTTGGATGTCAAAAGCATCTTCGATTTCTGAGATAACTTGGAACAAGTCCAATGAATCTGCATCCAAATCCTCGAAAGTAGACTCAAGTGTTACTTCTGATGCGTCTTTCCCAAGTTCCTCAACGATAATTTCTTGTACTTTTTCAAATACTGCCATGATAGACTCCTTTTAAATATATTTTTTTTTTATAAAAATGTGTTCACCACATGATTACCTAAAGTGTAACAATGAGCGTGCCCCATGTCAAACCTCCACCGAAGCCTGCCATGAGAATCGTTTGACTTCCATCCAAAAGGATTAAGCCTTCTTCAACACACTCAGAAAGTAAAATCGGGATACTTGCTGCACTAGTATTTCCATACTTAGTCATATTAGCGGGCAATTTATCACGATTAACCCCAATCTTTCTAGCCATTTTGTCTAAGATACGATCATTGGCCTGATGGAGTAAGAGATAGCCCAACTCATCTGTCGATACAGGACTCAATTCAATTGTCTCTTTTATCGATTTGGAAACATCTCGAATAGCAAAGTCAAATACTGCCCTACCATCCATTTTTAAGAAAGCACTTGCTTCTTTTTGGACGGAAAAGGGTGAAGTCAAAGGTGTTTCACCGTAAGTCAAACACTCGCCTCTAGCACCATCGCTATGCAAACTCTCAGCTAGGAAATGATTGATTTTAGCTGATTCTAACAAGACACCACCAGCTCCATCTCCAAAGAGAACAGCTGTCGACCGGTCTGACCAATCCACTGATTTCGATAAAGTTTCAGCACCAATAACAATACCTTTTTGATAACGACCAGAAGATATCAATTTCTCTCCAGTTGATAGCGCAAAGATAAATCCACTGCAAGCTGCTGTCAAGTCGAAAGCAAAGGCTTTTGTAGCCCCAATTTTAGCTTGAACTAAAGCAGCCGTTGAAGGTACCATTGAATCTGGTGTTACAGTAGCAACAATAATAAAATCTAGTTGCTCTGCCAAAAGCCCAGCTTGGCTAAGTAAACGTCTAGCAACTTCTGCAGATAAATCACTAGTGGATTCTGTTTTAGAAATATGCCTTTGTTTTATACCTGTCCGACTGGAAATCCACTCATCACTTGTATCCATAACCTGAGCCAAATCATCATTTACGATTACCTGCTCTGGAACATAATGAGCAACTTGGCTTATTTTTGCAAAAGCCATTATTTCAAATCCTCCAAAAATTGATAAAGATTAGTCAAGCCTTTGCCCATAACATTTATTTCTTCTGGACTCATGCCATCGATAATTTTTTCCACCATTGCTTTGTGGAAACGTCTATGAAGACGATGGACCAAGCGACCTTTCTTTGTCAAATGTAAATATACAACCCGACGATCTTGGTCTGATCGGATTCTTTCAATATAACCTTTTCGCTCCAAGTTATTCAAACAAGTTGTTACTGTTCCAAGAGTTACCATTAATTCTTTAGAAACAAAACTTGGCGTTACATCAGAAAAATTGCCGATTACATCAACCGTATGCATTTCTTTGATAGAGATATCTTTAAAACGACTCCCTCTCAAGCTCACTTCTTCAATGACTAGTACATTATTAAAAATAGATGTTAAGTATTCATTGATTAGTTTATAATCCAATTCTCACCCCTCCTTCACAAAAACTTTTATAATCAAAGCATTTGATAATGGAAGTATATCAAACTTTAAAGGATTATGCAAGTTTTTATTTTCCTAAAAACTTAGGACGTCGTCTTTCCGAATGAGCCAGAACTCCTTCTTTAAAGTCTTCGGTGTAGGCCAACGATTTTTGTAACTCCAACTCCAAGTTAGCATAATCTTGCCACTGTTTAAATTCACTCTCCCAGACTAGCTTTTTAATTGCCGCATAAGAGTTGGATGATCCACGTTTCAACTTCTTCAACAATTGATTTCTTGTTTTTTCTAACTGATCACTTGTACAAACACGATAAACTGCTCCTGCTTCAAAGGCTTTCTCAGCTGTAAAAGCTTCTCCTGTCATAGCTAGTTGTGTTGCTCGAGTAACTCCAAGTGCTCTTGTTAGCAAAAACAAACCACCAGCATCCGGCGCTAATCCAACACCAACAAAGGCTTGAATAAATTTTGCTTTATCAGTTGCAATACAGAAATCAACAGCCAAGGCCATGTTGGCCGCGGCACCTGCCACAGCTCCGTCAACTTCCATAATGATAGGTTTAGGAATTTGCTTTATTTTAAAAGAAATAGTATTAACAAGCTCAGCAATTTTTCCTAAAGATCCGATATCATCCTCATCGACAGCACGTTTCATTTCTACCAAATCGCCTCCGACAGAAAATACTTTTCCTAAGGCATTGATCAATATGTAAGAAACTGCTCCATCCTTTTCAGCTAGGTTCAAGGCTTCTAAGATTTCTTCACACATTGGGATATGGAAACCATTTGCCACTTCTGGACGATTTAAGGTAATGATTGCTAGATCATCTTGAACTTGATAAATAATATGATTCATATCCACTCCTTTTTATTTACAAAGCATTTTAAATTATTTTATTTTCAAATTATATCTTTTTATCCATTTTTGCACAAGGAAAAAATGATTAAAAGTGTATCAGCCGATTTTTGCTGTTTTGTATTTAATCTATCAAATCCTAATAGACAACTCATAAACGCTCAACAATATCTTAGATTGAGATTGCCTTCCACATCCTCGATTGAAAAAAGGTTCTCTTTCTGCTATAATCGTATAAAATACTTACTTTAGGAGTACTTATGAAGGTTGTAAAATTTGGGGGAAGTTCACTTGCCTCTGCTAGTCAGTTAGAAAAAGTTTTAAATATTGTAAAGAGCGATCCTGAACGACGTTTTGTAGTTGTTTCTGCTCCAGGAAAACGAGATGCTGAAGATACAAAGGTAACAGATGCCTTAATTAAATACTACCGTGATTACGTTTCTGGAAATGATATTAGTAAAAGTCAAAACTGGATTATCGAACGCTATGCTGACATGGTCAGTGAATTAAAACTCAAACCAACAGTACTAGAGAAAATCTCAAAAAGTATCCGTTCTCTTGCGACCCTTCCGATTGAAGACAATGAGTTTCTTTACGATACTTTCTTGGCTGCGGGAGAAAATAATAACGCCAAACTCATTGCAGCTTACTTTAACCAAAATGGATTAGAGGCTCGCTATGTTCATCCGCGAGAAGCTGGTATTGTTGTAACAAGCGAACCTGGAAATGCTCGTATCATTCCTTCAAGTTATGCCAAAATTGAAGAACTCAATAATAGTCCAGAAGTTCTTGTTATCCCAGGTTTCTTTGGTGTCACTAAGGAAGGTCAAATTTGTACCTTCTCTCGTGGTGGTTCAGATATTACTGGTTCTATCATCGCCGCAGGTGTTAAGGCTGACCTCTATGAAAACTTTACTGATGTAGATGGAATCTTTGCTGCCCATCCTGGTATCATCCACCAACCACACTCGATTCCAGAATTAACCTACCGTGAGATGCGTGAGTTAGCCTATGCAGGTTTTTCTGTCCTTCACGATGAAGCCCTTCTCCCTGCCTATCGCGGAAAAATTCCTTTGGTTATCAAAAATACTAACAATCCTAACCATCCAGGTACTCGCATCGTCCTTCAACACAGCGATGAAAAATTCCCTGTAGTCGGAATTGCCAGCGATGCTGGATTTGTCAGCATCAATATGTCCAAATACCTGATGAACCGTGAAGTTGGTTTTGGTCGTAAAGTACTTCAAATTCTAGAAGATCTGAATATTGGTTGGGAACATATGCCAACTGGTATCGATGACCTATCTATCATCCTTCGTGAACGTGAACTCACACCAATCAAAGAGGAAGAAATCCTCCGTCAACTTGTTCAAAAAGCTGAAGTTGACCATGCTGAAATCGAACACGATCTCTCTATTATCATGATTGTTGGCGAAAAAATGAAGAGTCATATCGGGGTAACTGCTACAGCTACTCGCGCACTTTCAGAAAACAAGATCAACATTCAAATGATGTCTCAAGGATCGAGCGAAGTTTCTATCATGTTCGTAGTTCAAAAAGACCAAGAAAAAGCTGCTATAAAGGCTCTATACCATGCCTTTTTCGGTGAAAGTAAGGAAGATTAAACATGGCACAATCTCTTAACAAGGTCGTTGACTTACAAACTACTGGAACTTCTTACCTCTCTATACAAGGAAAAGTTGGAAAATTTCTGGTAGGAGACCAAGCCTTGGAGTTTTACTCGGATCGCAATATTGAGGATTTTATCCAAATTCCTTGGACCAGTATCAATCAAATTGGAGCAAATGTTTCTGGTCGAAAAATTAGTCGTCATTTTGAAGTCTTTACAGATCAGGGAAAATTCCTCTTTGCTTCAAAAGATTCTGGGACTATTCTCAAAATTGCTCGGGAAAAAATCGGAAATGAAAAGGTTGTTAAGCTTCCAACCTTACTCCAAATCATCGGTCATAAAATCAAAAATCTATTTGCAAAAAAATAGAAAGTTTAGTATAATCATAGCAACGGATAAGTAGGTTATCCTCTTCTTTCAGAAAGTCTGCGGGTGCTGCGAGCAGATAGAGGGGATAAGTGAAATTCTACCGTTGTTTTAAATCAAATACACAATCAAGTGCACATCTGTGAAGTTGGATGGAACCGTGGCTCTGCCACTCCAACGCTTTTACAGGCGTGCTTTTTTCATATAAAGGAGGACTTATGTTAGATATCAAACGTATTCGTACAGACTTTGCCACTGTCGCTGAAAAACTGGCTACGCGTGGTGTAGACGCTGCTATCTTGAATGAGATGAAAGAAATCGACGCTAAACGTCGTGACATCTTGGTTAAGGTCGAAACCCTCAAAGCTGAGCGTAACACGGTTTCTGCTGAAATTGCTCAAGCTAAGCGCAACAAGGAAAATGCCGATGATAAGATTGCTGCCATGCAAACCCTATCTGCCGAAGTCAAAGCACTCGATGCAGAATTAGCTGAAATCGATGCTAAATTGACAGAATTTACCACTACTCTTCCAAACATCCCAGCTGATAGTGTTCCTATTGGGGCAGACGAAGATGATAACGTAGAAGTTCGCCGTTGGGGAACTCCTCGTGAGTTTGACTTTGAACCAAAAGCCCACTGGGACCTTGGTGAAGACCTCGGTATCCTTGACTGGGAACGTGGTGGAAAAGTCACTGGAGCTCGTTTCCTCTTCTATAAAGGCCTCGGAGCTCGCTTGGAACGTGCCATCTACAACTTTATGCTAGATGAACACGGTAAGGAAGGCTATACTGAAGTCATCACCCCTTACATGGTCAACCATGACTCTATGTTTGGTACTGGGCAATATCCAAAATTCAAGGAAGATACTTTTGAACTCAGCGATACTAACTATGTCTTGATCCCAACTGCTGAAGTGCCTCTAACGAACTACTACCGTGATGAAATCATCGATGGCAAAGATCTCCCAATCTACTTTACTGCTATGAGTCCATCATTCCGTTCAGAAGCTGGTTCAGCTGGTCGTGATACTCGTGGCTTGATCCGCCTTCACCAATTCCACAAGGTTGAAATGGTCAAATTTGCCAAACCAGAAGAATCATACGAAGAATTGGAAAAAATGACAGCCAACGCTGAAAACATCCTTCAAAAACTCAACCTTCCATACCGTGTCGTTGCTCTCTCTACTGGAGACATGGGCTTCTCAGCTGCCAAGACTTAC
>ERZ772909.1256-NODE-1256-length-14269-cov-27.123399_pt1 | contig 14269 bp, 9 predicted proteins | sample MGYA00511137_ERZ772909 | MGnify/ENA primary metagenome ERZ772909 (study PRJEB29015, sample SAMEA2738095) | human oral metagenome | biome: human oral; feature: human-associated habitat; material: saliva | place: China | collected 2270 ... | reverse complement strand
CAAACTTGTATCCTGTTGTTTACCAAAGACTTACAAAAGCCCTTCTAAAAGGTGCCCTTTTGCGTTCCAAAAGGGCGTCTTTTACACCTCAAAAGGGCATCTTTTACAATGCAAAAGGGCGTCTTTTACTTTACTAAAGACCACCTGCTATTTTCTATTTATGAATCTTTATTACAACACTTCTAATGTCCCTTTTCTTTTCCTAACAAACGAGTATTGTACCTTCTGCATAGTTATAAGAACACCATAAAAACCACTACTTTTCAATTTTCCTGTCACTCCCGTCACACTTTCCTACAGTGCAACGCATTGATAACAAGTCGTTTATGCGAAATGTTAAAAGTGACAGCAACTTAAAACAAAACTATATTAGGGGTTTAGAGTAACTATAGAACATGTAATGCCAAAGACAGAGTTATAGAATTTATCTGTATTGTTGATGATTCTGACAAGAACTTAAATGTTGAACTGGAAAAAAACTATGTTTATCTTCTTATAATGGGAATGAGAAACGTCACTGGAATCGTAAGGGATGACTTAGGGAGGGTGAAATCATGACCACACTTGTATTTTCTCATTTCGGTACATATATCATTGAGTGCATGAATGAACTACTAAAGGAAAAAGTGAACATCGTATCCCCACGCCATCGCTCCGTACATAACTTTCTCATGAATCTCTGTGCGGCATTAGCAGCATATTGTTTCTTCGAGAATAAGCCCGAGGCACTTCCCGTGCGCATTGAAAAGACTAGGCAATTGGAACTTTTCTAAGCAAATCCTTATCCCGAACTGGCGTAACAACTACGAAAGACATCAAGCATACCACCCCCTCTCCCCTTTGGAGAGGGGCAGAGGGGTGAGGCTTTTTCCCTACTTCTAGGTATTGCACTATTCCTTACAACATCCTACCTTTGCATTAACAAATCAAAGGCGAGCTCTAGAATCATTGATAAGGTCACAAAAAGCCCTATGGGGCGTGCTGTGACTATATCGAAGATTTACAGAACATGCCTGAATTTAAAACAATTTAAAATGATAAAGAAAAGAACCGTAAAACAGATTTTATGTAAATCGGCGTTTGTTTTCGCCGCTACGTTCGTTCTTTCGCTGCCCACTTACGCAAGGCACGAGAACGAAGTGAAAGTTAATACCGAAGCCAACATTAAGGGACGCGTTGTGGATAGTAAAACACAACATCCTCTTTCGCACGCGAGCGTGCTGGTTTTGGGTACAGTTATTACTACCACCACCGATGCCGATGGCTATTTTATGCTGCGAAATCTGCCTGTGGGAAAGGTGATTGTGGAAGTGCGCTCGGCTGGTTATAGGGCTTACAAACACGAGGTGACAACGCAAAAAAATAATACCCATGAGCTGAATGTGATGCTCAAACCCGACGAAATTGCGCTCGACGAGGTTGTTGTGTCGGCCAATCGTAGTCAAACACTTAGACGTGAGTCGCCTGTGGTTGTGAATGTTCTGGACACGAAGTTGCTCGAGTCTACCCATTCTACAACCTTGGTGCAGGGTTTAAACTTCCAACCGGGCGTGCGAACCGAAGATAATTGCACCAATTGCGGATTCTCGCAGGTGCGCATCAATGGGCTTGATGGTCATTATTCGCAAATATTAATCGACTCGCGACCCGTTTTCACGGCCCTTCAAGGTGTTTATGGACTCGAACAGATACCCTCTAACATGGTGCAACGTGTTGAAATTGTTCGCGGTGGTGGCTCGGCGCTCTTCGGTGCTTCGGCCATTGGTGGCACCATCAATATCATTACCAAAGAACCTAGCGAAAATTCGGCCGATGTGGCGCACACCATCACAGGCGCAACAAATGGCTCTACTGCTTTCGACAACAACACCACGGGCAACCTATCGGTTGTTACAACCAATAATAGAGCTGGGTTTTATCTCTATGGACAAAGCCGACACCGCGCTGCTTACGACCGCGATGGCGATGGTTACACCGACCTTCCCACGCTAGATAATAAAACTGTGGGGCTTAGCTCTTTCTTCCGACTCACCGATTACTCCAAAATAACCCTTAAATACCACGGCTTGAAGGAGTATAGACGTGGCGGAAACAAACTTTACTTGCCTGCTCACGAGGCCAATATTGCCGAACAAATCGAACATACCATCAACGGCGGAAGTTTGGGCTACGACCTCTTTAGCCTTAATGGTAAGGGACATTTCAGTGCTTATGCCTCGTTTCAAAACGTTGACCGTAAGAGTTATTACGGCGGACTGGGCGAACTGGCCACCGCTGCCGATGGACTTAAGGCCTTGAACGAAGCCTATAAACTGGGACTTAACCTCGATATGAGCGAAGACGATGCCGCCACGCTGCCCGCCAACCAACAACAAACGCTGGCCGATGCGCAAGCCTACGACAAAGCACAACGAGCCTATAACCTTACGCATAACATCAATTACATAGCTGGTGCGCAATATGTGCACAATTTCGACCGTCTGTGGTTCATGCCTTCGAGTCTTGTTGTGGGGGCCGAATATAGCTACGACCGCATTAAAGACCACTCGCTGGGCTACAACAGCCTGATGGAACAGCGCGTGAATATTGGTAGCTTCTTTGCTCAAAACGAATGGAAAAACAACCATTGGGGCTTGCTTCTGGGCGGACGACTAGACAAACACAACCTTATCTCGCATCTTATCTTTAGTCCGCGCGTTAATCTGCGCTACAATCCCACGCCCAACACCAATTTCCGACTTACTTACGCTGGCGGATTTAGAGCCCCACAGGCTTTTGATGAAGACCTTCATACGCGTATTGCTGATGGCGACCGTGTGAAAATTGCGTTGGCTAAGGATTTGAAAGAGGAACGTTCGCACAGCTTTAGTGCATCGGCCGACCTCTATAAAAGTTTTGGAACAGTACAAACCAACGTTCTTATTGAGGGCTTTTACACACGCCTTAACAACATGTTTGCTACACGCAAACTGGCTGATGATGTGATTATTGATGGCGCACGTGTTGAAGAACGCTTCAATTCTAACGGTGCAACGGTGTATGGAATTAACCTCGAGGGCAAGGCTTCGCTCTCGTCGTGGGCGCAATTGCAAGCTGGTTTTACTTGGCAAAGCAGCCGTTATCGCACGCCCGAAGAATGGGACGACGATGCTGCTCCCGAGTTTAAAACCACTAAACGTCTGCTGCGAACGCCCAACACCTACGGATATTTCACCCTCACTGTGCATCCCACCATCGATTTTGCCCTATCGTTATCGGGCGTTTACACGGGTAGAATGTATGTTGGCCACCCCAAAGGGGGGAGCGAGCGCACCAACGACTTTGCTATCATTGAGCACACTCCCGCGTTTCTCACGCTTAACCTGAAGCTTGCCTATAATTTCTACATAACTAAGCAGGTGAAATTGGAGGCTAGTGCGGGGGTGCAAAACATGCTCGATGCTTACCAAAAGGATTTGGATAAAGGGGCTTCGCGTGCCTCCGACTATGTTTACGGACCTACTCAACCCCGCAGTTTGTTTCTTGGGGTGAAGTTTTCGTACTAGGTATTATGTCTTTTTTACCCAAAAACAGTGGGTAGAGTTGTTTTGATTTTGTGTATTGCTGGACACATTGCCGATGTTGTTATTGAAAATGTGGTGCACTACGCTCAAACAATATCATAGGCAAGATGCCGACAAGCCAACAAAAGATGAACTGTAAGCAACATCAATTGTGTGATTAGTGGTCTTACAATTGATTTGGGTTTAAAAAGCTGGGTGTAATGATTGAAAGCTACGGTAAATAGACTTTACAAAACGCATTTCAGTACTACACCACTTCTAGAAAGGCAAAAACGCCTGTAGGCGATGCCAGTGGCACAATGAGCGACGGAGATGAAGCGTACAGATTCCTGATAAGTTTTGGGGTAAATGCTTTGGACATAAAATCTCTAATAAAACTGGCAAATAACCTCCGTTTCTCCATGCACCGACGGTGCCTCTGTGACTTCCATTGCCTTGTATGCAATAAGCCTCTGTACACTCCTTTTCTCTGTGTAACATTCCGCCAGAGTTCAAAATTTAGGCGGACAGCCTTATGATTCCAAGTTTCAGAAGACCCAACAAAATGAGTAATTGCACAATGAAAACCTATGATTTCCATTATTCTGTTCACGAGGTGGACGGAAAAGAATTTGAGTTAATTAAATGTTCTACATGGCCTCGCCTAAATGTTCAAGTCATACACACCACACCCGAACGCTTTGAGGAGGACCTGAAAATCGTCAAAAGCCGTTCGCTCTGTGGCTATTCCCTGCTGGATAAGACTTTTATCCTAAAGCATGCAGGTGGTGAGGGTAACGGTGAATTGAGGCAAAGTAATCTCGATGAGATTTTCGACGGCATGAATGAGATTATGAATGCTGCGGTGAAGTGGTGGATGGTAAATAAAAAATAACATATAACAAGCAGCCCCTCCCCCTTGCCCCTCCCCCAAGGGGAGGGGAGTAGAATGCGCGATATCCCTGTGAGGTTTGATATAAAATAAAATTTGTAAACATAAAATAACGATATGTCAAACAAAGTCGCTATATTTGTAGTTCGGCACTTCAAAACAAACTTTCCTGTCACTGCTGTCATCGATTGTGGGTGTTTAACTTGTTGATTTACAATGAACTCTACGCAAATGTTAAAATGACAGCAAATGAAAATAAAAGTAAGTTGTGAGGATATTAATAGGGCATTATAACTGAAGACTGCTAAGTTTATGGCTGTAAAGACATTATATAAGACGATAAATACAAACGGAGAATATAACTGTGGTGATATAGGTGTCACTACGGAGGAATGGCTTGATTTATTAAATGATGAGAAGTCAAAACCATATCATGAGGCTTTGCTGTGTTTCCTACGTCAAAAAGAACATAAGGCAACGTGTATAAAGGTTTCCCAAGTATATGGGAAGCCTGCCCAGTATTATAACAGTAAGGTGTATAACTTCTCTAAGTGGGTACAAAAACGCTTGAATAGATTTAGCGTAAAAGACGCAGACGATAAAGATACTTACTGGTGTATTACGATGCAAAAAGGTTGGGACACGAAGCAAGGGTTCCAATGGCAGCTGCGTGATGAGCTTGTAGAAGCCCTTAGAATCTATTTGATGAAAGCGCTTATAGATGTCTTCAGAAATGGAAAACCTTTCAATGGTTATAAAGAAGAATATAAATGGGACTTACTTGATAGGTCAGAAGGGAAAGATGTGCTTGCAGTCTTTGATGGTCTTAGAGGAGAGAATGTTATAGATAATCCTCGCACTGACACAGTTATAAAGTATTTGGTAGACAATAAAGCCGACAAGACAAGAGTTTGCTGTCAACATTTGACTGACGAGTCTGTTCCATTAAATGATCGATTAGCAGCGTTTAAGTCAGAGATAAAGGCTTTGTGTCCAAGTAAATGGAAAAATACTGCAAATGATGAGCGTACAGCATCAGCCTTGCTTACCTGTGTTTATCCAAAGACTTATACCTTCTATAAGGATGAAATCTATAAGAATATTTGTGACTACTTCGGTTATACTTCTCGAAAGGCAGGAAAGAAATATGAGCACTTTTTGGAACTTGTCAATGGTTTCGTAAAGAGCTATGGAGAGGAGATACAGCAGATAATGCTGAATGAAATCAAAGGATTTAAGAATAAACCGCTCAACCTTGCGGTGCAGACTTTATTCTGGTGTATGAAAGATTACATGAAAGAGGAATTGAAAAATAAGATGACTACAGAGACAAATAATAGTTCAAAAGGGGTATGGTATGATGATGTTGTCCGTACATGGGAGCGACGTAAGAATGTAGTATTATATGGTGCACCGGGTACTGGTAAGACTTATGACGTACCAGAGCTTGCAGTTCGTCTTTGTGATCCTGCGTTTATGGCTGCAGAACCGAGTAGGGAGGAGATAGTAAGCAGATATAATCAGCTTAAAACGGAAAAGCGTATTGCCTTTACTACCTTTCATCAGTCCTTAGACTATGAGGATTGGATAGAGGGATTGCGCCCTGTTGTCAACGAGAATAGTCAGGTAACCTACGAGATAGAAAGCGGACTCTTCAAGAAGTTGTGTGAAGAGGCAGAACGCCCTGTGGTTAAGGACAAGCAGGTGGGTATCGCCGATAATGCTGTTGTCTGGAAGGTTTCACTTGCAGGCACGGGCGATAATCCAGTACGAAGCGACTGTATGGAGAATAACCATATACGTATTGGATGGGATGATTATGGTCCTGTTATCTCAGATGAGACAGACTGGAGTGTTTATAATGGTGAAGGAAAGCAGATATTAGATGCTTATATCAATAAGATGAAGATAGGCGATATCGTTATGTCTTGTTATTCAAGTCAGACGATTGATGCGATTGGAGTCGTTGGTGGTGATTATGAGTTTGATGATAGTCTCCCAGACTATAAGCGTGTTAGACGTGTTAACTGGCTTGTAAAGAACATCAATGAGAACATTGTAGAGATGAATGATGGTAAGACAATGACCTTAGGAACGGTCTATCGTCTGAATTCTATCACGCTTGACAATGTAAAATCAATTCTTGAGAAGTACGATACTTCTCCTAAGATGGAGGAGAACGACAAAGCCTATGTGATGGTTATTGACGAGTTGAATCGTGGAAACGTGTCGAAGGTGTTTGGCGAGCTGATAACACTGCTCGAAGCAGACAAGCGTAAGGGACGTATTAATGCTGAAAGTGTGGTGCTGCCTTACTCTAAGAAAGCTTTTCATATCCCAAACAATGTCTATCTGATTGCAACCATGAATACTGCCGACCGCTCTTTAGGTTCGCTTGATTATGCTATCAGACGACGTTTTGCTTTCATAGCGGAGAAGCCTTTTGGCTTAGAAGTAGAAGGATTCAATGAGGAACTTTTTGAGAAGGTTAGTAGTCTGTTTGTTAAGAACTTTGATGAGTATAAAGAGAGTGGTTGGGACCCGACTATGAAACTCGAACCAGCAGATACCTTGTCTGAAGAATATAAGCCAGAAGATGTTTGGATTGGTCATAGCTACTTCTTAATGCAGGATGAGGAGGGTGAAGATAATACGAGCAATCGTCTTCTCTATGAGATTATTCCACTTTTAGAGGAGTATGTTCGTGATGGTGTGCTGACAGCAGAGGCACAAGATGTTATCGACGAATTATATAAGCAAGCAACCGAGTAATGAGAGTAGTGCAACTTCAAGAACAGTTGTTGGAGAATACTTATCTCCAGCAAACTGAGTGTGAAGCTATCATCCCTTATATGGATGATGGCTCAGAAGTTGTGTGTGGGGTTAAAAGAGGGCGTGAGGAGAAGGAACTCTGTCTTAAGCTATCTCGTAAAGCGGATAGCATCTGTGCCACTGGCTCTTATTTCGTTGGGGTAGACTGGATTAAGGAAGAGGAGTTAGCAGTACAAGTCAGTCCTAAGATGAATGACGGCTTTGAGATAGACTATGTTCGTATGTTAAACGAGGCATTGGCAGAACCCGATAACATGGAGCATCTGAAAGACTTACTAACCATTCGTTTTGATAAACCTTCTATCTGTATCAGTCAGCAGCAAGACCTGTTGAGTATCTTCTTGATTACAGAGTATCTGAATATTCTTCAGCGTATCGTAAGAAAGGGGTTGAAGAAGAGTTACTATAGGGTTGAAGAAAACCTAAACAATAAGGTAAAGGGACATATCCTTGTCAGTAGAACGATTCAACGAAACCTTGCGAAGGGACGTATTACAGACAATGTCTGCCGTTACCAGGTGTATGACATTGACTCACCAGAGAACAGAATACTAAAGAAGGCACTTGTTTTTTGTAAGAAGCAGTTGGAGGTTTATAAGCATGCACTTGACACAAAGGCTTTGGAAAAGAAGATAAGATATGTGCAGCCTTCTTTCGAGCGGGTGGGCGATGAGATAAGTGTTAAGGCAATGAAGACGTTTAAGGGAAATCCTGTTTTCAAAGAATACTTCACGGCTGTTGAGTATGCGCAACTGCTGCTAAGGCGTTTCAGTTATGACATTACGCTTGCTGGTAAGAAAGAGATAGACACGCCTCCTTTCTGGATTGATATGAGTAAGCTCTTCGAGTTATATGTATATGGTAAACTTAAGAAGATTTTTACAGGAAAGAGAGAGATTCAGTATCATGTTAAAGCTCATTATCAAGAACTTGATTATCTTCTGAAACCGACTGAGTGGACTGAACCCTATGTTATTGATGCGAAATATAAACCACGTTATAAGCAGGGTGGTGGTATAACTATGGACGATGCAAGGGAAGTGAGTGGTTATGCCCGATTAAGTAAAGTCTATAAAAAGTTAGGCTTAAATGAAGAGACTGCACTGCCTATTAAGTGTCTCATTATCTATCCCGACCAAGATCAAGAAGAGCGATTTACTTTTACAAGAACGGAAGAACCAGCGTTTGAAAAGGTTTCTAATTATGTACGTTTCTACAAATTAGGAATCAGGTTACCTGTTATTTCTGTGTGAACCATTATTAACTCAATCGTTTTTTCCTTTTATTTTCGTCCTTTTTTTAGGTCTTTATTGTTTTATAATGTTATTTCTTACTTTATATTTTTCTATAAAGTAGTGCTTTTCCGTTATCTTTCTTTTGGTTGTTATATGTCTGATATATAGGATGTTATAATTTGTGTTGAGGTTTAAAAGGTTATTGAAAGACTTATATTGATTTATATTATAGCCGTAGGAAGTTTGTATTCGCTTTTAGTTTCGCTTTTTCTTCGTAATATTGTAGGTGAAAAGGAAAGATAAGAAACCTAAATCTTTGTTGATAAGAAAAAGGACTTCGAGTTATATTACGAAATAAATCAGATTTTAATAACCTTTTAATATATAAGTTTATGGGATTAAAAACATTTACAAAATCTATTTTATGTTGCGCTTTATTCGTTGTTGGCGCATTGTCTGCAAAAGCTGCTGACCGCTTAGTAATCGTCGGTGACGCTACATGGGGTGGTTGGAATCTTAGTCAATCTACCGTTATGCAGAAGTCTGATGAGAATGCTGATGTCTTTAAGGCAACTGTCCATTTAGACGCAAACAAGGAGTTTAAGTTCTTGACCGAGCTTGATTGGGGTAAGTTAGAGTACCGTGCTGGTGCAAGTTCCGTGACATTACAGTCGGGTGTTGAGGCTCCATTGGTGAGCAGCGAAGATGAGCCTACCGATGGTAAGTTCTTTGTTTCTGAGTCTGCCAACTATGATATCGTTTGTAACTTGGCTACGAAAAAAGTGGTTGTTACCAAGGCTGCTTATCAGACAACAGCCTTGAAGCACACTGCTTTATGGATGATTGGTAGTGCTACAAAGGGCGGTTGGAGTATCGGTGAAGGTACGATTATGAAGGCAGATGCAACTAATCCTGCTAAGTTCTCAGCACGAACAGAGTTGAAGGCTGGTGAGTTGAAGTTTGGTACGAATGTTTATGCTGGCTTCGATCAGATGTTCTATTTGCGCGACTTGTCAGACGAGGGTAAGATTGTCTTCGGTGGTGATGATAATAAGTGGAACTTCACAGAGGAGGCTACATACGACGTTACCGTTGATGTTGCTGCAATGACAGTGTCATTTACTAAGGTTGATCCAACAGCGATTAGCAGTGTAGAGACAGCAAACAATGCACCTGCAGTTTACTACACATTGAGCGGTGTGAAGGTTGAGAAGCCTGTTGCTGGTGTTTATGTGAAGCGTCAGGGTGGTAAGTCTGTGAAGGTTGTAGTGAAATAAAACCTTGTTTCTTACCATAATTGGGGTAAGAGAATAAGCCCCTTTGTATAATAAAATTTCTTACATTCGGTTATAAATAAAGCCATATCGACATCTCCCTACGGAGATGAAGATATGGCATTTTTGATTTGTAGAAAAGGTTTGTTATATTTTATGCGTACGGTAAATTATGTAATCACCGTCCGCTTGGATTGTAAATTCATTCGATAAGGCTTCGTTCAGTGTCCCCTGCCATAGCTCGTTGAATGGATAGATATCCCATTTCAGTCCTTTACTGCTTAGCTCCTTGCAGGTTGCATTGAAGATACTGACTTGCTGTCCGGGGAATGATTCAAAGTGCATTGTACCTGATGCTACCACAAAATACCCATAGTCGGTTACCATCACTGGGTCGATAGCCAACTGGCGATAGTAATAGAGCATGAGAGAGATGTTGCCCAAAGTATGATCTTCACGCTTACCAGTTGCTCCGAGGTAGCAGAAGCGAGGACGAGTATGTGTAGATGCATCCATCTTTAGATGTGAACGAGCAAAGAGGGTAGCCTTGGTCAGGTCGTTAAACTCTTGCTCCGAAATCGGATGATAGATGTGTGCATAGCGTTGCTTCAATTCTTCTGAAAGTGAATCGCCATCACCCACCACTGCTGTTGGCTCTATATCATATTCAAGTAAATCCTCCAAAGCACCATCACATACAATCAGATTCTCTGCAGTACGTAGGATGTGAAGGGGTAGGACGTGGGTTGGGAAGTCGCCAGCAGCAAGGATGACGGCGCTAAAACCTCCCCCAGCCCCTCCGAAAGGAGGGGAGTGCCTAACGGAGTGTTCGTTGGTAATGTGTTGTTGTCCGTCCTTGTTATTCTCTTTGTTATTGATAATCATTTATCTTGATATTCTTATTCTGTTCTTTCTCTCTTTCGAGATACTTTGTATTCGTTTTATTTATTGCAATAATCTATTTTGTTCTTTCTCTCTTTCGAGATACTTTGTATTCGTTTTGTTTATTGCAATAATCTATTTTGTTCTTTCTCTCTTCGAGATACTTTATATGGTATCATTCCTTTCGATAACTTCTTCTTCAACCTATCAATATAATTTGGGGAACTCTGAGGAACCTTTATCCCGTTAGGCATCCCCCTCCTTTGGAGGGGTTAGGGGAGGTCCTTCCTCCACTTAAAATACCCAGCCACAGCGATAACGGCATAGAAGGCATAGAGTCCTGCAGTGAAAGGAATCCCTTTATATACATAAAGTCCTGCCAATTCGATATCGACCACAATCCATATCCACCACTGTTCGATGTATTTCTTTGCTAACGCCCACAGTCCGATGAAGCTGAGTGCATTGCCGAAGCTATCTAATACCGGTACGGTAGAGTTCGTGAACTTGATGAGGATGAGATAAAGTGCAGCCCAGAGAAGGAGGAAGACAAGCAGTGAGGGGAGTATCAAACGTCGAGGATAGTGTGTGATAGGAATCTCCTCCGCCCCTTTCTTCCTTCCGAACTTCCAATACAAAAAGCCATAGATAGCTGCCAATGTATAGTATATCTGCATTCCAAAGTCTGCATACAGTCCTGCCTCGTAATAGACAAACATATAGATGACAGGCATAATAATCCCCGTCAACCAAAGCCATATACTCGCTTTGTATTCTTGATAGATGTAAATTAGGCCGACGATGCAGCCCAGCATGTCTAATGTCATAATGAATATGAAAGAAAAGCGACCAACAACAAATCATCAGCAGTCCACCCACCAACTGGCCGGCCAACCAACCGGCCCCTCCCCCTTCCCCTCCCCCGAAGGGAGGGGCGTAGATAGCGAGATACCCCTTGTGATTAACATGAGTTTACAAGTGGATAAGTTTACGTGTAAACAAGTTGTCCTGCTTGAGTATTGACTCTTTTTACAAGCAATCTACAAGCATACAGTACATTTCACGCCCCTCCCTTCGGGGGAGGGGAAGGGGGAGGGGCCAGTTGTTAGGTCTTGTTCTATTTAAAACTTCACCGCAACACTTCCCATCACATTAAACCCTGCCATTGGGATAAAACCAATCTGCGTGTAACGGTTCTCATTAGGATGACCGTCGTGGTCGAGGATGGAACTATACACCCATCCGCTGGCTGCATAATGGCGATTGAAGATGTTGTTGAGGTTCAGACCGAAGACAGCCTCCCTCATTCCAGCAATCAGTCGACTTGGGTGAAGGGTATAGCTGAGGTTGACATTCGTCTGTGAATAGCATGGCAACGACCGTGTCCTATTCTCAGTATTGTCTAAATACTGGCGACTCACGAAGTTAGTATGCCATATTGCCTCAAGCCCTTTATAGTGGAGAGTGAGCATACCATTGAGGATTGCGGAAGGAGAGAAGGCCAAGGTAGAGTGGTTGTAATGTATCTTACGGAACGAAGACTCCCAGTCGACGCTTGCCATCTCATCAAAGTCTTTGATGATGTTACGGCTCAAAGCAGCATTACCCTCAACCGTCAACCATGACAGAGGGCTCCATCCTGCCTCCAGCTCAGCTCCCATACGATAGCTGTCCTTGATGTTTGTCGTCAGATTCTCGCCTATGTCACTCTGCGCACCCGTCTGTACAAACTGGTTGTTATAGTCCATATAATAGAGATTAACGCCTGCTCTCCAGTTATGCCCATTGTATTGATAGCCCATCTCGATATCCATCATGCGCTCTGGCGATGGTGCAGGATAACTACCGTTGTTGGTGAAGTTGTTACGTTCTGGCTCACGACTGGCATGCGCAATAGATGCGTAAGCCTTATGGCCAGCACGGTAGTAGCTTACACCTGCCTTCGGATTGACAAAGTCATAACGCTCACTGATGTCTAAGAGCTGGTTCTTGTAACCATTAGCCACCTTATAGAAACGGTCGTTCTGACCATCGGTCATATACTCCACATGGCGTATCTGCAGGTCCATAAACACGTTCCAGTAGTCTGCAAAGTTATATTTTGCCCTGAAGAAGCCGCTGTAGTCATACTTATGAGCCTTGGAGTCATAGTACTTATAGTCCTTGCCACCTGCGCGATACAGCGCATCTGCCTCCTCATTCTTTATATAAGTAAGGTAGCCAAAGTGGCTGCCACGGAACTGCTGAAGGTTCAGTCCGCCCGTTACATCCCAACTCTCGTCCTTGTAATTACTTGTGTAGACAATGCCGTAGGTGTGCTGTGACAATCCTTTCAGGCGTACGAAGTCACTCTTCTTGACAAAGTTACCATTGCTATCGGTGAACGTCAAGCCGAATTTAGCAAACTTTGTCTTAGGCTTAAGTTCGCTGTAATAACCGTAGCCGTAGGTGTAGTGCAGTGTTATGTTGTGACTCCAGTGCTCAGAAGGATGGAAAGCAAACGACAAGAGGTTATGGTTCTGATAGAAATTATCCGTCGTTTTGTTCCAGAAAGAGCCGTCGCGCATTGTGTAACGTGCCGTCTCGTAGTTACCATTCGCATCCTTAACAAAGGCCCCGTTAGCATCGGTCTGCAGGTATTCATAGAGCTGGTTGAACTTGCCCAAACCTCTCTCATACATATCCTTATAGGTGGTGATGCCCGTCTTAGAGCCGTAGGTGCCATCCATCAGACTAAGGTCATTGCTGCCCGTAACGACTCCGTTCCATGCTTGACCAGTCTTTTCAAAGTTGCCAATGTTCTTATAACTGATGCGGAAGTTATCGCCCAACCATGTTAATCCACCATAGTAAGACCCCGACCGACCGCTCGTACCGTGAACATAACCGTCTGTGGCGGTCTCATGATAGGCCCCATCGAAGACAAGATGATTAAAGAGAAGACCCGTAGAGAACTTTACACCAGTGTTATACGTATGGTAAGAACCGTAGGAACCGCTCACCTCAACAGTCGGTTTCGTGCTCGGTGCACTCGTTGCCAACGACACTGAACCACCGAAAGCACCGTCGCCATTGGTAGAAGTACCGATACCACGCTGTATCTGTACGCTACTCATCAGGGAAGCGTAGGAGTTCATATTTGCCCAGAACACCGTCTGGTCCTCTGGAGAGTTGAGTGCCACACCGTCTAAGGTGATGTTGATACGGCTACCCGCAGCACCTCGGATGCGCATTGCAGCCGTACCCGTTCCGAGGCCGTTCTCGCCCCAAGCCAGTACGCCCGGCGTCTGTGAGAGAAGGAAAGGTAGCTCGCGTCCACTCTTCGAGAAGGCTTCAAGCTCTGCTTTTTTGATGTTAGATACAGCGTACGGAGCACTCTTCGGCGCACGTACACCTGCCACAACGACCTCGTCGAGATGCTGTTGTTTCAGCGTGTCTGTCACAGTCTGTGCCCTTAACGACGCCACACACGTAAGTGCAGCAGTAAACAGGATAGTTCTTTTCATATCCCAGGTTGATGATTGAAGATAATAGATAAAGGGGGAATCTCCCTACGACGGCATTATCCGTATCAGGTCAATGGGTATAATCTCAGCAAGCCCAAACAGGCAA
>ERZ772909.1255-NODE-1255-length-14270-cov-2.691242_pt1 | contig 14270 bp, 9 predicted proteins | sample MGYA00511137_ERZ772909 | MGnify/ENA primary metagenome ERZ772909 (study PRJEB29015, sample SAMEA2738095) | human oral metagenome | biome: human oral; feature: human-associated habitat; material: saliva | place: China | collected 2270 ... | reverse complement strand
TTTGCTTTCGGAACTTGGCAAAAAAGCTCCAAACGGTGTTGTCGCGAGCTTTATCAATTCCGTGTCATTGAGTTCGACGATGGGGCCCGGTGTTTGGGTTGACATAAAGGAAGGTGAATAATATGGCGATGCTTGCAAAAAAAGTGCAGTCGGCTAAAGCGGCTGCGATTGAAGAAGCGAAAAAGACCTTCGCAGAATATAATGATTTTATTTTTGCCGATTATCGTGGAATGACTGTTGAGCAGATTTCCGATTTGCGCAAAAAACTTCGTGAACAGGATGCCGCGCTTAAAGTTGTAAAAAATAATTTTGCACGTATTGCGTTCGCTGATATGAAAATCGACAATGTGAGTGATTATTTAAAAGGTCCGACAGTTGTTGCTATGTCAAAAGAAGATTCCAACGTTGTTGCAAAAATTCTTTTTGACGTTGCAAAAGACAGTCAGAAGCTCGCAGTAAAAGGTGCATTTGTCGGTAACGAATTGTTTGATGCGGCAAAGATTGAGGCATTCTCTAAAGTACCGGGTAGAAAAGAGCTTATTGCTATGCTTATGAGCGCGATGAACGGTCCCGCACGTAAACTTGCCGCAACTCTTAAGGCTTATGCGGAAAAGAAAGCGGCAGAAGGCGATGCTCCTGCACCGAAAGCTGAAGAAGCTGCAAAACCTGCCGAATCTCCGGCAACGGAAGCTCCTGCAGCGAACTAATTTTGTTTGAAAATGCACGGTCAGGCTTCATACGCTGTCGACTGTCCGTGCGGAAATTGCGGCGCGTTCCGTATGGAAATGATGCCGCGCGCCTGAACTTTGGGCGAAAATATTTTATTCATATTATGGAGAAGATAATATGGCAGCATTAACAACAGATCAGATTCTTGATGCAGTTGCGAACATGACAGTTCTTGAGGTTTCAGAGCTTGTAAAAGCTATGGAAGAAAAATTCGGTGTAACAGCGGCGGTTGCCGTCGCTCCGATGCCGGGAACTGCTCCGGGTGGAGCTGCTGCGGAAGAGCAGACAGAGTTTACCGTTACACTTGAAAAAATCGACCCGGCAAAAAAGATTCCGGTTATCAAAGCTGTACGTACAATTACCGGACTTGGTCTTGGCGAAGCAAAGGCTCTTGTCGAAGGCGCACCGAAAGTGCTTAAAGAGGGCGTAAGTAAGGCCGATGCCGACAAGATGATTGCCGACATAAAAGAAGCCGGCGGTGAAGCATCTAAGAAATAAGTAAACGCGTTGATAACAGCGTTCGATTTTAGGAATTGCTGTCTGCTGTTTTACGCAGACAGCTTTTCTTGCCTTTACCCACATCGATGGAGAGAGGATAACTTATAATTGGTAATACCTGTGTCGGCAAATATGTTGACTTAGGCGTTTCAGCGGCATAAATGCCGTTTAATAAAAAGTTTTGTTCTTTGTAAATTAAATCGTCTTACACCCGGTAAGGCGTGTCGGAAGCTTCTGTGCTGTACGCGGTCGGCGTATGTAGCAGTCTTTTTCCGAACTCAATAAACAGGGGGAACCGATGTTCGCAAAAACACGGACAATAAACCGTCAGTATATCGGTAAAGACATCCAGAACTTTATGGATGTGCCGGATCTGATAGATATTCAAACTTCTTCTTACGAAAGTTTTCTCCAAGCACAAAAAATAAAAGCAGGTGAAGCTCCGGAAAATCAAGGATTACAGGAAGTTTTTACTTCCACCTTTCCTATTGAAAGTCCGAACGGCGATATGTCGCTTGAATTTGAATACTATGAGCTTGATTATCCTAATATTAAATTCACCGAACTTGAATGCAAACAAAAAGGGTTGACTTATTCCGTTCCGCTTAAAGCCAGAATCGATTTAACGTTTTTGAACGACGGACACATCATCCAAAAAGATATATATATGGGCGACATTCCGCTGATGACTGAGCGCGGAACGTTTATCATAAACGGTGCGGAGCGCGTTGTCGTTTCGCAGATTCACCGGTCGCCGGGCGTTATTTTTCAGCATGAAAAAGGCGTTTATTCCAGCCGCATTATTCCGTATCGCGGTTCGTGGCTCGAATTCGAAATCGACCAAAAAAAGGATTTGATTTACGCGAAAATCGACCGCAAAAAGAAGATTTTAGGGACAATGTTTTTGCGTGCGCTCGGTTACAGTACACGCGAAGAAATTATACGTTGTTTTTACGCGGTGGAAAAAGCGACAGTCAGTGACAATGCTGATGTGCGCGAAGTGCTCGTTGACCGCGTACTTGCCAGTGCGGTTATCATCAACGATGAAAACGGCAACGAAAAACGACTTTTTAACGCAGGTTCCCGTCTGCATCCGCACGACATCGACGATTTGCTTGCGAACAATATTACGGAAATCGACGTTATAAACTTCAACACAAAGAAAAATCCGAACGACAAGGACGAAAAAAATACGTCGCTTGATTCTCAGATTATCATCAACTGCTTTGAGCGCGAAGAAGTCCGCTATGTCAAGGAAGGCTCGGTCGATATGGAGCCGCTTAAAGAAGACGCCCTTGCTGCCGTTTACGCGGTGCTTCTTCCCGGAGAGCCGATTACCGTTGACGCTGCGGAAAAAGACTTGCATTCAATGTTTTTCTCCGACCGCCGTTACGATTTGGGGCGCGTGGGACGCTACAAGCTCAACAAAAAATTTGACTATAAAGATGATGTTCAGGATTTTACGCTGATAAACGACGACATCATCAACACGATGAAAATCCTTATCAATGTTTACATTGATGAAGACGTTATTGACGATATCGACCATTTGGGAAACCGCCGCATCCGCTGCGTCGGCGAGCTTATGACGAATCAGCTTAAAACCGCGTTCAGCCGCATGGAGCGCATCGTAAAAGAGCGCATGGGCTTAAAAGAAACGGAAACGATTAAACCGCAGGATTTAATTTCGATAAAGCCGATTGTCGCTTCAATAAAGGAATTTTTCGGCTCGTCTCAGCTTTCGCAGTTTATGGATCAAGTCAATCCGCTTGCAGAGCTTACGCACAAACGCCGTTTGAATGCGCTCGGTCCGGGCGGACTTTCCCGCGACCGCGCCGGTTTTGAAGTCCGCGACGTTCACTATTCGCATTACGGGCGTATGTGTCCTATTGAAACGCCGGAAGGTCCGAATATCGGTCTTATCGTGTCGCTTGCGATGTTTACGAAAATCAACGAGTACGGATTTCTTGAAGCGCCGTATCGGAAGATTGTTGACGGCTGTGCGACAGACGAAATCGAATATCTTTCCGCAATGGACGAAGATAAATTTTATATCGGAACGGTTGTCGAAGGCTTAAAAGACGACGGTACATTCCCGACGGATATGATTTCGTGCCGCAACCGCGGAAATTATACACAGCGCAATCCGAAAGATGTTCAGTATATGGATGTTTCTCCGCGTCAGGTTATTTCTGTGTCCGCCTCCCTTGTTCCGTTTTTGGAACACGACGATGCTAACCGCGCGCTCATGGGCTGCAACATGCAGCGTCAAGCTGTGCCGCTTCTTTTCCCCGAGCCGCCGTATGTAGGTACCGGTATGGAACGGAAAGCCGCTTATGATTCCGGCGTTTTGGTAAAAGCCGTACGCACAGGTGAAGTCGTTTTTGTTTCAAGTGAGATGATTAAGGTAAAGCCGGACGAAGGAATTTCCGGTGAACTTGATGAATATCCGCTTTTGAAATATCAGCGTACGAATAACGATACGTGCAATCACCAGCGTCCGACCGTTTCTGTCGGTGAGCGTGTGGAAAAAGGCGGCGTTCTTGCCGACGGACCTGCAACATTCAATGGAGAACTTGCGCTTGGCCGCAATATTTTAGTCGGCTTTGTGCCTTGGAACGGTTACAACTACGAAGACGCTGTTTTGATTTCTCAGCGCGTCGTCAGCGAAGATATGTACACTTCGATTCACATAAAGGAATTCCAGATTGAAGTGCGCGAAACCAAGCTCGGGCCGGAAAAAATTACACGTGATGTTCCGAATATGGCGGAAAAAGCACTGGATAATCTTGATGCGGAAGGTATTGTCCGCGTAGGTGCAAAAGTGCGTTCCGGCGATATTCTTGTGGGAAAGGTAACGCCGAAAAGCGAAACGGAAACGACTCCCGAATTCAAACTTTTGAATTCGATATTCGGTGAAAAAGCGAAAGAAGTCCGCGATTCTTCCCTGCACGTGCCGCACGGCGTTGAAGGCGTCGTTATCGACGTTCAGCGCATGAAGCGTTTGGAGGGCGACGATTTAAGTCCCGGTGTGGATGAAGTCGTAAAAGTCCTCATCGCAAACAAACGCAAGTTATGCGAGGGCGACAAAATGGCGGGACGGCATGGAAACAAAGGTGTTGTAGCCCGCATTTTGCCGGTTGAGGATATGCCGTATCTTGAAGACGGTACGCCGCTTGACGTGTGTTTGAATCCGCTCGGCGTTCCGTCCCGTATGAACATCGGGCAGATTATGGAATCGGAATTGGGAATTGCCGGACGCTATTTGAATCAGTTTTACGAATCTCCTGCATTCCAGACGCCGTCTCAGGAGCAGATTGCTGAAAAACTTGCCGAAGCAGGGCTTTCTACCGACTGTAAACAGATTGTACGCGACGGACGCACCGGTGAACCGTTTGTAAATCCGATTTTTGTCGGCGTTATCTACTTTATGAAACTGCATCACCTTGTCGACGACAAAATGCACGCCCGTTCAACGGGGCCGTACTCGCTCGTAACGCAGCAGCCGCTCGGCGGTAAGGCGCAGTTCGGCGGTCAGCGTCTCGGTGAAATGGAAGTTTGGGCGCTTGAAGCGTACGGCGCGGCAAATACTTTGCAGGAAATGATGACGATTAAGTCCGACGACATGAACGGACGTTCAAAAATCTATGAGTCGATTGTAAAAGGCGACCCGTCATCGCCTGCAGGTGTGCCTGAATCATTCAATGTTTTGGTACAGGAACTGCGCGGCTTAGCGTTGGATTTTACGATTTATGATGATAAAGGCAAACAAATTGCCCTTACGGAGCGCGATCAGGAATTAATAGACAAAGCCGCCTCCGGTTTTGATAAGGAGAATGCGAATGCGTGATATTCAAGATTTTGCCAGTCTGAAAATTAAACTTGCCTCACCGGAAACAATTCGCGCGTGGTCTTACGGCGAAGTAAAAAAGCCGGAAACGATAAATTACCGCACGCTGCGTCCTGAGAAAGAGGGTCTTTTTTGCGAGCGCATTTTCGGAACAACAAAGGAATGGGAATGCTATTGCGGAAAGTTTAAGTCAATCCGCTATAAAGGCGTTATCTGCGATCGCTGCGGAGTTGAAGTTACGCACTTTAAAGTCCGTCGCGAGCGCACGGGACACATCGAACTTGCCGCTCCCGTAAGCCACATCTGGTATTACCGCTCTGTGCCGAGCCGCATGGGACTTTTGCTTGACTTACCGGTCGGTGCATTGCGTTCCGTCTTGTACTACGAAAAATATATTGTCATCGATCCGGGCGACACCGACCTTAAAAAAATGCAGCTTCTTACCGAAGACGAATTTATTGAGGCGCGCGAACGCTATGGAGAAACCTTTACTGCGGATATGGGGGCGGAAGCGATTAAGACGTTGCTTGAAAACATCGATCTTGATTCGCTTGCCGCAGAGCTTCGCGTAAAAATGGTCGAAAAAGGAAAAAAGAGCGATAAGCGGCTTTTAAAGCGCATTGAAATCGTGGAAAATTTCCGCACGTCCGGCAATAAGGCATCATGGATGATTTTGGACGTTATTCCGGTTATTCCGCCGGAACTTCGCCCGATGGTTCAACTTGACGGCGGACGGTTCGCTACATCGGACTTAAACGATTTGTATCGCCGCGTTATAAACCGCAACAACCGCTTAAAGAGACTGCAGCAGCTTAACGCGCCGGACATCATTATCCGCAACGAAAAACGGATGCTGCAGGAAGCTGTCGACGCTTTGTTCGACAACAGCAAACGCAAGCGCGTTGTAAAAGGCGCATCGAACCGCCCGCTCAAATCCATCAGCGATATGCTCAAAGGAAAGCAGGGACGCTTCCGTCAAAACTTACTCGGTAAGCGCGTCGACTATTCCGGACGCTCGGTTATCGTTGTCGGCCCCGAATTAAAACTTTGGCAGTGCGGACTTCCGACAAAAATGGCGATGGAGTTGTTCAAGCCCTTTATAATGAAGAAGCTGGTCGACAAGGGCGTTGTGTTCAACATCAAAAAGGCGAAACTTCTTGTCGAATCGGAAGCACCGGAAGTCTTCGGCATCCTCGATGAAGTGGTGCGCGAACATCCTGTTATGCTCAACCGTGCGCCGACGCTTCACCGTCTCGGTATTCTTGCGTTTGAGCCGGTTCTCGTCGAAGGAAAGGCACTAAAACTTCATCCGCTTGCCTGCAAGTCCTTCAATGCCGACTTTGACGGCGACCAGATGGCAATTCACGTGCCGTTGACGCAGGCGGCGCAGATGGAATGCTGGACTCTCATGCTTTCAACACGCAATTTGCTTGACCCCGCGAACGGCAACACGATTGTCGCTCCGTCGCAGGACATGGTTTTGGGAATTTACTATATGACTTCCGTAAAACCGAACGCAAAGGGGACGGGTAAACGTTTTTCCTCTCCCGAAGAAGTGCGTCTTGCCGCCGAAAACGGCAGCATCGAATGGCAGGCGAAAATCAAAGTTCCAGCGCCCAAAAATTCTTTTAAGGCGGGCGACTTTAAGGCGGGCGACTTGATTGAAACGACGGCAGGAACGCTTGCATTCAATGAAGCGATGCCTGAGGGAGTCGATTACGTCAACGAGCAGATGGGCGACAAAAAATTAAAGTCGATGATTGAGCACGTCTACCATGTCAAAGGTCCATGGCTTACGGTTCAAATGCTCGATGCGATTAAGTCCGTCGGATACAAAAATGCGACGTTCTACGGCGCAACGCTTTCTATGGACGATATTCTCGTGCCGGAAGAAAAAATCCCAATGGTCGAAAAGGCGAATAAAGAAGTCGAAAAAATCGTCAACGACTACAGCAAGGGCGTTATTACGGCGGAAGAGCGGTACAATCGCGTAACCGATATTTGGTCTCGTACGAACGATGAGCTGACTAAAATCATGATGGATAATCTTTCCAAAGATAAGGACGGATTCAACACGATTTACATGATGGCTACATCCGGCGCGCGCGGTTCAAAAAAGCAGATTTCACAGCTTGCGGCTATGCGCGGTCTTATGGCAAAGCCGAGCGGAGAAATTATCGAACTTCCGATACGCTCCAACTTTAAAGAGGGGCTTTCGGTTATTGAATATTTTATTTCGACAAACGGTGCGCGAAAAGGTCTTTCCGACACCGCTCTGAAAACTGCCGACGCCGGTTATATGACGCGCCGCCTTGTTGACGTTGCGCAGGACGTTGTCGTCAATCAGGAAGACTGCGGAACTATTAACGGTATTGAATACGCGGCGGTAAAAGACGGCGATGACATTATCGTTCATCTTGCCGACCGCATTGTCGGGCATTATTCGATTGAGCGCGTTGTTCACCCGATTACAGGTGAGTTGATTTGCGACGTCAATTCTTATATTGATGAAGATTTGGCAAAGAAAATCGAAGCGGACGGCGTAGAAAAAGTAAAAGTCCGCACGGTTTTGACCTGCGAAGCACAACACGGGATTTGTATTAAGTGTTACGGACAAAATCTTGCGCGCAACAAAATCGTTGAAATCGGAGAAGCGGTCGGTATTATCGCGGCGCAGTCAATCGGACAACCGGGAACGCAGCTGACGCTCCGCACATTCCATTCCGGCGGTACGGCGGATAAGACGACGGAAGATAATCGCATTGTTTTGCATTACGACGTTCTCATTAATGAGATTAACGGTACACACGTTGAAACTGCTGACGGAAGCTGGCTTTTTACGCGCAAAGGTTTTATGAACGTGCTGCGTATACTTGCCGAACAGGAAATCAAAGACGGCGACGAAGTTTTGGTTGAAGACGGCGTAAGCCTTTTGAAAGACAGCACGGTTATGAAGCGCGGTTCAAAAAATATCGCCGCTGCAGCGAGCGGAAAAGTCCGTATTGTCGGCAACAAACTGTACATTACAACGAAGGAAATTAAAGTCGAAATAAGTAACGGCTCGAATATTCATGCAAAGGCGGGCGATGTGATTCCGGCAGGAAAGGCTGTCGGAACGTTCGACCAATACAGCGATCCTATTATTGCCGAAAGTGACGGATACGTTCACTTTGAAGATATCATTCCGGGTTCAACTCTGGCCGAAAAGACCGATCCGCAGTCCGATATGGTTGAGCGCACGATTACCGACTTGCACCTTGACGTAAAACAGCCGCGCATTCTCATCACCGATGAGGCGGGAAATCAGCAGGGAAGTTATTATCTTCCGGCGGGCGCGGTTTTGCAGGTTGAAGATAAACAGCAGATTAAGGCGGGCAATACGCTTGCAAAAATGCCGAAAGAAGCGGCGAAGACCAACGATATTACCGGCGGTATTCCGCGCGTTACCGAATTGTTCGAGGCGCGGAAGCCCAAAGTCCCGACTGTACTTGCAAAGATTTCCGGTACAGTTAAATTCAAAGGAATTACGAAGGCAAAACGCGTCATTAAGATTGAAGACGAATTCGGAATTGAGTATGAACACCTCGTGCCGACAAACAAGCACATGCTTGTACGCGACGGCGACCGCATAGAAGCTGGCGAACAACTTTGTGACGGTTCTCCGGATCCGAGCGACATTCTTGCCATACTTGGTGAAAACGCGTTGCAAAATTATCTGATGGACGAGATTCAGGCGGTTTACCGTGCGCAGGGCGTATCAATCAACGACAAGCACATCGGTGTTATCGTGCGTCAGATGCTCCGCAAAGTCGAAATTGTTGCAGTCGGCGATACGAAATTTATCTACGGACAACAGGTTGATAAGTACAAGTTCCACGAGGAAAACCGGCGCGTTGCGGCTGAAGGCGGACAGCCTGCGGTTGCTCGTCCGATGTTCCAGGGAATTACGAAAGCGGCGTTAAACGTCGATTCGTTTATTTCTGCGGCATCGTTCCAAGAAACAACTCGCGTTCTTACGAATGCGGCAATTTCCGGTGCGATGGACGGATTACACGGTATCAAAGAAAATGTTGCCATCGGACATATCATTCCGGCGGGAACGGGAATCCGCGATTACCGGAATATCAAACTCTTTGACGATCGGGACAAAGATCTTGACGTTCAGATGGAAGAAATTCTTGAAAAACGCCGCATCGAAAGTGAACTTGAGATGAACCGCGTTGAAGAACCTGTTTTTGAAAACGAGGAAGCGGATTAGTCTGTAAGCGGCGGCACATAATAAAATAATTTATGTGTGTCCGCCGCTTGTAAAAGTATTTAATGCGTTTATATGCGCTTGAATTCGTCTGTGGAATTCATTATTATTTTCAAACCTTATATGCAATTAAGGTTTTATTTGTATTTTTTTCCGGAGTGCTGCCGGAACTTATAAATAGGAGAAGGCGATGCCTACAATTAATCAGTTGATTCATCAGGGGCGTCATACTGAGGCTAACAGGACTAAAGCTCCCGCGCTTGAGTCCTGCCCGCAGAAACGCGGTGTTTGCACACGTGTTATGACAGTTACCCCGAAAAAGCCGAACTCGGCACTCCGCAAGGTTGCCCGTGTCCGCTTAAGCAATGGAATTGAAGTTACTGCGTATATTCCTGGAATCGGTCATAATCTTCAGGAGCACTCGGTAGTTCTTATCAGAGGTGGACGTGTTAAAGATCTTCCCGGTGTTCGTTATCATATTATCCGCGGTACGAAAGATACACTCGGTGTTGAAGACCGTAAACGCGGTCGTTCAAAATACGGTGCAAAGCGACCTAAGGCATAACGGAGGATTACAATGGGAAGACATAAGAAATCTATTGATCGTCCGCTTACGCCGGATGCAAAGTATAACAGTAAAGTCGTTTCAAAATTCGTCAGCCGTATGATGATTGACGGGAAAAAAGCGACTTGCACAAAAATTGTCTACGAAGCTATGGATAAACTCAGGGCGAAGACTGACAAAGACCCGCTTGAAGTTCTTTTAAAGGCTCTTGAAAACGTAAAGCCGCTTGTTGAAGTAAAATCACGCCGCGTTGGAGGCGCAACGTATCAGGTTCCGGTAGAAATCCGCGATACCCGTCGTGAAGCTCTTGCAATGCGCTGGATCATCAACGCTGCACGCTCAAGAAGCGGTCATGGTATGGCGGATACTCTTTCTTCGGAATTGCTTGATGCTTTTAACAGCACAGGCTCTGCTTTCAAAAAGAAAGAAGATACACACAAAATGGCAGAAGCAAACAAAGCGTTTGCTCATTACCGCTGGTAGTATTTTCCGCATATCGGAAAAAAGGGCTGTCGAAAAGTGTTTACTTTTACGGCAGCCCTTTTTTATGCCTAAAAATATTTATAGATCAAACGGCGATTTTTTTGATTTTGTATAAATTTCGTAGATAGTTTGAATTATGACTTTTGAGATAGAAATAATCATGCGTAAGCGAAGTTTCAACTTTATGCTGTTTCGGCAGTTCGCGGCTTCCAACTGTCGGAAAGTGCTATAAGCAGGATTTATTTTATTTGTGCGGAGAGGTTGATACTCCGACGCCCTGCGTCTGGGTATGTTGATTTGCCGTTAATGTCCGATTTTCGCGTCTGCTGCGCAGTGCCGATTTCCGAATGCCGCGTTTGTTTTGGCAGCCGCAAACATTTCTTTCATTGTGCGCCAGCCTAAAACCGCGCATTTAACGCGTGCAGGCATTTTTGAAATATCCTGCAATGCGGCTGCTTCGTCCAATTCCTCGATGGATTCGGACGCGGCAGTTCCCTTGATCATGCCCATAAAAATTTCTCCGAGCCGGAGCGCTTCGTCCTGCCCTTTCCCGATGACTAAATCGAGCATCATGTCCGCGCTTGCCTGAGAAACTGCGCAGCCCGTTCCCGTGAACCAGCCGTCCGTGATGATTCCATTGTCGATTTTGAAATTGAGCGTGATATTGTCGCCGCAGCTCGGATTTACGCCGTTTAAGCTGAGCATCGCTCCGTCCGCGTCTTTTTTGTGCGCAGGATTCAAATTGTGTTCGTTTAAGATTTCGCGGTATAGTTCTTTAGTTTCCATAACCCATCCATTTTCTGACTGAAGCAAGTTTTTCTGCAAAGCGGCGCACTTCATCTTCCGTGTTGTAAAAATAAAGGCTTGTCCGCGCAGTTGACGGCAAGCCTAAGTGCGCGCCAAGCGGCTGTGCGCAATGATGTCCCGCGCGGATTGCGATATGCTCCTCGTCAAGGACGGTCGCGATGTCGTGCGGATGAACACCGTCAACCGTAAATGTAACAATGCCGCAATGCCGGAGCGGGTCGGGGTGTCCGACAACGTGTACGTACGGAATGCGGCGCATTTCTCCCATTAAAAGAGTTGTAAGTTCATGATCGCGGCGGACGATTTCATCAAATCCGATAGAATTTATGTAATCGATTGCCGCTCCCAAGCCTACCGCTCCTGCGGCGTTTACGGTTCCCGCTTCAAACTTGTGCGGCAGTTCCGCCCACGTCGCGTCCTCTTTGGTAACATATTCAATCATTTCACCGCCGCGCAAAAACGGCGGCATCGCTTCAAGCAATTCCCGCCTGCCGTACAGAACGCCGATACCCATAGGCGCACACATCTTGTGTCCGCTGAATGCAAAAAAATCGGCTCCGATAGCCTGCACATCAACCTTAAAATGCGGAATCGCCTGCGCGCCGTCAACAACGACGACCGCTCCGTTCTTATGCGCCGCCTCTGCAATCTCTTTGACGGGATTCGTAATACCGAGCACGTTGCTCACGTATGTTACGGCGACAAGTTTTGTGCGCTCGTTGATTTTGTTTAATTCGGAAAGCGGGATTTCTCCGGTCTCCTTATCGCAGTCCAAAAACACGAGTTTTACATTTTTTGCAGCGCACACCATTTGCCACGGAAGGATATTTGAGTGATGTTCCATGACGGTAACGGCAATTTCGTCGCCCTCGCGCACGTTTTGCATTCCCCATGTGTAGGCGACGAGGTTCAACGACTCGGAAGCGTTCCGCGTTAAAATTATTTCTTCCGCGGCGGCGTTTATAAAAGATGCAGCCGTGCCGCGTGCATTTTCGTATAGTTCCGTAGCTTTAGAGGAAAGACCGTACAATCCGCGTAAGGGGTTCGCGTTCGATTTTTCATAAAAGTTTTTTACCGCGTTGATAACTTTGCGCGGGCGCTGCGTCGTCGCCGCATTGTCAAAATAGATTAAATCTTTGTTTTCGGGAGCATTAAAAATTGGAAAATCGGAGCGGAAGTCAGCATTCATCGTTTAAAACTCCGTCAAGATAGTCTGCAATTTCTTCTTGGACTTTTTTATCGGGAACGGACGCGATCGCCGCCGCAACTTTTGAACGCGCAACGGTGTTTTCCGCTTCTCGCTTTGAAAATCCGCGCGACTGCATATAAAACAGCACATCGTCTCCGAGCCGCCCGATTGTCGCGCCGTGCTCGCCTGCAACGTCTTCTTCGCCGCACAAAATCATCGGAATTGACTTATTGACGACGGCAGGCGACAAAAGCAGCGTTTCTTCCTGTTCTTCGCCGTCGGAGCCTGCACAGCCTTTTTTTAAGTCGATTGTGCCGCGGTAAGTTTTATGTGCGCTGTCGTACAAGGTGCCTGTCGCATACATAAAACTGTTTGTGCTGCGCCCTAAGTGCCGGACAACAAAGTTCATGTCGAGTTTTTGCTCTCCTGTGCAAAGATACGCCGCATCCGACTTGAAGTCTGCTTTATAGCCGTCAAGACTCGCCGCAAGTCCTGTAAAGGTTTCTCCGCCGCCTAAAATAATGTGGCTCACCGTTACGGAAGCGTTTTCGTCTGCATGAATGCCGGTATCATCGACGTTCGCAGTGTTTTTGCCGAGCACCTGCGCTTTTATCAAGCGGACAACTGCATTTTTTTCGGCAAAAACAAGCGTCCGAAGCGCGAACATTCCTGCCGCACCTCCGTCCGAGCGGCTTACGATTATCACCGTAATTTCCGAGTTCTCTTCTGCACGGATAATCTGCGCGCACACCGCAGAATCCTTTTTGCCGCAGTCATAATGCAAGATGACGGGAGATGCGATTTTCTTTCCCGTTGGCGCGGTTATGACAAGCGGAGACGCTTCTTTTGAATCAAAGAGAATGTCGGAATTCGTGCCGCAGCCCGTTTCAATTTTATCAAAGTTGGCTGGAGTATCGGAAAAAACAGCGTTGTCCGCGTTTTCAATTCGCGGTTCAAGCCGCTCTGCGCGTACGGACTTTAGCGTCATCTCCGCCGCATTCATTTTCATCCAATTCCACGTGGGGACGGGAAGCGGATTTATTTTAATCGTTCTGTTTTCTTCCATAATTACATCGTGCCTTTCATTTCAAGACGGATAAGGTTGTTCATTTCCACCGCGTACTCAAGCGGCAGTTCCTTGCTGACAGGGTTTGCGAACCCCGACACAATCATGCTTCGCGCTTCGTCTTCGCTGATGCCGCGGCTCATAAGGTAAAAAATCGCGTCGCTGCTTATGCGCCCGATTTTCGCCTCATGTCCAACGTCTACATTGTCGTTCAAGATTTCCATCGCGGGAATCGTATCGCTTCTCGACTCGCTGTCGAGCATGAGCGAAGCGCACGAAACGGACGTTTTGCTCCGTTCAGCCTCTTTTGCGATATAAATCGCTGAGCGGAAATAGCCTTCGCCGCCGCCTTTGGAAACGGATTTTGTCGTGATGAGACTTGTCGTATCGGGCGCAAGGTGAACCATTTTTGCGCCGGTATCAAGGCTCTGCCCCGAACCTGCAAATGTAATTCCCGTAAACTCCGCGCGTGCGCCGCGCCCGACAAGGTCGCTTTCCGGATATAAATACGATACGTGCGAGCCGAACGAGCCTGAAATCCACTCGATAACGCCGTTTTCTTCAACGCGTGCGCGTTTCGTATTCAAATTGTACATATTTTTTGACCAGTTTTCGATTGTCGAATAACGAAGCCGCGCGTTTTTCGCGATGAACAATTCGACGCAACCGGCATGAAGATTTGCAACGTTGTATTTTGGCGCGGAACAGCCTTCGATAAAATGAAGGGACGCGCCTTCGTCCACGATTATCAATGTATGTTCGAACTGTCCGGCTCCTTTTGCGTTCAGCCTGAAATACGACTGAAGCGGAAACGGAAGAATGACCCCT
>ERZ772909.1252-NODE-1252-length-14285-cov-17.159311_pt1 | contig 14285 bp, 9 predicted proteins | sample MGYA00511137_ERZ772909 | MGnify/ENA primary metagenome ERZ772909 (study PRJEB29015, sample SAMEA2738095) | human oral metagenome | biome: human oral; feature: human-associated habitat; material: saliva | place: China | collected 2270 ... | reverse complement strand
CTCCGTGTGCCTATTATATAAGACTTTTAGTTTATCACTCCATATTTCGGAAGAATCTGTTTTCTTTAGCAAGATTTGATAATAACATTAATAAAAAAAGCCCCCATTCTCACCTTTAAAATAGGGTAGAGAAAGGGGGCAAAGTTTATTAGATTATTTTATATTCTCGTTACTTCCTTAACGCCCTTCACTGTTCTAAGTTTCTTGATGAGCATATTCAACTTGGAATTATCATCAAGGAGAACAACGAGGTTACCAGAGAAAAGACCGTCATGTGAATCGATATTGATAGAGCGCATTACAATCTTTTCATCTTTAGAGATGATATTTGAAATGTTACTTACTATTCCAATGTCGTCATTACCAATGACACGAAGCGTGATTGCATACTGAGATGAACCCTTACCGCTCCAACGTGCCTTAACAATTCGATAGCCAAAACGCTTGCGCATCTCGGGCGCATTAGGGCAATCATCGCGGTGAATCTTTATTCCTCCACTAACCGTCACAAAACCAAAGACGGGATCTCCATAGATAGGGTGACAACACTTAGCAAGCGAGAAATCTAAACCCTTGAGATTTTGGTCGATGACAAGGACATCATCATTCTTCTTCAGATATTCTGTCGTTGGGTTCTCAAACTCAAAGTTCTCTGCACTCTCAGTCTCTTTTGTCTGATTGAGGTTATGTGCATGATTGTATACCTTCTGATATTCCTCGATGACATAGTTCGGATCAAGCTTCTCATCGGCAATCTGCTTATAGAATTCAGAAACCTCCTTGAAGCCTAACTTACGAATGAGTTGACCCATCGTAGAGTCTTCTATCTCAATCTTCTTATTCTTAAACCTACGTTCGAGTAATTCCTTCGCATATAGCCCATCCTTCACTTGCGTCTCTTTTAGCGCAAGACGTATCTTTGCCTTTGCTCGAGATGACTTGCAAATGTTCAGCCAATCACGATTAGGCTTCTGCGTCGTGGAGGTTAGAATCTCTACAGAATCACCACTATGTAACTCGGTACGGAAAGATACATTCTTGCCATTTATCTTTCCTCCAACACATTGATTTCCTATCTTAGAGTGGATGTGATAAGCAAAATCGAGTACTGTCACACCTTTTTGAAACTTTAGAAGGTCGCCCTTTGGCGTAAAGACATAAATCTCCTTTTCGTAAAGGTCAGACCTAAACTCGTCCATCACCTCAAGGTTGTTACCAGCCTCAAGGGCAGAACGAATAGAAGCTAACCAGTTATCCATTCCGCCTTCTGCCTTCACTCCTTTATATCTCCAGTGTGCAGCAAGTCCATGTTCGGCTATCTCATCCATACGTTCTGTACGAATCTGCACTTCTACCCACTTCTTGTCAGGTCCAAGCACAGTGATATGCAAACATTCATAACCATTAGACTTTGGTACAGAAAGCCAATCACGGAGTCGCTTTGGATTAGGCTGATACATATCCGTTACAATAGAATATGCCTGCCAACATTGCATCTTCTCCTTGTCTTCTGGTGAATCAAGAATGATACGAATGGCAAAGAGGTCATAAATACCTTCAAAGCCACACTTCTGCTTCTTCATCTTCTGCCAGATAGAATGGATTGACTTCGTGCGACCTTTAATATGAAACTTAAGTCCCGCAGCTTTAAGTTGCTCACTAACAGGAGTAATAAAGCTACTGATATAAGCATCACGCACCTTCTTGGTTGCATTCAACTTATCTTTTATATGATAGTAAGCATCATGCTCAAGATACTTTAAAGAAAGGTCTTCCAACTCACTCTTTAGCTGGTATAAACCTAACTTATGTGCCAAAGGAGCATAAAGATAACTTGCCTCTTCAGACACTTTTCGTTGCGCTTCCTTATTCTCAACGTCACGAATCTGACGCATAAGGTTAACACGATCAGCTATCATAATCAAGATAACACGCATGTCTTCTGCAAAAGATAACAGAAGATTTCGGAAGTTTTCACTCTCGATAACTGGCGTTTTCTTATAAAGTGTCTGAACACGTATAAGCCCATGGATAATCTTCGAAGCACCATTACCATACAACTTGCTTATCTCATCAAGTGAAAGGATTCCTGCTTGAACACTTTGATAGAGCAAAATTGAAATAACAGAGTCACGATTTAAACCGATATCCTTTACAGCAATGGCTGCTGTCTGCAAAGAGCAAAGAATAGGGTTGAGCCCAAATACATTGCGTTGGATACTATTGTCTGAAACAACCTTACTCAGATGTTCACGCAGTTTAGGAAGATCATTCTCATAAAACGTTTCCCCAAGTGTCTTCTTCAGACTTTCGAATATCTGTTCAGATAATTCTCTTTCTTTATCCGTATAAATGAATTTCTCTTCCATAGGCATAATATATTCTATTTTCCAAAGGCAAAGATACAAAGAATTTCGATATAATTAGAAACAAATGTGTCAAATAGTTCTTTTCTTTCGGTCTAATTCGTTATTTTTGCAGTTAAAATACAATCTTTTTAATAGCTTACCATTATGTTGAAGAAAGAAGACCTAAAACAGATACATGACAAAGGAATAAACGAAGAACAGATAAATAGACAGTTGGAAGACTTCATAAGAGGATTCCCTTTCTTGAAGCTTGAAGGTGCTGCAACACCAAAGAAAGGTGTTACGGTGCTCGATAAGAATGCTTGTGAGGCTGCTTGTAAAGCATGGCAGGATTATCAAAATCATGGGCATAAAGTTGTCAAGTTTGTTCCAGCTTCTGGTGCAGCCAGCCGTATGTTCAAAGATCTTTTTGCATTTCTCAATGGAAATAACGAAGCACCTATTAGTGATTTTGAAAAGGAGTTCTTCTCAAATATTCATCACTTTGCGTTCTACGAGGCGTTATCAGCCAAATGTCAGCAGTTGGAAGGTAAAACTATCGATGCGTTGATAGCTGAAGGACGATACAAAGCTGTCGTTGCTACATTATTAAATAAGGAAGGATTGAATTACGGACAGCTACCTAAAGGGTTGCTATTGTTCCATTCTTATGACGATGGAGCACGTACTCCAATGGAAGAACATTTGGTTGAAGCTGCTCGGTATGCGGAAAGTAACAAGCAAGCACACGTACATTTCACCGTATCGCACGAACACTTAGCCTTCTTCAAACAAAGAGTAGCTGACAAACAGACTAAATTTGAAGGTAAATTTGGTGTAAAATTTGATATTTCTTTCTCTGAACAGAAACCAAGTACGGATACAATTGCTGTAAATCTTGACAATACTCCTTTCCGTAATGAGGACGGCTCATTATTGTTCCGTCCAGCCGGTCATGGCGCATTGATAGAGAATTTAAATGATTTGGATGCTGAAATTGTATTCATTAAGAATATAGATAATGTGGTACCAGACCGCTTGAAGGAAGAAACCATCAGTTGGAAGATGATTATTGCAGGTAAACTTGTAACCTTACAAGAGCGTGCTTTTGCTTATCTTCACAAACTGGAGGAAGGTAATTGCACACATTCAGAACTCGAAGAGATGCTTAAATTCTTACAGAATGACCTCTCTTGTGAGAAGCATGATGTGGCTTCTTTGAATGATGCAGCATTGGCTGACTACTTATATAAGAAGTTAAATCGACCAATGCGCGTATGCGGTATGGTTAAGAACGTTGGTGAACCAGGTGGCGGTCCGTTCCTTGCTTATAATCAAGATGGTACTGTCAGCCTTCAGATTCTTGAGAGTTCACAGATTGACAAGAACAATGAAGCATCTATGAAGATGTTTACAGAAGGTACACACTTCAATCCTGTTGACCTTGTTTGCGCTATCAAAGATTATAAGGGCAATGCTTTTGACTTGACAAAGTATGTAGATAAGTCAACAGGCTTCATCAGTTCAAAGTCTAAGAATGGTCGTGAGCTTAAGGCATTAGAACTTCCTGGATTGTGGAATGGTGCTATGAGCGATTGGAATACAGTCTTTGTAGAAGTACCACTCGGCACTTTCAACCCTGTAAAGACTGTCAACGATCTTCTGCGTGAGCAGCATCAATAAACATTATGAGCAGTATTAATAAGCATCATAAGAACAAAACTTAGTTTCGTTCATGATAAAATCAATTATTCCCAACCCTTAGAAAACTGATTTTTAAAGGTTGGGAATCCTATTATCCATGAATGTTAGGATATTAATCATTACATACAGACACTACGTCTCGACCAATGATAAACATAATTAGATGCAATGTCTATCTGTCTTCTACTAACAACGTATTCCCTTATTAATTGAGGTTTGTAAACAATTTTCGTAGTCTTCAAAACCAATATATGCTCTTTTGGCTTCATAAAGACGCCCAATTGGCTTGCAAAAGGTGCCCTTTAAGACCCTTACTAACGCCCTTTAAGAAGCCAATTAAGCACCTTTTATTTTACTACTTGATAACTTCCTGATTCTCTGTTGATTGCAAATCAGCTTCTTATATGTGTTTTTGCCGTTAGTTATAGATGTTTTCTTTGAAATTGTGTAATTATTTTTCAAACCTTTATCTACATATTTTCGAAGTCTAAAAAGAAATGATTTTCAATGTCAGAGGATGATAAAAGGACAGAAATTTGGCTGTCGTAGCATGTTTTTCTTTAGTGAGTAACTTTGGTTCTTACGTTAAAGCACTACGAAAAGCGTCTATACATTTAACAGAAGGACCATTTTTATTTCGTTATTAAGTAAGTGATGTATAGTGTAAGAATAGATATAAAAGTAGTGTAAGATTACGCTTTTTTGATGCTTTTACTGATTATAATGCTACAGAATCGAAAGTGAATAGCATATTTTAGGTGTAAATCTTTGTTCTTTATGAATAGATATATTACCTTTGTATTTGTTAACGATTTACTTTATAAAATAAAAATTCTGTGTGGTGATGTTAGGACTAAAGAATGTTAATTTAAGCAATCTTTCTTTATAAACATCTGTAATTCAATTAATTTTGTAAGAAATGATGAACTTAATGTTACTTAAAGATTTCTTTCAAATATTTCCTGACGAAGAAAGCTGTATAGACTATTTTCGTCAGATTCGAGAAGATGTAGGAATTACCTGTCCTAAATGTGGCTATACTGAGCATAAATGGTTAGATGGTAGAAAAGCATTTCAATGTAAGACTTGTGGTTATCGTACTCCCCTAACAAAGGGTACTGTTATGGAAAGAAGTCACATACCCTTATATGATTGGTTCTTTACAGCTCACATGATGACTTCATTCAAGCAAGTCCTTTCTGCAAAAGAGATTCAATATCAATTAGAACGAAAAGATTATCCTTCCCTATGGCTGATGATGATGAAGTACCGTGATATCATGGGTAAAAGAGAAGCACAATATAGCTTATCAGCACAGGTAGAACTGGATGTATCTTACTTTCAAACCTCTGTTATAACAGATCCTGAATCCGAAGATATTGAGAAAGAGACCAAAATGGAACAAACGCCTGTATTGGTAATTGCAGAAAGTAAGCCTGTGGATGAAATATTGCGCGAGTATCTTACAAATATAACTGAAAACAAGTACGTTAACAAAGCATCAAAACTTCTCAGGAGGTCTTCTACACAGAAAGTCAAGAAGGTTGTACGTTATATCAAGATGTTCGCTATGCCCGATAGTAAATATGCCTCCATAAAACCATATGCAGAAAAGGCTGTGAGTCCCACTGCTAAAGTTGTTACTGACGGAGGAACAAATCTTATTAGACTGAGAGAGTTGTTCTGTCATGAATCTTATAGGGAAACGGAAGGGAGGTGCATGAGGTGGTGACTAAGGTTTTGCCGTGGGTACATATAGTAACCGGAGAATGTCGTAGTGCAATAGAGGCTATTCATAAGGAAGTGGATCAAAGATTTCTCGAACTCTATCTCAACGAGTATTGCTGGAAGTTCAATCGACGATTCTTCCGGGACAGTAAGCTGCCGAAGTATGATTTGTTTTATAAACTCATAAGGACTGCCGCAAATTACACATCTGATATAAAGTGGAGAAACTATAATACAGGATATTAACATTTATTAGTCCAAACATCACCACACAGAAAAAATATTTTACACATATCGTACTAATTTATTATTTAACAATTCTCTTTAAATCAATGTAATTTCGCTTTACTACAAAGTATTATAGCTTTTTTGAATAATAATATCAAATTAAATAAATTACCTATATTTACATCCCAAAAGATGAGATAATAATAAAAAAATAACTATCTTTGCATTCGTAGACTTTTATTTAATAATATAGAAATAACATGAATATTCCTCAAGATATTATCATTCGCTTAAATAGTCTTCCGATTGAAGAAGTTGCCGATAAACTTGGAATAGAGGTTAAAAAGCATAAGGCACTTTGTTTTAATCATGAGGACCATAATCCAAGTATCTCATTCTCCATATCAAAAAATATATATAAATGTTGGGTATGCAACGTTGGTGGGAATCCAATTAAACTTGTACGAGAGAAAGAAAAATGCAGTTTTCAAGAGGCATGTCTTTGGCTTAGTGAAAATTTTGATATATGGTACCCTCAAAAAAGACTTGATAGGAACACTTTTAAAAGAAGCCCTATCAAAGTATCTTTACCTAAAAGAAAAGAAACTCAAAATATTTTTGATGAGGAGATTTTCAAGTATTTAATTAATAATGCAAGTCTACTAGACCCTGCAAAAGTTTTTCTATTTAAAGAAAGACATTTAAGTGAAGCTATAGTCTTAAAGCAGCAGATAGGATCGATTGTTAATTCTAATCTAATTATAAAAACTCTCATCAAGAAGTTCGGAGAAAAAAGATGTTTGGAGGCAGAGATTATTCGGAAATATAACAATAACCTTTACTTTTGTTTTTACACTCCCTGTTTACTATTTCCATACTATGATCAGAATGGTAATCTAATAGGTGTACAGTCTAGATATTTAGGAACCAATCAAAAAGCACCACGTTTCCAGTTTACATCATCACAAACAACAAGATTATATAATTTATCCATTTTAAACAATCTAAAAAAAGGAGAAACACTATATTTGAGTGAAGGAATTACTGACTGTCTAGCCTTATTGTCGGATGGCTTAAACGCTGTCGCAATACCTAGTGCAACAATACTACCTACAGCAGATTTATTCCTGTTAAAAGACTACAACTTACATATGTTCCCAGATAAAGACGATGCGGGACAAAAGGCTTTTAGGTCATTAGTAAGCTTTTTTATCAATCATTATTCAATAGTACAAAAAGAGGAATTACCTGAAGGGTGTAAAGACTATAGCGAATATCATATAAAAAACATAAGCAAAATAATTGTAAAATGACATCTAAAAAAATTAAAGAGTACTCCTTTGATACACTGTTTGAGGACATATTATCAGAGTGTGCTAATAATTTTGATATTAGCGAAAAATATAAACGTGAGTATGGTGAGAAATTAATTGTAATTAAACTACTTTTAAACTTAGGGAATTTATACAAAATAAATAATCCAGAAGAAATTGAGATACTGAATAGAGAAATAGAATTAAATCTAAATCATAACGATATGCTATCAGGTTATATATTCTTTGTTTCTCAAAGAAAGCATTTTGACCATTTGTGGAGTTACATGAGGTGGTACAAAGACAGCTATAAAGATTTTTTAGTTAATTCCATCCGTTTTTTTAGTAACATATTGGTAGATATAAACATGCTGAGAAAAGAAATACCGATAGAAGAAAATTTTCATGCAATATTTCATGATATATTGGATGTAGAGTTTATTAGTCAAGAGCCTTATGTAAAAACTCGTTTTCTTTGGGAAAATTTTCAAAAACTAGTCACGATACAAAATAAGTATATCATTTGTGTAAAGATCAAAGATAATGTGCTTAAAGTTGCTAACAGACAAGATACAACAGATACCCAAAAAATTATAAAAACAATTTTTAACAAAAGGGTTCCTTTTCAGAATAAAAATAAGAACTATGAAATTATTGAATAAAATATTAGATGAACGCAATATTTTCAATTCCATATTTTGTATGGAATCATATGTATTTGAAAAAGGACTTTTGAATACATCAGAGCCCGTGTATGATATCGATAAAAAATATATTGCAGAAAATGATCTTAAACTATTCTATGCACTCACAGATAAATATAATTTAGAACTAATAGCAAAAGTTATTAAGTGTTGCCAGAAAAGGTTGAAGGAAGTGTTGAAAGATAAGAAAAACTTATTTAATATAACAGTCTATTTCAAGTTAAAGAACTATGATAATGACGAATTACACTTCCGTCCCATACATACAGCTAGACTTATTGATCTTATTTGTATGGTAAGTATTATGAACTGTTTAATGTTTGACGATGATTTAGATACGGGAGTTAGAAAACTCTCTGACTTATCTAAGTTATTACCTCACAATTTTTATGGGAATATCCCATGCACTGATGTTCAATATTTATTTTATAAGTGGCAAGCAAAATACAAGGAATATACTGATGAAGTGATAGAGCACTGTAGAGACTACCAACGGAATCATAATTACTTGACGGAAGTAAGTTTAGATATTAAAAATTTCTTTCCATCAATTTCCCCCAAATTGTTATATGATTACATTTTAAATAAATTATCTAAGACCTATGAAGATGACAAGGAAACTTTAAGTAAAGCGGTAGCTAAGTTATTGTATTTTAACATTTCAAAGGAAAATATTGAGCCATGGAAGGATTATTACTTCCCTCCAGGTACAGATTTGTCAGGTATAAAAAAACACGTGAATTGTGGAATACCGCAAGGATTACCTCAATCATATTTTTTTGGTAATCTTTGTATGATAGAGGTGAAAAATATATTAATGCACGATAAAGCTTTTAGAGGAGATGCTTATTTTTATGTAGATGATTCGGTTATATACATCAAATCTAAACTAAACAGCAATGATTTTAAAGAAAAAATACAATATGTCAATGAAACGTTGGAGGTTAAATGTCAAGAAGTAGAAAATGCTCCTAGTACTATAAGTACTTATATTGACGAGAGCTATTTAGACATCCAAAAAATAATGGATTATAAGATTGTTTTCCATGAAGAAGGGAAGAGTACATTTACGCATATTGATGATGCAGAGAACCAGTATGGTCCTATAGCAAATGTAACTAGAGAAACATATATGAATTCAAACCTCTCATATAATTTGGATGAGATAGACGACAATGTTTCACTAAAGAAGCTGGAGGCTCTTGACCTAGTGATTTCTTATGAGATTGAAAAGTTAACACAAAAACAGAATTCTCCTATAAATAATAATAGCGAAGATTCAATAGCTTCTAAAATAAAACTATTAAAACGATTTAAGAAGTTTTTTTTATATCGTAATCGTCTATTAAAAATTAGAGAACAAAATCAACTTAATACAGATGATTTTCAGGAACGTTTTTTAGATAAGTCGAATAAACCTAAAGAATTCTTTGAACAATACGAAGCAGACATATTTCAGGCGGAGTATCGTCTAATTATTCAAAATCTTATAAAGAAAGCTGCAGAAGAATTTTATAAGAAAATAATAGAGTTTGAAAAAAATATACTTAAAAATTGCAAGGTAAGTGTAGATGATAAAAGATTTTTTTTATACTATTCTAAGGATGTAGAGGCTTCTTATAAAATAAAGTCTATACATCAAAATCCTTATACTTCTTTAACCTGTTGGGCTAGAGAAAATTTTAGTGCCTTCAAATGTGTTAAATCAGATTGTCAACTGAAAGAATTACGTAACATACTGTCAATGTGTGAAAAATCTGAGTACAACATATTTGAAATGCAGGAACATGGGTTTGATCGTAAGAATTTTACAACATTTGTGATGAAATCTTCTACAGAATACAAACGCAAAATACTTAATGTATTCTTCTCTGAAATTATAGATGTCACTCCATCAGACTCGTTAACTTTTGTAAAAACAAATGCTAGACGATTTAAATATGTAGAGCTACGAATACTAGCCTATCTTAGAAATAAAAATTTTGATTTAGATCAGTTTAAACAGTTTGTTGACCATATTGATGAGAAAGATGTTTCTAATCAGATGGGAATTGATATTGGGATACTTCAAGTACTAAATATCTTCATACAAAATGTGAGAAATCCAATATGGATAGATTCACTGATTGTAACCCATCGACTAACTAAAGGGTTGTGGTATAATGGCTCCAAGTTCTTAAATTCATATACCCTACATAATGAAGAGCATGCCGTAACCTTAATAAGGAAAACAATAGAACTAACAAATAGAATTGACTTTTTTTTACTAAAAAAAATTGATTACTACATTCTTTTTTTAGCATGTTATTTGCATGATATTAGTATGGTCATACATCCAGATTTAGGTAAATTAAGTTCTGAAAGTGAAAAGAACTTTATTTTAATTACAGACCTAATGGAGATGATGCAGAAAGAAGTCGATAAGTTTGAGAAGATAGACAGCGCTGATAAAAAGAACTCACGTTATAAAGATGCTGGTATTTTTTTAATATCAATTTTCAATAAGGTATATGGATATTTCGAAACTTTAGTTAGGGAAAATCATGCCAATGATAGTGCAAAGTTTATACGTGACCGCTCGACTTCTCTACTTAACTATCTTGAACCAACATTACTCTCTTTTGTAGCTAAAGTTTCAGAAAGTCACGGATATGATGTTATGGATGTCTATGGTCTCAAATCAAGAGCAAAAGATGATGTCATTAGTCTAAAGTATTTAATGATTCTCATCAGACTAGCTGACTTACTTGATGTGGCAAATGATAGAGTTAACTACCATTTACTAAGGCAAAATTTAAAAAATCTATCTACCACATCAAAGTTTCATTGGATATCACATCTAGTAACAGATAAAATTGTACTTAACACATATTATTCTCCTGAAAAAAAATTAGACTTAGGACATAAACCAATTACAGAAAATATTAATATAGAACTTTATCTAAATGTTAAACAATTGACAGTTGCAAAGAAAAATAAAAAATGTAAAGGATGTGAATTAGAAAAAGGAATAAAGAAAAATTGTCTTCATATAAAAATAGTGGGTGGAACAAAATCTTCTAATGAGTGTTCAGAACAAGAATGCACAATACTCTGCTACTGGATGATGCATAAGCATGACTGGTTAATTAAAGAACTAATTGCCCTGAAAAATTATCTCTATTCAGTAAACAACTCATTGTTCAAAACCAACATTAATTTTATCATAAATTACCGTGACGATATGAGATTAGACTCAGACATGTTTGATAGTGTACAGGAATATTTAGAAGAATAAAAGATATTGTGGTGTAATAAACATTTGGTTGCGACATTCTCGCTTGCTAAATGTTCATTACGTCATATTTAACGTGAGTTCAACGAATTCACGTTATTTATAAGAAACACTTCTGTGTTTTCGTCATTGAGCCAGAGAGTCGGGAGACAGTTAGGCAAGGCGAGATAGTTGTAAAGGATATAGACTACCGTAAGACCATCAAAGCTCGGATAAACAAGTACGAACTAAACTCTCCTCGATATGGTTCTAAAGCCAACCCAGTCCCAGTGTTAGACTTTGACTACAAGATAGCACATTTCCAGAATGATAAGAATAGTAAATACTACGAGTATGCGTTCAGCAGACCTGCCTATTACAAGAGAGCAGTAGAACTATATCTCACCTATATGATGAGTAAGGAAGAGTTCAAGGAACGGTTTGAAAAGGAGTAATTTGAAGGGGCTATCAATACAACGGTAATATGTTATGAGAAAGAGCGGTATCGGCTGGTTTATAGGTGTCGGGCTTGTTGCAATGTTGTTGGCAATTGGAAATCTGATTTGCACCTGCACACGGAATGACGGGGAAAAGTATGTACAGCAGTATATTGACGAGTCAGAGTATGTTACATTGCATATTCCAGAAAGGATAAAGGATGTTACTTATAGAGCGGGCGGTATGAGAATTGGAATCCTTATGAACTCAACTAAAAGAATTACAACTGATCGTTTGGCTTTTTATGATAACTATTAACACAGGGCTTTGCCTTCAGTGTAAAAGATGATATTCCTTCTATTTTCCCAGAACAATATGTGGAATCAATAACCCTAATTAATGAATTAGAGAATATGAAGGTCAATGCCATAATAGGTATTGACCCTGACACTGGACTAATAACAAAGGTTCTCAATCATAACGAAATCACAGCATTATGGGATGAGGAGAAGAAACAGCTAACGGACAAATATAACTTCCTGAAAGGTACGGCAGGAAGTAATGCGCTGAACAATCTCATCAAACTGGAAGATAAGATAATATACCAGTATGATAAGTTTATGGAGAGTTTGATAGCCAATCCCTTTTACTCTATTTTCTTTGGTCAACATTTAGTTTCTGACCAGCTATGTGTTGGGAATGATATCATCCCTTACGCATCGCGCCTTTTCCCAGAAAACAAATTCAGTTTGGAAACACAACGAAAGTCTGAGGTTCAAGAAGATGGGACATTGTTATGGGAATGCAGTGGTAAAAATACACCAGATTCTCGTTTTGACGAGACAATACGCAAAGAATACGATGAGAAGATAAAACCTTTGATACAATATAGCTTTACGCAGTATAACATCAACTTTACACAACAATCTTGGATTAATCAGGCTGAACGATGCCTTCAGAAAGGTTCACTGAGTGTTATAGAAGAAGTTACTGATAATGTCACATTGAGTGTCGACTTACAAATACGAAGACTGACTAATACAATTTAAATTATGGGACAATCCTATGTAAGACATGGTACGAATGTAGTTTGTACTAATATGACCTGCGGAACACCGCGAGAGATATGGAGAGTTGATAAGGATGGTAATGTTATCAATACTGCCTCAAAGTTGCCGTTACTAAATATTGATGACAAAAAAAATTCTGACACATTTGTTTGCAAAATGCCTATAAAGAAATGGGGAGGTCTATTAACATTTCTTGCTGGCGTTGCAGTTGGAGCTTTAATAGTTGCTGCTGCTGTAGCAACTGGTGGTATTGCCTTACTATCTGTTGTAGCTATCGAAGGTTGGATGGTGGGTGCAGCAATAGCTGTTGGAACTTTAGCAGCCATTTATGCAGGCTATAAAGGAGTGAAAGGGGTTGCCCACGATTGTGATAACACACTGGAATCATCTTGGAATCAATTTCATAATGATGTTTTTATAGAAAAACAGCATGCATTGTTAAACAATTCGAGGATGTTTTGTACAACAGGAGGATTAATTAATATCATTGTTAATCCTGAACAAGCTAAAAAAGCTGCATTATATATTACAGCAATGAATGCAGCAGAAATATATGTTCAGTTGGACAGTAAATTCATTCAAGGTGCTATAAGTGGGCTTACAGGAGGAGCCAATCCTTTTGCTTTAGCCCTCTCAGTGGGCTTCTACACTGGTGCACTGAACTTTGGAGGCTTTGACTTTAGTGAGACGGACAAATCCAACCAAAAGTATGACCCTATGGGAAATTTAAAAAACACAGGCATGACTACTGGTGCAGGGACTGGAGAGTCTGTTGTTGAAAGTAGTATCACTACACGTGTAAAAGCAAATAAGGCAGGAGTGGGTGAGGCTGCAAGGATAGATGCACAGGTAGCATCAAAAACAGGAGAGGCAAAAATGAAAGGCTTGGAGTCTTTTGCTTATGGAGCACAAGCTGCTGATGCAAGTGCGGATGCTGCTACTTGGGGATCTCAAGTAGCTACTCGTACATCAAATGGTGCAAGTGCGACTTCTATTGCTTCTGCAGAATTAGTAGAACAGATGTGTAAAGAATCTTCTGAGGAACTGATGCATAAATCAATTCAAGCAGCACTCGAACAACAAGATATTCTTGCTGAAGCAGCAAGCACTCAGGGAGGAAAGACTGCTGCAGTAAAAGCCGCTAAAACAGGTGCATGGAAAGATGGCTTTAAGAATTTTGGAAAGTCTTTGGGCTTAGGTCTTGCAGGAGCTGCAGTTGGTTATTTGGTAGAAGAAGGATCAAACTGGGTAGAAAATAAGATAGAAGAAAACACTGGAGATAAAATGAAGGAGTTAAATGATTCCGACGACAATGACACAGTAGGTAATGCAAACTATATGGGTATCATCGCAAATTCATAATATCAATGGCAATTAATTTTTCAATAGGAGGAACTAAAATCTTCTCAACAGCAGGAACCATCTTTGCATCTCTTGTAGGTGGACCACTACTTATCTTTATTATAACGAGGTTTACGCTTGGTGGAAATAAAGACGCT
>ERZ772909.1250-NODE-1250-length-14290-cov-4.244960_pt1 | contig 14290 bp, 16 predicted proteins | sample MGYA00511137_ERZ772909 | MGnify/ENA primary metagenome ERZ772909 (study PRJEB29015, sample SAMEA2738095) | human oral metagenome | biome: human oral; feature: human-associated habitat; material: saliva | place: China | collected 2270 ... | reverse complement strand
AGAAATGAAAAAGGAAGAATTTAGACAAAAAATGGGAACAACTTTTAAATTTGAAAGTATGGTTGAAGATTTTAAAAATTTAAATCTTCCTAAAGAAAAAATAGATGAAATCGTAAGTATTATAAAAAAATATATCTAAATAAATAAATGGGACTGATAAACAGTCCCATTTTTATTATTCACCAAAATATATTCTCAATAATAATCTTATGTATTCCTCATCACTTAACAGATTTGGATTATATGTTGTACAGATATCTTTTTTAATATCTGCTAACATATTAGGCAGTTCTCTCTTAAAACTTTCAAAGTCCACTCCGTAATCTTTTAAGCATTTTTCAACACCTAATTTTTCCTTTAATATTCTTACAAAGCTTAAAAGAGAAGCTTTCCCTTCTTCGATAGTATCCGCTGGTAATCCAAGTTCTCTTGAAACTTCAAAATATCTTTTATCTGCTTCAGTATTAACTTCGATTACATACGGCATAACAATAGCATTTGCTCTTCCATGTGCAATATGGAACTTAGCTCCTATTGTATGAGCTACGCTATGATTTATGCCAAGTGATGAATTATCGAAAGCAATTCCAGCTAAACAAGATGCAAACTGTACATTTTCTCTTGGTGCTTGAATTTTTCTATCATTATAATGTGTCACAAGATTTTCAAAAATTAATTTTATTGATTTCATTGCAAGTGAACTTGAGAATGGATTTGCATTTGTAGAAACATAAGCTTCCAACGAATGAGTTAATACATCCATTCCAGTATCTGCAACAACTTTTGCTGGTAAACCACTTAAAAATGCAGTATTTAATAATGCAACATCAGGAAGCATCAAATCATTTGCCAAGGCAATTTTTCTATCTCCTTGTGTAACAACACTGTAAGAAGTTACTTCTGATCCAGTTCCACTTGTTGTAGGGATTGCAATGAAAAATATTCTTTTATTTACCTTTAATTTTTTAAATAATTCGTAAGAAAAATACAGCATTGCTTTACAAGCATCAATTGGAGAACCTCCTCCTAATGCTATAACACAATCAGGATCAAGATCGATAAAATCTTTCAATCCTTTTTCAACCGTCGTCATACTTGGATTAGGTTCTACCTTATCAAATATTCTAACTTCTACTCCTTCTGGTAATTTATTTGTTACCAAATCAACCAATTTCAATTGTGTCATTACTTCATCTGTAACAATCATAATTCTTTTATAATTTAATGATTTTAAATAATCTAAAGAATCTTCCCCGAATAATATTTTTGGTTGTAATCTAAACTCTTTCATTTTTTCCCCCTAAGAGAATTATTTTCTTGGATCTAGTAGCCCTGTAACAGGATTTCTTTTTTGAATCAACGCTCTTGAATCTTTTGCTACATCATCTAATTTTCCTTCTCTTTTCATAAGCAATAAAACTTTAGTGTCTTTATATTCAGATAACATATTGAAATCTCCTGAACTATCTCCTGCTACTAAAACTGGAGCTTTTCCATTGTGTTTAGGTTTTAAATATGTTTCTATTATTTCAACTTTACCTTTAGTTTGAGTTTGTGGATATCCTGCTTTATATTCAGCACGATATTTATCTCCATTCATTTCAAGTTTCATTCCGTATACACTACCTTCTGGTAAATTGTATCCATAAGTTTTATCTGTTGCAAAAACTTCAACGATATCTTGTAATGAAGCTGAGATTATATAAACTTTTATTCCATTTGCTTGCAATTCATGGAATAAGTTTGCAGTTTCTGGTTGAGTTCTTAGTCCACTCTTGTAAGAATAACTAATTTTTCCAGCTTTACCTAGTAATACATTACTTGATTCTAAAGTATATTTCCCTAATTTATTTCCAATTCCAAAGTCATTAGCTTCTTTAGCTAGATCTTTAACTTCTTGAACTGACATTCCTTCAAATAGATATAAAACCCAAGGATAAGCTACATCGTGAGAAAAACTTCCACCTATAGCTTCATATAAGAAAGCTAATTTCCCTCTAAAATCTTTAAATTGTTCTGTAACTTTTATTTGATCTAAAGTCATCTTTTTATCTTTAATATAGTTTTTATAAATGAAAGCATAATCGCTATCTAAGTCTGCTCCAATTTTTTCTATATTAATAGCTTGACCTTTTACGTTTTTGTATTCATCAGCAAAATTATCTAAAGGAATATCTTTTCTAATAGCTTTAGAAAATTCTTCTGGAGTCATTTTAAATTTTAAGTTGTCTATTTGATATCTAAATAAGTTTTCTTGAGTATCTTGATAAATAGAAGTATAATCCCAATCAAATACTGCATAATTCCCTTGATTTTTACTTTCTTCTATCATTTTTTCCAATGCAACTTTATTTTCTGGAACCCATCTTCCACTTTCTAAATTGGCAGCAAAAACTCCTAATGATAATACCGAAAATAACGCTACTCTTGCTATATTTTTAAAAACTCTGTTCATAATCCTCCATTTATTTATTTGGGACTTAATAAACCAGTTTGAAGATTCCTATTTTGAACTAAAGCTCTCTTATCTTCAAGTAAATTATCAAGTTTCCCTTCTCTCTTCATTATTAGTAATATTTTTGTATCTTTATATTCTGTCAGCATATTCTCATCACCAACAGCATCTCCAGCAACAAGAATTGGCCCTCTACCATTGTATTTAGGTTTTATAAATCTTTCTATGGCTTCAACTTTTCCCTTTCTTTGTGTCAAAGGATAGTCATAATTATATTCATCTAAAAGTATTTCCTCTTCTGTTACTTTCAATCTCATTGCATAAACATTTTCTATATCTAAATTATATCCATAAGATTCATCTGTTGCAAAAACTTCTATTACCTCTTGCATAGAAGCAGATACGATATAGACATCTATTCCATTTTCTCTTAATTTATGAAATAAATCAGCTATCTCGGATCTAATTCTTAGACCATTATCATAGCTAGCTACAACTTTCCCCGCTTCTCCCAATATTTTCTCACTTGATTCAACTGTTATATCCCCTAGATATTCTCCAAGTTTTACATCATTTGATTTTTTAGTCAACTTTTTTAACTCATCTTTGGTCATTCCACTTAATAAATAAAATTCCCAAAGACAAGCTAACTCGTGTGAAAAGTTACTTGAGATTGCTCCATGTAAATAGTGCATTTTTGCTCTGAAATCTTTAAATTCTTCTGTAAGTTGTATTTCTTTCAAAGGAATTTTTTCATTCAAAATATAATTTTCATAAAGATAAATATATACTCCAAAAATATCATCCGATAATTTCCTAGCATTTAATATTTCTCCATCTTCATTTCTATAATTTGAATTAAAATCATCTTCTGGAACATTTTTTCTGATAACCTCATTAAATTTTTCAGGTGTCAATTTATATTCTAAATTTTCAACTTGATATATAAATAAATTTAATTGAGTATCTCCTTGAATAGATGTATTATCCCAATCAAAAACAGCATAAGAATTTGTATTTCTATATTCTGCTATCAATTTTTCCAAAGTTTCATGATTTTTTAAATTCCATCTTCCTCTTTCTAAATTTACAAAAGAATTTTCATCTTGCATTTTTTTATAACTCTCCTACGATTTATAGTTCAGACCAGTTTGCAGGATATACGAAATACATAAATTTTGCATAATTAGGTGCACTGAATTGTATTTTTGATCCTTTTGGTATCATGATTACATCTCCGGCTTCTCCTACAACTTTTCTTCCATCAATAAGAATTTCTAGTCTTCCTTCGATTATATAGTCCATTTCATCGTAAGTCAATGTCCAAGGGAAAGTTGTTTCTGTCATTTCCATTAGACCTGCTCCAAGTCTTTCGTTTTCTTGAGTTGTAAATAAATCTGTAGTAGTAACTTGATCTTTAGGGTTTCCTGTATCCATCTTTACTCTTTTTCTCATTTTATTTACTTTTACAACTCCAATACCACTTGGATCCATACATTTATATTCAGATTCAGGTTGTTCTCCTAAAGATTTTGATAATTCTTCTTTAATTACTTTTCTAATTAATTCTTCTAATAATGCTTTGTTATCCATTTTCTTTCCTTTCTTCTTTTTAGGAATTATAATTAAATTTTTTATTTAGCTTTTTTTGTGAATAAAACTTTAGCTATTATAATTGCTAAAATTCCTCCAGCAAGTTTTCCAGCTATCATAGGAGCGATCATTGATTTATCAACACCACCTGTAAATCCTAAGTGATCTCCGAATACGAATGCAGCACAAACAGCAAAAGCAACGTTCATAACTTTTCCGTTTGCATCCATGTCTTTCATCATACCAAACATTGGGATATTGTTTGCAAGAGATGCAACAAGTCCTGCAGCTCCAATTTCATTCATTCCTAAAGCAGCTCCAATTTTTTCAAGAGGTTTTTTGAATACTTTAGTTATAAAATGAACTAGAGGGAATGCTCCAGCAAGAACTATTGCTATTGACCATATAATTCCCATACCTTCATCAATAGGTGCCATTCCTTGAATTACAACAAAACCTGTTAAGTTTTCAATAATTGCAGCAGCTAGTCCGATAGTAATTACAACTACAACTCCTGTTCCAAAATATGTAAATCCTGTTGTCATCTTATCAGGAATTTTCCAAAGTCCCACGATGATTAACAATGCAAATATAATGATAGGCACTAAGTTTCTAACTATCGTCATAACTGGGAATCCAGCTACTAGACCTCCAACAAAACATCCAAAAGGAATTGCAACCATACCTGCAAGAACCCCTTTAGCCAAGTAAGGTCTATCTTCTTTTTCAATTATTCCTAAAGCAACTGGAATTGTAAATACAACTGTTGCTCCCATCATTGATCCTAAAATTAATCCAGCAAATTTACCAACCATTGGATCTTGAGCAAGACTCATTGCAAGAGGATATCCTCCCATATCGTTTGCAAGTAATGTTGTTGCAAACATTGCAGGGTCAGCACCTAATGCTGCATATACAGGTCCAACTACAGGTTTTAAAATATTTGCTAAAACTGGAGCAAGAGAAACTATTCCAACCATTGATAAAGCAAGAGCTCCCATAGCCATAATACCTTCTTCAAACTTTTCTCCATAACCAAACTTGTTTCCTATACATTTATCTATAGCTCCAATAGCCATAAATAATACCATTATGTAAATAATAATTTCATTGATTCCCATGCTATTTCAATACCTCACTTATAATTTTTACAACTTTTAAAATTATTTCTTCATTTTCTATTCCAAAATCATTTTTTAGAATTTTTACAACCATTCTAGTGATTGCAATACATTCTTCTTCTTTTGAAGAAGGTGCAATTTCTGCTTTCAAACAAGCACAATCAGCAGCCGATGGTTTTTCATTACAAGTTTCTTCTCCAAAAACTACTTCAATATTGTGTTCTCTAACATAATCTTTTAAAGTTGATGATAAAATTGCATTTTTATCTACATAGATTTTTCCGTTAGAAACTTGTTCTTCTACATCTTTTAAATTTATAAATCTTTTTGACATAATATCACCTATTATTCTCCGTCCATTCCATCAATTATACCAATAATAGCAGCATCCACAGGTCTGTCTTTCATATTAAAAACATTTCTTGCAGCCCCTCCAGTTGCAACAATAACCAATTCCCCTATTCCTGCTCCAACTGCATCAAATGCTACCATTCTATGTCCTTCTTCAGTTTTTACAATTAAAAACTTTTGTCCATCTAAGCCATCATATTTTTTAGTTGCCCAAACATTACCAATAACTTCACCTATAAGCATATTATCTCCTCTTTATAATTTCAATATTCTTGTCTTTTGCATACTCTAGTGCTGAGCTTGTAACTATAGCTCCCTCTGTTACAACTTTTCTAACTCCTTTAGCTTCTAATTCTTGCAATTTTGTTAGGCTCAACAATTTAGAATTATATACTTCTTCTTTTTGAGTCACAGAATTTATATAGAAATCTTTTGTTTCAACTTTCATTCCATAACCTTTAATCTTACCGATATATTCTTCATATTTCTTTAGAACTGCAACAGGAATATTTTCATATTTTGAGCATTCAATTCCTTCTTGTAAAATAATTATTTGCTTATTCTCTAAAAGAAATTTTATAATTTTTTCTTCATACTCATCTTCATAAATCGCATTAGAAAGATTATATAAATTTTTTAAACTTAATTGTGAAACTACAAGTGTTTCAGCATCTTCAGAAAAATTAAATTTTTGACTTAGAATATCTTTTATTTCATTATCGTTACCAAGGAAACAGACTGTCTTTTTTGTTTCGCTTCCTTGTTCAGCTAAATATCTACCTAATTCTTTTTTTATTAATTCAACTATGTATTTTTCATCAAAGTTATACATACTCTACCTCATTCATAAGGACAAGCCTTATCTATAATCTCCGTTATCAAACTTTAGAATTAATATGTAAATAGCATCACTCAATACGTTAAATGCTTCCAACAAATCTTTTCTATTAACCTTATAATCTTCAACAAAATAATCTATAGCTTGTATTTCCAACTCTCTTGCTAAAAATCTAAGTCTATTTAATTTGTGAATTGTTATATCACTTGAAAGTGATACTTCTAACAGATGACCCTTTTTGAAATATGACTTCGGATCTTCTATTATTTCTTTAATATTCTTAACTGTTTTTCCATCAAATAAAATTTGATTTTCTAAAATCTTGTCTAATTTTTCTGCAACTATTATATTTTGTATAAACTTTATAATAGTTTCTATATCTCTTGTTAATTTTTCATTATTTAAAGATAGCTCCAATTCTTTTCCAGCAAGCAAAATTTCTGCTAAAAATGTTTCAACTTTTCCTCTCAAAACAATTTGTTTACTATTTTTAGAAATCAAAACATTTCCATCTACTACTGTCATATATTCAGGTTTTTCAAAATAATATTCACCATTTTTCCCAACATATTTTGGTTTTTCATAGTAAACTTTTTCTTCTGCTTCTTCTTCGATTGCTTCTTCAATCTTTTTAGAAACTACAGTTTTTTCACCCTTTATAACTAGTTCTATCCCTTTTTCACTTAAAAATTGTTTGGCTGATGGTGTTAAAAGAGTACCTTTTTCAATTTCAAAAACATCAAAAGGTTCTTTTCTATATTTAATTTTCAAAATATCTTCTGATAGAACCATTACTCTTCCTCCATCTCTACCTTTTTTCTTTTTTTATAAAAATAAAAATTAAATTACTATTTTTTTAGAAAAGTAAAAAGACGACTACTATTTAACGGGAGTGCCCCGTACAAGTGCTATGCTAGTAAGTGATTAAACGGAGCGGGATTTGAACAAAGCGAGTACCGTCCGTCAACGAACGTTTAGCACTTAAGGGAGCTCTCGCCGTTGCTAGTAGGAGACTTTTTACTTTTAGTTTACTAATTTTTATTTTTTGTATTCTGCTATAATTCTTCTGATCATATCTTCAACATCAGAAGCTGTTACTCCAGTTTGTCCAGAAACATCATTATTTCCTTTTTTGAAATCTGACAATTCTCTAACTCCTGTTGCAACTCTTCTAATATTTATCAAGTTCATAGGTGTTACGTTATCAGAAGTTGAACTTCCTCCAACTGCTCCACAACCTAATGTAAATGCTGGTGCAAGGTTAGTTGTTGCTCCAACTCCTCCTAAAGATCCTCCAACGTTTACAAGCATTCTTGACACAGGTTTTCTTAATGCAAACTCTCTTATAATATCTTTATTTTCAGAGTGGATAATTAAAGTATGTCCTTCTCCTTCGTTTGCTAATAATTCTAATGCTCTTTCACAAGCTTTTTCACAGTTTTCTTCAACGTAGAAAGCTAATATTGTAGTTAGTTTTTCTCTTGAATATGGATTTGATTTTGAAACTGTACTTTGTTCTGATAGTAAAACTTTAACATTTGAAGGTATATTTAATCCTGCTAATTTTGCTAAAGTTTGAGCATCTTTTCCAACGATTTGTGGATTCATAGTTCCATTTGGTCTTAAGATAAATTTACCAAGTTTTTCACTTTCTTCTTTAGATAAGAAGAATCCACCTTGTTTTATGAACTCATCCATAACTGCTTCTTTATTACAAGGCTCAACGATTACAGATTGTTCTGATGCACAGATAACTCCGTTATCAAAAGTTTTACTTTCTATAATTTTTCTAACTGCTTCTTTAACATTTGCAGTTTTTTCAATATAAGCTGGTCCATTTCCTGGTCCAACACCAATAGCAGGTCTTCCTGAGCTGTATGCAGCTCTAACCATTGCTTCTCCACCAGTTGCAAGGATGATTGATGTATCTTTTGATCTCATCAATTCATTAGTTCCTTCTAATGTAGGAATTTCAATAACTCCTATTAATCCTTCTGGAGCTCCTGCAGCATAAGCGGCTTTTTGCATTAATTTAACTGTATCTACAACACAATTTTTTGCATTTGGATGTGGGCTAACTATAACAGCATTTCCTGCTTTTAATGAAATTAAAGTTTTGTAAATTGCTGTTGATGTTGGGTTTGTAGAAGGTGTTAATGCTGCTACGATACCCATAGGTACTCCCACTTCAGTAACTGTTTCTGTTTCGTTTAAAATTCCAACAGTTTTCATATCTTTTATAAAATCATAAAGGAACTCGTTAGCAAATTTATTTTTAATAACTTTATCTTCCCATTTACCAAAACCAGTTTCTTCATGAGCTTTTTTTGCTAAATCTACATAGTGATTTTTCATTTCTTGGACGATAGCATAAACTACTCTATCCATTTGTTCTTGAGTGAAAGTTGAATATAGTTTTTGAGCTACTTTAGCTGATTTAACTAAATCTCTCACTTGTTGGATTGATAATAAATCTTTATCCATTTTCTTCCTCCGTTCTCTCTACCTACTCTACCTTTTTATTCAAAATAAGGGTGACTATCCGTCACCCTTATGAAGTTTTAGTTGTTGCTTTTTGGTAATATTAATTCTACTTCTGAGTGTGGTCTTGGGATTACGTGTACAGATATTAATTCTCCAACTCTATCAGCTGCGGCTGCTCCTGCATCTGTTGCAGCTTTAACTGCTCCAACGTCTCCTCTTACCATAACAGTTACTAATCCTCCACCAACAAGTTCTTTACCTACTAGTGTTACGTTTGCTGCCTTTACCATAGCGTCTGCTGCTTCTACTGCTGCTACTAATCCTTTAGTTTCTATCATTCCTAATGCGTTTAATGTTGACATAATATTCATCTCTCCTTCTTATTTTTAAAATTTATTTTTTATGTTTTGTTTTTTTATTTTTACTAACTTTTAAGATTTCATTGATTTCTTCAATTTCTTCTTCAATTTTTTTCATTTCTGAGTTTTCTGAAACTTCTTCTTCAACTTCAGTTTCTTTAGGTTCTTCTTTCACTTCTTCTTTTGTTTCTTCAACAACTGCTTCTTTTTGTTCAGAAGTTCCTAATTTTCTTTTGATAATCTTTTCAACAGAATCATCAGGTCTTGGTATTACATGGCTACCTACGTAAACTCCCATGTCTTTTATTGCCATAACAGCTGCTTCTACTGAAGCTTTTACTGCTGCAACATCTCCTTCAAACTCAATACATACAAGTCCACCTTTTGTGTGTTCTCTATTTATTAGTTCAACTTGTGCAGTTTTTAAAGCTATGTCTGCTGCTACAATGGCTCCAACCATTCCCCTTGTTTCTATTAGTCCAAGTGCTTTCATATTTTACTCCTTAGATTTTTTTAGGGTTTTGTGCAACAAACTTAACTGCTTCTGCAAAAGCATCACAAGCAGATTTACAAGCTGATTGACTTCCTGTTAATAATCCTCCACCAAAGTTTGTTTCTGAAGGTGGTCCGAAGAAAGCTGCTAATCTTACATCTGCTGCTTTTAATGCTGCATCTAATGCATACATTGCTTCTAAAGGAGGTGCTATTAAATATGCTAATGCTTCTCCTTCTTCTATTCCAGCTGTTTTAGATAAATAGCTTCCTGTTCTTGATACACAGTGTGCATAGTAAGGAACTGTGTCATCTTCGTTTGCACTGTAGAAACAAGCTCCATTTTCAATAAAGTCTACAGCTGCATTTAATCCACTTTTAACTTCAGCAGGATTTGGTCCAGCCATTATTCCTATTACTTCTCCTGCTAATTTTGTATTAGCATTTGCTGCTCCTCCATAGAATGATTTAGCATATACAATTACTACTTCTGCCATTTTTGTAGCTTCATCTAAAGCTGTATAAGTAACATCGTCACTGTCAGCAGTAATAATTCCAATACTTCTATAACCATTTGGAAGATTTAATTCTTCTGCCATTTTAGCATCTACATTTGGTATTAGCTTTACAGATAATACACTGGCTCTTAAAGCATCATTTATCATTTTAACCTCCATACCTTTTATCGTTTTTTATGTTATTTATAATTACAATTTTAAATCTTGTCCACTTGCTTTAGCATCTAAAACTTTTTTAATGATGTGAGCAATATGTGCTCCAGCTTCTGCTGCTGGTGTACCTTTTATATGAATGTTAGATACAACAGTTCTCTTAGCTTCTGGCATACCTACATATGCTTTATACATAATGTAAGCACTCATACTTTCAGCTGTTGCTAATCCTGGTCTTTCTCCAATTAGTACACAAGTAACTTCTGCTCCTAAAACTTCTGAAACATCATCAGCAAGTCCAACTCTTGCAAGTTTTGCAAAGAATGGAGTCCCTACTGAAATTCCATAAGATTTTAATCCATTTAAAAGTGCTGGTAAACAGTCTTCAATGTTTGCTTCAATAGCAGTTGAACTTAATCCATCTGCAACAAATACTTGAACTGTTGGATTTTGTATACATTTTTCTTTTAATATTTTAACTGATTCTTCATCAAGTCTTCTACCTAAATCAGGTCTTGTAATATATTGATCTTTATCCTGACATCTTGACTTTACTGTAAATAGATTATTAGCTTTTAAAAATTCTTCACTAACATCAGTTAAAACAGCATCTTGTGCTGCAGCATGGTCTGCTCTTAATCTTAACATTGTATGTGTAGTATATCTTGAACCTGCTCTTGATATTCCTAATCTTGCAGGAGTTTTTCTTTTATATTTTAAAAATTCTTCTCTATTAGCAGGGTTCTTTAATTCTATAACTTCTCTTAAATCTTCTTTTGTAATATCATCTATAATTCCATTTTCTATAACACTTGCAGATGCAGAAGGTTTTTTTACTTCATTATTTACTGAAGTTCCTTCAACAGCCATTTCTTTTAAAACTTTTCCTATAATTTCTTTTAGCTCTAATTCAGAAACCATTTATATCCTCCTTATTTAAGAAATACTGAAGGATCTCCAGCCTTCTCTGTTAATTTTCCATCTTCTGTCATAAATCCATATTTTACTAACCATTCTTTAAATTCTTTAATTGGATGCTTACCAAATAATTCTCTTAAACTTTGGTTGTCATGGAATCCAGTAGTTTGATAGTTAAGCATTATATCATCTCCAGCTGGAATACCCATAAAATAATTACATCCAGCAGTTGTTAATAATGTAGCTAGAACTTCAACATCACTTTGGTCTGCTTTCATATGGTTTGTATAACACACGTCAACTCCCATTGGTAAACCATGTAATTTACCCATGAAGTGGTCTTCAAGACCAGCTCTTATAACTTGTTTACTATCATATAGATATTCAGGTCCTATAAATCCAACAACTGTATTTACTAGGAAAGGTTGGAATCTTTTTGCGAATCCATAACATCTAGCTTCCATAGTAACTTGGTCTGCTCCATTATGTGCATCTGATGATAATTCAGATCCTTGTCCTGTTTCAAAGTACATTACATTTGGTCCTGCAGCTGTACCTTGTTTTAAAGCAAGCTTTCTAGCTTCTTCTATCATAGTTCCATTTATTCCAAATGCTTCATTTCCTTTTTCAGAACCAGCTATACTTTGGAATATCAAGTCTACTTTTGCACCTCTTTTGATAGCTTCCATTTGTGTAGTAACGTGTGCTAATACACAAGTTTGAGTAGGAATATCATAATCAGTTTTTACTTTATGTAATCTTTCCATAACTGCCATAACACTATCAACGCTGTCATCAACTGGGTTTAATCCTATAACAGCATCTCCTATTCCATATGTTAATCCTTCTAAAGTAGAAATCATTATTCCATCAGGATCGTCTGTTGTATGGTTAGGTTGTAATCTTACTGCAAGAGTTTCTTTTCCACCTATTGTTGTGTTACAGTGTGCATAAACTTCTATTTTGTTAGCTGCAACTATTAAGTCCATATTAGACATTAATTTAGTAACAGCTGCTATCATTTCTGATGTAAGCCCTCTTCTAATCCAATTAATTTTTTCAGGAGTAGCCTCATAACTTAAAAGCCATTCTCTTAAATCAGAAACTGTCCAATCCTTTATTTCATCATAAACTTGAAGATTTAAGTCATCTATAATGATTCTTGTAACCTCATCTTCCTCGTAAGGAACTGCAGGATTTTCCTTTAAATCCTTTAAGGTAATTTTTGATAAAACAACCTTAGCTGCCACTCTTTCTTTTGATGAACTTGCTGCAATACCTGCAAGTGTATCTCCAGATTTTCTTTCATTAGCTTTTGCCATAACTTCTTTTAAAGAAGAAAAATTGTAAACATGGTCAAATAGCTTAACACTTAATATCATACCTTCACCTCTTTTTATTAATCAAAATTATCTATAATTTTTTAATACCAATGTTTTTACAACCACTGGTAGCACACTGCCCATACCTAAAGGTTTTCCAATATCAATATAGTCTCCGTCATTAACTTTTATACTATCAACACAGATTATTTGAACTTTTCCACCTGTATTTAGCATCAAACATTGACCTAAAACTTTACCAATATCGCTTTCAACAACCACAATAATTCTACTTACACTCTTAAAGACTTGTGATATAGATTCTGCTATTCCAACAATTTTCTTATACTTCATATTGTTTTCTCCAACAACACCTATAGCAACATCTTGTCTTCCTTCGTTATTTCTAAACCAATCTAATCTTTGTTCTAATCTTTCTTTAAATTCAAATAGATTTTCTTCATCTTCTTTATTCATCTTTATAACAGGAATATTTTTTATAGGTAAGATGTCTTCATCTGTGTAAGTTATTGTACTTCCACTGATTTCAGTTGTGTAGTTTCCTGCTCCAACAACAGTAGCTCCTATTGTTTCTCCAACTTTAACATACTTTACACCTGCTGCATCGAAGGCTTTTTTAATTTCTTTACCTAAGATTATTCCTATATCACCATATTTGAATTCATCTCCATTGTAGTCATCATAAATTAAATCTGCTACTCCACCTGAGAAACTTACATATTCCAATTTGTTATCTTTGTTATGGAAATCTTTATATGTTATTAGTAACTCATAGTTAGGAGTTTTAGCTTTAAAGTAAACTGATTGCAATAAGATATCTGCAACCTCTTTACATAATTTAACTATTTCTGATTTTTCTACTTTAGAACCTACTCTAATATTCAAACCTAGATTTGCTATAAGTTTTGTAAACTTATCACTTATATAGTCAACTGTCATTGTTGCTGTATTTATCTTTATAAGCCTTCCGCCTATATCTAAACAAGTGGTATCCATAACCTTTCCCTTATCAAAATAACAAATATTGGTTGTCCCTCCACCTATGTCTAAGTTAAATATTTGTGTATTTCTTTTTTCAGAGAAATCCATAGCTCCTGAACCTTTTCCAGCTATAATACTTTCTAGATCTGGTCCTGCTGTTGCAACAACGAAATCTCCTGCCATTCCACTAAGTGCATTTAAAACTTCATTGGCATTTGATTTTCTTGCAGTTTCTCCTGTTATTATAACTGCTCCTGTTGATATAGCAGCTGGTGACATTCCTGCTTTTCTATACTCTTCTTCCACAATCTTTTTTACAGCTTGTGCATCTATTTCTGTTTGACTTACAAGAGGAGTGAAATAGATTTGGCTTCTGTATACCACTTCTTTAGAAACTATTTTTATTTGTGGTACTCTTGCCCCAGAAGACATATTTTCTAAGACTATTTTACTAAAAACAACCTGTGTTGTAGATGTACCTATATCTATTCCAACACTATTAATCTCTTCTCTCATAGAAAACTCCTTTTTTGATAATAAAAAAAGCTGTGAACAGAACTATCCTGTCCATCAGCTTCATTGCTTTTTATTTTAACGACACACCTCATTGTGTATCTCTATTTAATTTTGGCTATGTCACAACAAACAGTTGATAAATAGCCATTTTTATAGGGGAGTATCAGA
>ERZ772909.1243-NODE-1243-length-14326-cov-4.819634_pt1 | contig 14326 bp, 15 predicted proteins | sample MGYA00511137_ERZ772909 | MGnify/ENA primary metagenome ERZ772909 (study PRJEB29015, sample SAMEA2738095) | human oral metagenome | biome: human oral; feature: human-associated habitat; material: saliva | place: China | collected 2270 ... | reverse complement strand
TCCCACGCATGCCTTACTCTGAAGCCATGTTCTACTACGGCTCTGACAAACCGGACATGCGCATCAACTTGAAATTTACCGAGTTGACCGACTTGATGAAAACGGAAGAATTCAAAGTCTTCCGTGGCGCAGCCGACATGAAAGGCGGCCGCGTGGTTGCCCTGCGCGTACCGAACGGCGCGAAATTCAGCCGCAAAGAAATCGACGAATACACCAAATTTGTCGGCATCTACGGCGCGAAAGGTCTGGCGTACATCAAAGTGAACGATGTCAGCAACCTTTCCAACGGCGAAGACAGCGGCCTGCAATCTCCAATCGTGAAATTCCTGTCTGAAAACGCCCTGAAAGAAATCATTGCGCGTACCGGCGCGCAAAACGGCGACATCATCTTCTTCGGCGCAGACAAAGCCAAAGTCGTGAACGAAGCCATCGGCGCGCTGCGTATCAAAGTCGGTTTGGAACACGGCGCGGAAAACGGCTACTTCGTGGACGAATGGAAACCTTTGTGGGTCGTCGATTTCCCGATGTTCGAATACGACGAAGACGGCGACCGCTGGGCAGCCATGCACCATCCGTTCACCTCGCCCAAGCCCGGTCATGAAGACCTGATGGCGTCCGATCCTGAAAACTGCCTGGCCCGCGCCTACGATATGGTGTTGAACGGCTGGGAAATCGGCGGCGGTTCTATCCGTATCCACCGTGCCGACGTACAGGAAAAAGTGTTCGCCGCACTGAAAATCAGCCCTGAAGAGCAACAGGAAAAATTCGGCTTCCTCTTGGACAACCTGAAATTCGGTGCGCCTCCGCACGGCGGTTTGGCATTCGGCCTCGACCGTCTGGTGACGCTGATGACCGGCGCCGAATCCATCCGCGACGTGATTGCCTTCCCGAAAACCCAACGCGCCCAATGTCTGCTGACCAACGCGCCGAATGCGGTGGACGACAAACAGTTGCGAGAATTGAGTCTGCGCCTGCGTCAAAAAGCGACCGAAAATAAAGAAGCGTAGTTTTCCGCTTGTAACGGTTAAAGGCCGTCTGAAACCCTGTTTCAGACGGCCTTTCCCATTTTTCAGCCAATTCAAATCAAAAGGAAGCGTCCTGTTGATGCGGAAACGGCAACGCCGTTTTGCGGCACGGCCGTCGAGTGAAAAGCCGTGTAAAGGCACGGCAAGGCAGGTCGGCTGCGGGTAAAAGCATGTTTCCCCGCTTGATTGCCCGTTTGTGCTCCGATTAGGATGACAGCCTTTCGAACAGGCAGTTTGTCTGCCCGACCTTAAAAGGAAGTGAGCATATGCATAAAACAAAGACCTTGCTGCTGACCGGCATCCTGTCCCTTTTTTCCGCCGCCGCGTTTGCCGCGCCCGTGCCGTCTGAAATATACAAACCGATCGGCGCGCGAACTGTGAAAGCCCATCATCGGGGAAGCGGGGAGTTCGAATATGAAGCCGAGTTGCCCGGCAAACGCATTTCCATTCCTTCGCTGGCGGAAAAAGTCATCGCCTATGCACGCAGTCATGGTTTTCAGATTGTCGAATCGAAAATCAAACACGACGATGCCGATTTGAAATTCAAACGCGGCAATCAGGAATTGGATGTCTCGATTGAGGACAAGGGACACCGCATCGAATATAAGGCCGATTTGGATTTGGATAACCATTAGGCCGGTTTCAATGGAAAGGCCGTCTGAAAGGTTGTGCTTCGCGGGAAGCGGAGGCCTTTCAGACGGCCTTTCCGCCTTATTGCCGGCATTCCGGCATTTCACTATATAATTGCACAGTCAGACGGATGGAGAAGTGCGGCCGTCTGAAAACACACGGGCCGTTGCAGCCCGAGCCATCCATCAACCCACTAAAAGAACAGCCATGCAAACCCTGACCATTACCCAGCCCGACGATATGCACCTCCACCTGCGCGACGGCGACGCGCTCCGAGCCGTACTGCCGTTTACCGCCCGTCAAATGGGCCGCGCCGTCATCATGCCCAACTTGAAGCCGCCCGTCGTCAGCGTGGCCGACGCGCTGGCCTACAAACAGCGCATCATTGCCGCTCTGCCCGAAGGCAGCACGTTTGAGCCGTTGATGACGCTTTATCTGACCGACAAGGCCACGCCCGAGCTTGTACGCGAAGCCAAAGCGGCCGGTATCGTGGCCTTCAAACTTTATCCGGCGGGTGCCACCACCAATTCCGATTCCGGCGTAACCGATTTATTCAAACTGTTGCCCGTGCTGCACGAAATCGCCGCGCAAGACATGCGCTTTCTGGTTCACGGCGAAGTAACCGATTCCGACATCGACATCTTCGACCGCGAAGCCGCTTTCATCGAGCGCGTGATGAAACCCGTTTTGGCGCAAGTGCCGAATCTGAAAGTCGTGTTCGAACACATCACCACCGCCGAAGCCGCACGCCTTGTTTTGGAAGCAGGCGACAATGTGGCCGCCACCGTTACCCCGCAACACCTGCTACTCAACCGCAATGATTTGCTGGTCGGTGGCGTGCGCCCGCATCATTATTGTCTGCCGGTATTGAAACGCGAAAGCCACAGGCAGGCACTGGTGGCCGCCGTAACCGGTGAGAAAGCGCACAAATTCTTTTTGGGTACGGACTCCGCCCCGCATGCCCAATCGGCCAAAGAAAACGCCTGCGGTTGCGCGGGTATGTTCAGCGCGGCGACCGCCGTCGAGCTGTATGCCGAAATATTCGAACAGGCGGGCGCGTTGGACAAACTCGAAGCCTTTGCCTCGCAAAACGGCGCGCGCTTCTACGGCCTGCCGTTCAACACGCGGAAAATCACACTGGTCAAACAGCCGCAGCGCATCCCCGACAGCATCCCCTACGGCGAAGACAAACTGATACCGATGCGTGCCGGCGGCAACACCGAATGGTCGGTACAGTATTGAATTAAAGGCTGTTTCAACATAAGAGGCCGTCTGAAAATGTTGCGGATTTGGGAATCCGGCATTTTCAGACGGCCTCTTTATAACTTTTGGTTTGAACGTGCGGACGAAATGTTCTTTTCCCCGATTTCGGCTTTGCCGTATTATCCGCCGTCTCTTAATTGCAACGACACACTCAAAAAAGGAATACAGATATGGCACGTTTAACCATCCATACCGTTGAAAGCGCACCGGAAAAAGCAAAACCCCGCGTTGAAGCGGCTTTGAAAAACAACGGCTTCCTGCCGAACCTGATCGGCGTATTGGCCAATTCGCCCGAAGCTCTGGCTTTCTATCAGGAAGTTGGCAAGCTCAACGGAGAAACCTCGCTGACTGCAGGCGAACGCGAAGTGGTGCAGATTTTGGCGGCTAAAATCAACCAATGCGGTTTCTGCGTGGCCGGACACACCAAGCTGGCAACTTTGAAAAAACTGTTGAAAGAAGAAGAAATCCAGGCAGTGCGTGCGGTAGCGCCGATTGCCGATGCCAAATTAAACGCCCTTTCTGATTTCACGCAGCAGGTTATGGCGCAAAAAGGCAATGTGTCCGACGAAGAACTGAAAGCCTTTTTCGATGCCGGCTACAACCAGCAGCAGGCGGTTGAAGTCGTACTGGGCGTAGCCTTGGCCACCCTGTGCAACTACGCCAACAATCTGGCGCGCACCGAAATCAATCCCGAATTGCAAGCTTTCGCCTAAAAACAGGTTTGCATGATGAAAGGCCGTCTGAAAACTTCCCGCTTCGCCGAGCGGACACTTTCAGACGGCCTTCAAGCTGACGAACGCCCCACCTTCACAATCTGGAGAATATTATGTCCCGCGAAACCCTTTTGAAACACGTTGCCGAACTGGTGCAGACCAAGCTGAAACCCTTGGTGGAAGACATCGACCGCAAGGGGCTTTATCCCGAAGCCTTTTTGCGCGAATTGGGCGGGATAGGCGGTTTTGCCGCCGCAGGCAGCGCGGAAGAGGGCGGCAGCGCGCTTGGTTTGGCCGTGCAAATCGAAGTATTGCGCGAGGTCGGCAAAGCATGCGGCGCCACTGCGTTTTCCGCCTGGTGTCAGGCCGCCTGCGCTTGGTATCTGCACCAAACGCCGAACGCGGAAGTGAAACGCCGTTATTTGTCCGACGTGTTGAACGGACGCGTGCTGGCGGGAACGGGAATGTCGAATACGGTCAAACATTTGGCCGGAATCGAGAAGCATCAGTTGCAGGCGGAGCGTATCGAGGGCGGTTACCGCGTCAACGGCATCCTGCCGTGGGTATCGAATTTGGGCGACAACCATATTTGGGCGAATACGGCGCAGTTGGGCGAAGAATATGTGATGTTCATCACCGGCGGCGGCCGCGAAGGCGTGTCGCTGATTCCGTGCCCGGAATTCTGCGGCTTGGAAGGCACGCGCACGTTTGCCATTAAATTTGAAAACGTTTTTGTGCCGAATGAAGATGTTATCGCGCAGCCGGAACAGTTTGAAACGTATATCAAATCCATCAAGGCCGGTTTTATCCTGCTGCAAATCGGCATCGGTGCCGGCATTATCGACGGCTGTTTGGCCGAAATCGCCGCTTCTAATGCAGGCAGCGAAACCAACGACTTCCTTGATAACGGTTATGACGAGCTGAACAACCGTTTTCAGACGGCCTTGTCGCGCACCATCGAGCTGGCAGATGCCGCCTACCGCAACGAACCCGAATTGTTGGAAACCCTGCGTTTGCGCGAAGCTGCCGCCTGGCTGTGTTTGGATGCCGCCCAGTCGGCCGCGTTGCACACCGGTGCCGCAGGTTATTTGATGAGCAGCCCGGTGCAACGGAGGGTGCGGGAGGCCATGTTTGTCGCCATCGTTACGCCCGCAATCAAACATCTGCGCAAAGAAATCAGCGAATTGGAATTTATCGGCGAGGGAGAGTTTTCCATTTAACCCTGTATCCGCCGTCAAACTGTCGGTACAATACCGACGAACAGGTGAAAAGGCCGTTTCAGACGGCCTTTTTTGACAGCAACGGTATGCGGACGGGCTGTTTCAAGCGCATGGCCGATGAGGTGAGATAGATGGGGCGTTTGTTCAGACGGCCTAATCTGCCGGATGGGAAGTGCAGGATTTCCTCTGGTTTCCACGTTCAAAATCGGTGCGTTATGTAAGGAGCGATTCATCTGCTGATGCGGTAATCAAAGCGAAGGCCGCGTCGGCTGATTGGCAGTTTCACTATAAACGGATGGATGCTTTGTTTGCCCGCCGCCACATTAAGGATATGGGAAATGGCTCAATATGTATGCGTATTATGTGAATGGATTTATGATGAAGAATTGGGCGACCCCAAGCGCGGCATCGCGCCGGGAACGAAATTCGCCGATTTGCCCGACGATTGGGAGTGTCCGGAATGTTTTGCCGGTAAAGACGAGTTTGAGCTGATTGAATTCGGCGACTGATAAATAACGGAAATGGTCCGAGCGAACCTGAACGGGTTTGCTCGGACCATTTCCGTTATAATGCCCGCCCCGGTTTATTTTGGTGAAAAAAATGGAACAACAATATGCCGATTATGCGGATGAAGGCTTAAACGAAGTGGCTGCCCTGTCGTTGCCGCCGCATTCTGTCGAAGCGGAACAGTCGGTTTTGGGCGGGTTGCTGCTGGAAAACAGCGCGTGGGACCGCATTGCCGACGTGGTTGCCGGAGAGGACTTTTACCGGCATGAACATCGGGTAATTTTCCGCACAATTGCGGCACTAATTAACGAAAGTCGCCCTGCGGACATCATTACCGTTCAGGAGTGGCTGGAGAGAAATGACGAACTGGAAGCGGTAGGCGGCTTCAATTATCTGATTACATTGGCACAAAATACGCCGTCTGCCGCAAATATCCGACGTTATGCCGAAATCGTGCGGGAGAAGTCCGTGATGCGGCAATTGGCTGAAGTCGGCACGGAAATTGCTAGAAATGCCTATAATCCGCAAGGAAAAGACGCAGCTCAGCTGCTGGACGAAGCGGAAAACAAAGTTTTCCAAATTGCAGAAAGCACAGCCAAGTCGAAACAGGGTTTTTTGGAATTGCCGGATTTGCTGAAAGAAGTTGTCGAACGCATCGACATGCTTTATGCACGCGACAATCCGGACGAAGTAACCGGAGTTCCTACCGGATTTATCGACCTGGATAAGAAAACCTCCGGTTTGCAGCCGGGAGATTTGATTATCGTGGCCGGCCGGCCGTCGATGGGTAAAACAGCGTTTTCCATCAATATTGCCGAGCATGTTGCAGTGGAAAGTAAATTGCCGGTAGCCGTGTTTTCGATGGAGATGGGCGGCGCGCAGTTGGTGATGCGTATGCTGGGTTCGGTCGGCCGTTTGGATCAGCATATCTTGAAAACGGGTGCGTTGCAGGATGAGCATTGGGGACGTTTGAACGAAGCAGTCAACAAACTGGCCGATGCGCCGATGTTTATCGATGAAACCGCAGGGCTGACCGCTTTGGAATTACGCGCCCGCGCCCGTCGGCTGGCAAGGCAGTTTGGCGGCAAATTGGGCTTGATTGTTATCGACTACTTGCAGTTGATGGAAAGTTCGGGAAGAACGGACAACCGTGCCGCCGCATTGGGAGAAATTTCCCGTTCATTAAAATCCTTGGCCAAAGAATTGCAAGTACCGATTATCGCATTGTCGCAATTGAGCCGTTCGGTCGAGCAGAGAACTGATAAGAGGCCGATGATGTCGGATTTGCGTGAGTCGGGAGCCATCGAGCAAGATGCGGATTTGATTATGTTCATGTATCGCGACGAATACTATAATCCTGAGTCACCAATGAAAGGTTTGGCCGAATGTATTATCGGCAAACACCGTAACGGCCCGGTTGGGAAGGTTTATCTGACTTGGATGGGGCAGTTTACCAAATTCGATAATGCGGCATATGTGCCGGATGCGGCCATGATGGACGAGTAAGTTCATTTACTAGGGTTCGATTAAAATTTTCTAGAATACTGGAATATAAGCTCCATTATCGTTTAGAATAATGGAATAAAAATACTGCGAAAACAATTGAAAGTTGGGAATAATTTATGGGATCTAGGCAAAAGGGTTTTACCCTGATTGAATTGATGGTAACAATAGCTATTATGGCCATAATGGCAGCAATTGCTATTCCGAATTTTGCAGAATGGGTTGCTAAGAGGCGTGTTGCATCAGTAGCTGAAAAAGTAGCCAGTCAAATCAGGTTTGCTAGGGCGGAAGCGGCAAGGCTGAATAAGCCGGTTTATTTGTGCCCCGTTTTGATCAAGACTGATGGAAAGGCTGATAAATATTGTAATCAGAAGGATTATGCGGGTTCGGGATATACTGTCTGGGCTGATTCGCCAGAATACGATCAAGAATACAATGGTGGCGAAAAAGCTGGTAAACCTGTAGATGAATCATTACGCACGATTGTGATGAATAAATCTGATAAGCAGGTAAAAGTCCGTTATCAAATTAAAAATGTGGGATTTGATGGAAAAGATATAGAAGGGGATGAGAAGGATGCAAAAATATTGGCGTTTTTCCCAGATGGCTCAATAAAAAGATATAGTGTTGACGGCTCAGGAAAAATGGACATTGGCTATCCTGTTAGCGGTTTTACTAAATTTACATTTACTGATAATGATGCGAAAGATAAAGATACGGGTGAGCGTAGAGCGGTAACTTTGCTGGTATCAGGCGGGCAAGTTAGTTTTTGTGCCAATGGCGATAGCCGTCCGGCTTGTAAGTATGATGTCGATTTAACTGGCGCAACATGTAATGAGTATGGCGGATGTTAATATGAAAACAAATAAAAATATGGGAATTGGATTCCAACAGCAGGGTTTTGCTTTAATTGAGGTTTTGATTTCTGTTGTGGTCTTGGCTTTGGGTATTTTGGCATTGCTGGCAACACAGCTGCGTTCGGTAGGTAGTGTCAGGGAAGCTGAAACACAAACTATTGCCGCACAGGCTGCCCAAAATTTGATTGAGGGGATGACAGCCAATCCTCAATTGGAGTTAACTGGTAGCGATGGTGTTTGGACTAAAAAGAAATATGATCATTATATTAATGTGGCAGCTCCAAATCCGGTGACAGATGCTAATGGTGGCTATGATACTACTAACCTTGCTTTGAAACAGTTGAAAGAATTTAATGACGAATTAGATGCAAGCAAGCTGGGTGATATGAATGTTAGAGCGACGGTTTGTAAGACCAAAGATTTGAAAACAGCTATTACAATAGATCCCGATACTGGTGATGTTTCAGATTGGGGTTGTGATAATAGTGCAGGTAAGGTGGCAATAAAAATTGCTTGGTTGGTTCAGCCTTTGTCAGACAAGAATACAGATAAGGCACAAACGGTTAGTTATCAAACTTATATTCGAGACGGAGAGTAAATTTTATGAAACGGCAAAACAATAGATATACCGTCTTACCTAAAAAAATTACGGGATTTACTTTAATTGAACTGCTTGTTGCCAGTGCGTTGAGCATTATTGTATTGATTGCAGCGGGATCAGGCTTTGTAACGACGCAACGACTCAGCCAGGTGGCTAAGGGGCGTTTGCAGGTGCAAAATGATTTGCGCAATGCAACTAACATGATCGTGCGTGATGCCAGAATGGCAGGTTCGTTTGGCTGCTTCAATTTGGCGAAAACGGCTACGAATGATCAGACAAAATTGAAAGATCATGGTGCCGCCAATAAATTGGGGGCTTTGGAGTATAACAATCAAAATCAAGGCGTAAAATATTTGGATGGAACGGCTTTATTGGGATCCAAATTTACTGTTAGTACGTCTAGTCCAAAAGTTCTGCTTTTTACGTATGGAATCGGCTCAAGTAGCGGGTATTCGTCCAGTGGTGCAAATAGTTTTTCCGTTCAGATTGAGAAAGGTGGCGAGTTGGCTGAGTTAGCTGAGGTAGATAAACAGGCTAAGGTTCCCATCATTATTAGCACTTGTTCATCATTAGAAAGATTTCCAAGTAGTGCTAAGGAGTTGAGTGGTAGTGTGCTGACAGTTAAAAATTTGTCCCCTAATTTGAGTCCTGATCATGACACTCAAGTTGATCCTAAGCTCCAATCAGAAATATCCGTATTTAGGCAGGTGGTTAATATATATGCGATTGGCACACCTACAGGTGGGGAAGAGGGGCTGTATTTATTTCAGTTAAATCCAAATGGGGAGATTAGTGCGCCTCAATTGCTATTGGCAGGAGTGAAATCTTGGAAGTTGGAGTTTGGATATATTCAATCTCCAGGCTGTAAATCTATGCAAAATGATGCGAAAATCAAATTCGTTAATGATATCGAAAGTAATAAAACAGCATTATCTCCTGCTTTGCTAAGGATGCAATTGAAAGGTTCCGGTGGTGGCGGAGAGGTTAAGAGCGGTAAAGCGGCGAATAACTCCGAATCCGATGTTCAAACTTATTACATCAATGCAACTATACGGGGAGGTAACTCATGTGCAGAGCGCAATTTCCAAGAGGATGCAAATTAATGAAATGCCAACATAATATAAAAGGGTTTTCTCTGCCGATTGTGATGATTATGATGTTGGTGCTTGCGATTATGGTTTTGGCAGCAACACAGGTATTTAATACTGAAAGTCGGCTGAGTAGTAATGATGCGGATCGTAAGATGACAATGCAGGTTGCGGAGGCAACTTTACGCCAAGGGGAGCAGGCCATTGTTGATCAAGATTTGGTTGGTCTGGATAAAAAGGCACAATTTACTTCTGGTTGTAATAATGGTTTATGTCTGCCATCACAGTCGGGAAAGGCTGTTTGGGAAGGAGGAAGCAAAAGCCTGCTTGAGGACAAGGGTAAAGAATATGTAACGGGTACTGCGGTACATCAAAAGCCGAGGTATGTGATTGAATGGATTTCTGATGATAGTGAGCGGATTGTTTATCGGGTGACGGCGAGAGCATGGGGGGAAAATGCCAATACAGTTGTTACCTTGCAATCGTATGTTGCAGCAGATATTTAAGGAAAACGTAATGAAAGCTTTAAGTAGGCAGCTTGGTTTTACCTTGGTTGAAATGATGGTTACCGTTGCAATTATCGCGATACTGGCATCAATTGCTTTGCCTTCATACACAAAATATATCGAGAAGGGTGATCTTGTAAATGCTAGATCAAAGATGGCTAGCGTTGCGGATGTTATTAAAACAGAATTGGTAAAAAAACCATCTTATTTAGAAAATAAAACTGAGGCAGATTTTAACACCGAAATTGCAAGCATGATTGATGGCGATCTCAAAGCAAAATATACTTTTACTACTAAATTTATTAGGCAGGGAGAGCGTGATGAAGGCTATCCACTTGGTATCAGAATTTATGCTGAACCTAAAAAATCGGGGTACAGCTATACTGCATGGGTAAGCAGTCAGGGCGCAAGTTATTCTTGTATGGATGGCACTCGTGACGAGAATATTGAAGCAGCAAAGGAATTTCAAACTTCTGCTCCGTGTAAATAAAGGTATTGAAAACAAACCCGCAAATAGTATTGCGGGTTTGTTTCATTTTATAAATCACACTACAATCGCCCTTTTAGTTGGTACTTCTCAAAAACAGATATGCAGTCCCTTGATTATTGCCGTAACAAAGTTTCCGAAAGCGGTTCCAGCTTTGTTTCCGGTTTTCGTTTTTTACCGCGAAATAGGCAAAATGCGCTGATTGCCTTATATGCATTTTGCCGCGAACTGGACGATGTGGTGGACGATTGTGCCGATAAGCAAGTAGCGGCAATGGGCTTGCAATGGTGGCGGGGGGATTTGGCCAAGGTATTTTCAGACGGCCTGCCGGAGCATCCGGTTAATCAGGCGTTAAAACATATTGTTATCGAATTTTCTCTGCCTCAAGCCGAGTTGGGGGAAATTATCGAGGGCATGCAGATGGATCTTCGGCAAGTAAGGTATGCCGATTTTGCCGAGCTGTCGGTTTATTGTTATCGGGTAGCCGGAGTGGTAGGCAGGTTGATTGCACGGATTTTGGGATTTGATAATGAGCAAACTTTACTGTATGCCGAAAAACAAGGATTGGCTTTGCAGCTGACCAATATTATCCGGGATGTTGGCGAGGATGCGCGAATGGGCAGAATTTACCTGCCGCAGGATGAGCTGGAACGTTTTGGTATTGCAGAACAGGCGGTATTGCGCGCCGAATCTTCAGCTGAATTTATCGAATTTATGAATTTTCAATACATACGGGCGCAAAATCTTTATCGCGAAGCGCGTGATCTTTTACCTGATGAGGATTGCCGCAGGCAGAAAGCGGGCTTGATTATGGCGGCGATATATTATGCTTTATTGCAGGAAATCCGTAGAGACGGCTTGGAAAATGTATTGCATTACAAAATCGCAATTCCGGGGCCGAGAAAAAAACGGATTGCATTGAAAACTTGGTTATTTGGATTCAGACCATGAGCGTGAAGCGGAAAATAGCGGTTATCGGTGCGGGTTGGAGCGGTTTGTCTGCTGCGGTTAATCTGGCCGGAAAAGCAGATGTAACAGTTTTCGAGGCCGGTAAAACGGCCGGGGGCAGGGCGCGGGCGTTGGCGGCGGATAATGCGGGCTTCAGCTTTTTGGATAACGGCCAACATATTATGATGTACGCCTATCGCGGTGTCCGTCATCTGATGGATAAAATCGGGGCTGATTACCGGCATGATTGTGTCAGATTGCCGCTGCAATGGCATTTGGCCGACGGATTGCAGTTTCAGACGGCCTTTCTGCCTGCGCCTCTGCATCTTTTATGGGGTGTGTTAGGGGCAAAAAACGTCCGTTGGTCGGATAAGGCCACATTGTTGAAACAGATGCGGAATCTGCGCATATGGCATGGTGAAGATGTGTCCGTAGGCAAATGGCTGCGTTCCCAACAATGCCCGCAAAAATTATTGGCAGGATTTTGGCGGCCGCTGGTGTTGGGGGCATTGAATACGCCGATTGAGGATGCCAGCCTGCGTGTTTTACGGGCGGTCTTGCAAGACGGCGTATGGGCGGACAAGCGTGCGGCGGACTATCTGTTGCCGAAAACCGATTTGAATACTTTATTGGTCGAACCGGCAATCCGTTTTTTGCGCCAATACGGGGTTCGTTTGTATTTCGAACAGCGCGTCGGCCGTTTGGCCCTGTTGCCGGGCGGACGTGTGGCTGTGAACGGCGAACCATTTGATGCAGTGGTGGCGGCGGTTGCTCCTTATCATATTTCCGCTTTAATGCCGTCTGAAACACCGGAGGATATTCAGACGGCCTTTGAAGGTATCCGGTACCATGCCATTACAACGGTTTACCTGCGCTATGCCGAAACAGTCCGCTTGCCGTCAGTAATGACCGGTTTGGCCGAAGGTACGGTACAGTGGTTTTTCCGACGCGGCTGCCTGGGTGCTTCCGACCGCGAAGTGGCGGCAGTCATTAGCGTATCCGAGCATGTCGGACGTTTGTCGGCGGAAGAATGGATACGGCGTGCCGATGCGGATTTGCACCGCATTTGCCCCGAAATCGGCGCCCCGATTGCGGCAAAAGTCATTACAGAAAAACGGGCAACTGCCGCCTCCTATGCAAACAGGCCGCTGCCCGATTGCCGGTGGTTGCAGCAAAACGGTATTTATCCCGCAGGCGATTACCTGCATCCGCGTTATCCCGCCACCTTGGAGGCCGCAGTGCAGAGCGGTTTGGCGGCTGCTGAATTGGTATTGTGCGAGTATGGCGGTTCGGAGTATTAAATCGGCTTTTATCCATGATAACAGGCCGTCTGAAAACATTATTCGGGTTTCAGACGGCCTTCATATCAGCATCAAACAACAGATTTAAAAACGGAGAACAATAATGAACATCCTGATTTGCAACGACGACGGCTATCTTGCCCAAGGGATTGCCGTTTTGGCCAGAGTGGCGGCCGAGTTTGCCAATGTGCGCGTTGTGGCACCGGAGCGTAACCGCAGCGGGGTCAGCAACTCTCTGACTCTAGACAGGCCGTTGCAGCTCAGGCAGGCGGAAAACGGCTTTTACTATGTCAGCGGCACGCCGACCGACTGCATCCATTTGGCGTTACATGCACTGCCCGAATTCAAGCCCGATTTGGTGTTGTCGGGCATCAACCACGGTGCGAATATGGGGGACGATACCCTGTATTCGGGCACGGTGGCGGCAGCAACCGAAGCCTATTTGCTCGGCTTTCCCGCCGTGGCCTTTTCCTTAAACGACCATACCGACCGCTATTGGCCGACTGCCGAGAAGGTGGCATGGCAGTTATTGGAAAAATTGACGGCGAATCCGCCGCAACAGCCGGTTTTGTGGAACGTCAATATCCCTGCCGTTGCCGCCGAAGATTTACGCGGATGCAGAATCACGCGGCTGGGGAGGCGTCATCACGAACAGAGCATTGTGCCGATGCACAACCCGAGGGGGGAAAAGGTTTATTGGATTGGTGCCGCAGGAGAAGCTGCAGACCGGGAAGATGGAACCGATTTTGCCGAATGTGCCGCTGGTTTTATTACCGTTACGCCGTTGCAGATTGATTTGACAGCCTATAATCTGCTCCATGAAACGGCGCGCTATTGGCAGCAGAGTGAAGGATAACGGGATTTTACAGTCTGACTGCCCGATATTCGGCCATAGAGCAGGGTTTGGACTTGAGAAGGCGGCTTAGTTTTATTATGATAGCGTCCGCTTAACTTAAGAAACTCAAAAGGTAAGAAAAATTATGTTGAAAAAAACTGCGTTGAGAACCGGTTCCTTAGCAGCCGTTTTGATGTTGGGAGCTTGTTCGTGGCTTCAGCAGCCGGCCGCACCTGTAGTGGAAGGCACCAATACCGGCGTCGGCATGCAGAATACCGAAAGCAGCATCACAGGGGGCAATCCTTACGGTGCCGCACCTTATGAACCCAGCGCATCGGTTGGAAACATGGGCGGAAATGCCCCTGTTTATACACCGCCGCCGACAATTTCCTCACCTTCGGTTTCCGGAAGCACCTATGTGCCCTCATATGCGCCGGTAGACATTAATGCCGCGACGCACAAAGTCGTGCGCGGCGATACCGTCTATAATATTTCCAAACGCTACAACATCACTCAGGATAATTTGCGTGCCTGGAACGGTTTGACCGATAACAATATCAGCGTTGGCCAGACCCTGCGCGTGAAGCCGGCCGGTTATGTTGCCCCGGCATCTTCAACCGTTGTGCATAAGCCTGAGCCTGCGCCAAGCCATCCGCCGGTCAGCGCACCTGTCAATACGCCGCCGGTGAGTGTCGTACAGCAGCCTGCGCCGACACCGCCCGTTTCTTCCGCCGGATCGTCCGGAGGCGTGCGCACTGCAGCCGGTATTACTTGGCAGCGGCCTACAGCCGGCAACATTATCGCCCATTACAGTAACAGCAATAAAGGTGTCGATATTGCCG
>ERZ772909.1238-NODE-1238-length-14350-cov-5.365932_pt1 | contig 14350 bp, 23 predicted proteins | sample MGYA00511137_ERZ772909 | MGnify/ENA primary metagenome ERZ772909 (study PRJEB29015, sample SAMEA2738095) | human oral metagenome | biome: human oral; feature: human-associated habitat; material: saliva | place: China | collected 2270 ... | reverse complement strand
GAGCAAAGAGTTGACTAATAAGATCAATCATATCAATTTCCCAATCCAGTTCTTCGATCATAGTTTGGCGAACACGATTGTTTTCATCAATATAGATATCTAAAAAAATAGCCTCTTTACTTTCGTAATAGTTATAAAAAGATCCGACTGCCATATGAGCTTGTCTAGCAATTTCTGAAATTCCTGTCGCCTTGTATCCTTTTTTTGAAAAAACTTCATAAGCTGCGGATTTCAAAGCCTGTTTTTTGTCCAATTTGATTCACCTCTTTTCTGAATGAATATTAAATATTGTTCATTCATATCTTAACAAATCTTTTTCAGATTGTCAATCTGAAAGCTAGAACTTTTTACGGATACCACTCGATAAGGAGCTTTTCAATGTTAGAAGAGTATAGAGTGTCGTTTTAACTACACTCAAGGTTTGGAAGAATAGATATAAATTTTGGTTAAGGGGATGGATAAAAGAACTGAAATGAGGGTTGAAAAAATTAAAAATAAATGGGTAGGGCTGGCACTATGTCTGAAAATAAGGTATGATATCAATGGGGTTATTCACTATCTGTTTTTGAGCTGTTGTGACAAGGAAATGTCAAAAAAGTATTAGATACTAAGCCCTCTATTTATACTAAAGGATTTAAGACTCCTAAAATTAGCAAAGGAGAATCAGATGCACAAGATTTTATTAGTAGAAGATGATCAGGTTATTCGTCAACAGGTCGGGAAAATGCTCTCTGAATGGGGATTTGAAGTGGTTCTGGTAGAAGACTTTATGGAAGTTTTGAGCCTTTTTGTCCAGTCGGAGCCTCATCTGGTCCTCATGGATATTGGTTTGCCCTTGTTTAATGGCTATCACTGGTGTCAGGAAATTCGCAAGATTTCCAAGGTACCCATCATGTTTCTGTCTTCGAGAGACCAGGCTATGGATATTGTCATGGCAATCAATATGGGGGCGGATGACTTTGTGACCAAGCCTTTTGACCAGCAGGTTCTTTTAGCCAAGGTTCAGGGCTTGTTGCGTCGTTCCTATGAGTTTGGGCGTGACGAGAGTTTACTGGAATATGCTGGTGTTATCCTCAATACCAAATCCATGGATTTACATTATCAAGGGCAAGTCTTGAATTTGACCAAGAATGAATTCCAGATTTTACGCGTTTTGTTTGAGCATGCGGGCAATATCGTAGCGCGTGACGACCTGATGCGGGAACTTTGGAACAGTGACTTTTTCATTGATGATAATACCCTCTCTGTCAATGTGGCTCGTTTGCGTAAAAAATTGGAAGAGCAGGGCTTGGTAGGATTTATCGAGACCAAGAAAGGGATAGGGTATGGACTGAAGCATGCTTGATTGGAAACGATTTTTTCTAGCCTATTTGCGCTCCCGTAGTCGTCTGTTTGTCTATCTGCTTGCTTTAACATTTCTGGTTTTGCTTTTTCAGTTTTTATTTGCCAGTTTGGGAATTTACTTTCTCTACTTTTTCCTCTTGTGTTGCTTTGTAACCATCTTATTTTTCACTTGGGACATATTGATGGAGATGCAGGTCTATCGCAAGGAAGTTCTCTACGGAGAGAGGGAAGCTCAGTCTCCTTTGGAAGTAGCTTTAGCAGAAAAATTAGAAGCGCGTGAGATGCAACTCTATCAGCAGAGGTCAGATGTCGAAAGAAAACTGACGGATTTGCTGGATTACTATACCTTGTGGGTCCATCAGATTAAGACCCCTATTGCAGCCAATCAACTCTTAGTCGCAGAAGTAGCCGACCGCCAACTAAAGCAGCAGTTAGAACAGGAAATTTTCAAGATCGACTCCTATACAAACTTGGTTTTACAGTATCTGCGTTTAGAAAGTTTCCATGATGATTTGGTCTTAAAGCAGGTACAAATAGAAGACTTGGTCAAGGAAATAATTCGTAAATACGCTCTTTTCTTTATTCAAAAAGGCCTAAATGTCAATCTACATGACCTTGATAAAGAAATCGTGACGGATAAAAAGTGGCTGCTAGTGGTCATTGAACAAATTATCTCAAACAGTCTCAAGTACACCAAGGAAGGTGGTCTGGAGATTTATATGGACAGCCAAAAACTCTGTATCAAGGATACAGGAATCGGGATAAAAAACAGTGACGTCCTCCGAGTCTTTGAACGTGGATTTTCAGGATATAATGGGCGCTTGACCCAGCAGTTATTCTTATTTTATCAACTAGCATTAAGTAATTCGTCTATTCAAAAAGATTTAAAAGAAATTTACAGGCGAGATTTGTTATTGATTATAAGTAATTTAAAATAAAAATAGTCTATGTTCAATTTTGTCGATAGAATATAGACTATTTCCATTTTTTTATTAATTAAGAAACGATATCAGCTAAATTACTACATTCTATAGTGATTACTAAACATAAATTAAATACACCATTGTCTAAATATCTTATGGCAACAGTATAGAATCAGTAAATTTTAAACGCTATACTGATAAATTTATCTTTCTACTTTGACAGTAATCTCTTTTTTATTTTTACTCTGCCCCTTATCTTCAAACTGTTGTTTTTTAATCAATCCTCTTATTTAGCTTGTAACTTCTTGGAATATTCATTTAATTTCCTGAAAAGATTTTTACCGGATTTGTCCTTCAATTCTCCCAATACAGTATCTTTCAAATGCGGAAAATTCCTTAAGAAAAATATCTGTAAATTAAATAAAAATAAGTTTGGAACTAAAAGAAGAAACAATTAAAGAATATATGGAATTTTACAATAAATCTAGAGTAAATTTAAAAGGAACTACACCTTATCAAATAAGATGTAATTCCTTAAATTATTAATTTTAAATTTCGTGTCCAGTTTGTTGGTATATGTTCTAACTATCATTTTTCACTTTCGCTATATTTTCTTTAAAGACTTATAAGCTATCTTATATGAAAATAAAATACAATCAACTTATGATCTTAAAATAAAATATTTACATTTCCATATAATATCAAACGTAAAATTCCTATTATTATCATATGTGCCGGATAATAAATATAAAATCCCCATTTCATACTTTTATTTTTACCCACTTTACCATTATATAAGCCTAATATAGGTAAACTCAAGAGAGTACATAACTGTAAAATAGCGTATGTCTTATCTATAAATATGAAATATACTATAATATAAATTCCAACAAAGATAATATAGTCTAATATTTGCTTTTTAAAATTATCTCTATGCATATATAAGAAAAAAGGTAATATACAAGCAATACATGACCAATCTGCAGGAAAACTAAGTAAATTTACTAATAAAATAAGTAATAATCTAGCTAAAAAAGATAGCTTATACTTAGTTAAAATGTATATTAAAGTAGCACCTAGGGCTAAAGACCACATCACGCTGGTTTGATTAAATATACCTTCACTAAAAGGTATGGGATTTAACCCAAAACAAAAAGTAAATGCAAAATGTGAAATAAAAGCAAATATAAATAATCTTAATATATATTTTTTAGAATTTTTAGTATAGTACGAACCTTCAGCTATAAAATACCACATAATAGGTGCAGTTAGTCTTCCTATAGCGTGTAAAAATAAAATATACCACTCTTTTTGTAAACCTGGAAATAAAAGCCATGCAAGATGATCTACTGTCATAGCTATTATAGCTATTATTTTTACAGTAGACGCATCTAAACCTTCTTTTTTTACATAATAAAACATATTATCTACCTCATAATAAAATTTAAATTTAATTTATATTATTATTAAAAATTTCTTATGGAATTGTGCAGTATACAGTATAAACTTTATATTCAACTATACTTCAAGATACTTTTTTACATACTTTTCAGTATATGAATTTTCCACTTTTATAATTTTTTTCGAAGTTCCGGCATCTACTACTGTACCATCACTATCTCCGCCTTCAAGTCCTATATCAATTATGTAATCAGCTATTTTAATAACATCTAGATTATGCTCTATTACTATAACTGTATTTTTCTTTGTATAATTGGTATATGTTCTTTTCATATTTATATTATTCTTTTGGTAAATATTTTATAAAATAGTATTATTGTATAAAACTATGTATGATACAAAATTAATAAATAAAAGATTTTATCAATTTTATCCCTACTCCCACTCTACAATTTTATTTTTTTATTTATTTCAAATACTTATATTTACTACTCTTATTTTATCAAAATTTATAAAAAATTTCAATTTTAATATTATTCATAAAAAAATAGTACCTTTTTAGTACCATTTTTTTATAAATTATTCAGTATTTTTTTTATCAAATCGTTATCTTCTTTTAGAGCATGAGAATAAATATCTAAAGTAGTAGATACTTTTTCGTGACCTAATCTTCTTGAAAGTGAAACAATGTTTACGCCTTTTGATAAAAGAAAAGTAGCGTGAGAATGTCTTAAGTCGTGAACTCTTATTCTTTTTAATTTAGCTTTTTCGGAATAAGTTTTAATATCATGCTCAAATCTGTGCTTAGTAGTTCCCTCAAATAATCTAGTTTTAGAATTGGGTTTATATATTTTTTTTATAAATTCATCTATAATGTCTATAACAAACTCAGGACAATCAATAATTCTTTTAGATTTTGGTGTTTTTGGAGCTGTTATAATATCTTTCCCAGCTATTCTTTGATAGCTTTTATTTATTCTAATTTTATGATTTTTAAAATCAATATCTCCAACAGTTAAAGCTAATAGTTCTCCAATTCTTATGCCCGTATAAAACAATATTGTAAATCCAACATAAGAAAATGATTTATGTTCTAATAAAGCTATAAATGTTTTAAATTCTTGAATAGTCCATACGTGCATTTCTTCAGCATTCTTTTTCCCTATACTTCCAGCAATTAGACAAGGGTTTTTGTCTAAATTATAAAATTTTACCGCATAATTAAGTAAAGCTACTAATTGATTATTTATAGTTTTTAAATAAGTCTCGGAATATCCATTGTTTATAATTTCATTCTGCCATTTTCTAATAATTAAAGGGCTTATATCTTTAATTTTATATGTTTCAAAAAAAGGTAGTATTTTTGTTTTAAGTATATTTTTTTTATTTTCTATTGTATGAAGTCTTAATCTATTTTTGGAGTCTTCCATATAAGAAAAATATAAATTTTTAAATGTTATTTCAGTATTTTCAACAAAAGAATTCAAATAATTTCTTTCGTATTCCTCTGCTTCCTTTTTTTTAGTAAATCCCATTTTTTTTATTTTTTTAGATTTACCTTGAATTTTTACATAAAAGGAAGCGAACCATTTTTTCGTTTTATCGTCTTTATATGCTGGCATGAAACCACCTATCCTATATTGTAGCGTTCATTAAAATATTTTATATTAATTCTACCTTGTTGAGTTATAAAGCCTTTATTTTTTAATTCTTTATTTAAAGTTCTTATGATTTGATATGCTTTACTCTCTTTTACTTTCAAAATATTCATAATATCTTCGCAATCATAAAAGAATTTATTTTTTTTCATTATTCCCTCCTAGTTTTCAATTAAGCCCCCTTTGATTTTAAAATAAATCACTTGAATTGAAATCGTCTTGAGTTTCATTTGATGGGAATAATCCATCTAAATTATCTTCGTATTCATCTGTAATAGGTTCAACATCATCAATTATTGTTTCATATGTTGTCGGAGCTACATTGCTACTTTCTTCAGTTGTATCACTGAAATTGTTATCATTATCTACATATTCAACTTCAATATTGTTATTGTCTTTAATATCTTTAATGACTGCTTGGTCTGCCTTTTGTGCTGTCTGCATTTCAATTGACATAATACCAAATTTACTTAGTAATAATTTTAATACCGTTTTCTTCGCCATACCATCAAAGTTTGTTTTCCAGTTTGAGAATGACTTGTCAAATGTCTTACTATATTTTCTTGCGTGTTCTTCAACTTCTTCTTTACTCATTATAAAGTATTTTTCAAAGCCGTTTAACAGCTTGAAATATGCGATGTAGTGAGTTATTTCATCACTTATCTTATCGTTTAAATCATATTCTAAAGTATCTGTTATTGGGTCATAACTTTTGAATTGACCATCATATAATTCCGATACAGTTATTTTTTTGTACTGTCCTGTACGCATTGCTAATTGAACAAACCCTTTATAACCCATTTGAAATTGAGCTTCGTTTTTTTCTTTGTTATTATACGGCACTATATAAGCATAGCCAAAGTTTGGGTCTATCGGCAAATCTAATGTTGCTGCAATAGCTCCAGCTTTCATTATAGAGCTTGCGTCTGCCTGTTGAAGTTGTTTGTTTCCGTTAATTGTATTTAATAGTGATGTTAAAAATCCAGGTGCTTTTTTTCCTAATAATTCTCTAAATTTCTTTTGTGTTCTTTCATCATTAATCATAGTTTTTAATGTATTTTGTCCTACTGTTCCTTTATTTGTTGATGGTGTTAATCTTGACATATTATTTCACTTCCTTTGTATATTTTAAATTATGTTTTTTTATAACATTTAATAAATCTGTTGTTGCTTCTTTATTTAGTCCACTTACTTTTATAGTAATATAAGTTTCAGGAGTTTTAATTGAATTTGTTGTTATTGTTCCCGTATTTTGTAATGGTATTTCTTCTACAATTACAGTTTTTTCTTGCTCTTGTTTTTGTGCTTCAATCTCTGCCTCTTGTCTTGCTTTTTCTTCAGCTTGTTTTCTCAAGTTTTCTTCTGTTTCTTTTCTTTTATCTTTTTCATTTCTTATTTGATTAACAATTTCTGGAAATTCAGCATTTAAAAGACTTATCATATTTTCAAAAATTATTTTAAATGAAATTTCTTCATTTGCTTTTTTTATCTCCTCTATAATAAAGTCTTTCTTCAAATACAAACGAGATAACTCTGCCTCAATTTCATCTTTAATTTTGCTAATAGTGAATATTTTATTTCTCCATTTTTCATTGTGTTTAATATAATTAATTAAATCGGTATCATTTCTAAATATTTCATTTATTGCTTCATTTATTTGAATTTGTTTATTTTCCCATTCTTTTTCTTCAAATACCTTTATTTGGGAACCAATATTATTTGATAATTCTTTTACATCTTTTTCAGCCTGCTTCAAAGTATTAATTAATTTTTCAATATCCATTTTACTTTCTTTTTCAATTTTTTTTCTAACCTCAGCTATATTTTTTTCAAGCTTATTAAGTGTAGCTCTTGAACTTTTAGCTTCGTCTATTTGGTCGTCTGTAAAAACTAAATTTTGATATTTTTCTTTTGTTGAAGTTATAAATCCCTCAATTTCATTTATATTCATATCTACTGTTGCTGGTGTTATATTTCTTATAATTAATTCCATTTTTATTTTCTCCTATCCTAATTTTTTAATATATGGTGGCTCAATATCATTTATAATTAACGAATTGAACCAAATCTCAGCTTCCATCATTTCTTTTATATCAGGCTCATCTCTTTCAATGAAATACTGTCTTATTTCGTGTTTATTTTGTGCAAAACCTAATTTTATATCGGCATATAATATAGCATATTCCCAACCTGTCACTTTTAAATAATGTTGTATTTGTAAATAATAATATATTGGAATATCATTTTTCCATTTTACTTCATAATCTGCGTATGTCGGACAAAACGCCGTTTTTATTTCTAACACTCCCTTTTTTCCGTTATATTCTAAAACCCCATCAAGATTTGCCGACATAAAAGGACATTCTATGCTCTCAAGCGTTTTTTCAAGCTTAGATACAGTATAGTCAGGGTTGTTGATTTTGAAATGCTCTATAAGTAGATTTTCACTATCTACGCCCCTTTTAACTGCTGGATTATTGCTTATATCCTCTTGTTCTATTCGCCCTGTTTTTATTCTCCATAATTTTTGAATATCACTATTAAATGGATTTTTTCCCATTATTATTGATACGTCACTTCCACCAATATGTGTCCTCCGTATATCGTGCCATTGCTCTTTTGAGCTATAATCTATCTCTCTATAATTCAATTAAATCACACCTTTCATTTATCAACCTTTAATTATTTCCATAATTATTGGTCTTAAATATTTATTAAATTTTGTTAAAATAGTTCTTACGGTTTTTCTTTCTATTATATCCATTTTTAAATTATTGCTGTATACACATTCTTCAATGACATTAAATCTTGCTATTACATTTGCTAAAAAGTACATAGCCTCTCTAACTTCAAGATATTTACTTTTAAAGTTGCTCCCATATGCTTTCTCAATGTCTAACAAGTGCAATGATTTTGTCATTGCGGCACATTTAACAACTTTTGTATTATCCATAATTTTAAAATCTTCATCTTTTGTCATTTTTGGATATTTCTTAATGATAAAATTTAAAAATCTGTTTATCACACTTAACCACTCTTTGTGGTTGAAATCAATCATTTCATTTTTTATAACTTTTACTTTACCTTTATTTATTTGATTTTTTAATCTTAGATATGTAGAAGTATCGTCTATAAAGCCTCTAATGCTTCTCATTAATACATAATAACTGTAATTATTATTAGCAATTTGTGGAGCTTTTTTTTCTAACTCTTTTTTTGCTTTTTTCTCAGTTTTTATTACTTCATAACTTTTTTGAATTTTTCTTGCTCCCATAACCTTTAGTCCTTTACATATAAATTGATTATGATTAGTGCTAAAGGTATTATAGGTGCAAATACATTACCACCAAAGCCCCAATAACCGTTTTCCCAAATCATTGCATATTGTAATAATACAGTGAATGCGACCCATAAACTCCATACTATAATTTGAAGTTTTACCCTTTTCATTTTTCTTCTTTTAGTTACTTGTTTAGCATTTTCATTTGCTAACTCTATAAAATCAAAATTATACATTTTTACCATCTCCTATTTTTTTATATTCTTTTTTGTATTTCCTCTAAGTTAGACTCAGGGAAATACTTTTTAAAATCTTTTATGTTAGAAATTTCTTCATATATAACAATATAATCTTTATCTACTTTCATATTTTCGAAATTAGTTCCTACAAAATCACAGTCGTAGAAAAATATTTTTTTATATTCTCCTTTTTGTTTGATATCTAGAGAAACGCTCCAACGACGCCCGAAGTCACCACACGACTCGTCATAGTGTTCAAGGAAATACTCTTTATCTCCATATGTAAAAGTTATGCTGGTAATGGGTTGAGAGTACCCACCTCCATTTGATGTTCTTCTTTCATCATAAAAATGGTTTGTTTCTTTTATTTCTTTTTTAATAATTTTTAATTCTTTCATTCTTCATCACTCCTATTTATTTTCTTTTTCTTTTTGAATTATTTGGTCTACCGCTTGTCTCAATTCATTTATAACAAACTCTACATTTTGTGTAGTTCTATCATCAAAATAATGTGCAGTGTCAAAGCCAATAACATAATTATCCCCTACATAATCGGCGAATGTAAATCCACCGTGTATTTTAACTTCTGAGCTTATAAAGTTATAATTTCTTCTACCATAAAATTTTGAATCTTTAGGAATCACAATATAACCATTATAATAAGGTATATTTTCAGTTAAGTCCCAAGACACAGGTAATCCAGTATTTATTTCTAATATATAAATTTCATAATCTTTATAAATTTCTTTTTTTACCATTTTTCCCATTTTCATTTCTCCTTTTATTATTTATTTAAGTTCAAACATTTTACAAATTTCTTCTGTATATTCTTCTAAAAAGTCTTCAACTATGTATGGTAATCCTCTTTGTAGTTCTTCTAGCTCGTTTTCGTAATAATACTCCCATAAATATTCCAAAAATGCTTGTTTGTGTATCTCATTTAATCTACATTCTGGACTGTTAAAGAATGCTTTTGCCTCTTCTCTTAATTCCTCGTAAGCCTCTTCACATTCTCGCTCGTATCTTGCGTTTGCTTCCTCCCTTCTTGCTAACTCTCTGTCAATTCCTGCTTCAACTTCCTCTGCATATCTTAATGCTTCACTGTAACTCATTCTAATTCACACTCCTATTATTATCGTTTAATTTGCTTATTTCTTCTCCTATTTGTTTAACTTCATCTAAAGTCAAGCCTTTCAATACATCGCTTGTAATATAAGTGCTATAACAAATATCATAACTTTCTTCAGTTCCTTTTAACACTGCTACTTCATATAATGTTATATCGTTGAAATCTGGAATATAAGACATACCATATCCATTTGAATAAAAAATTCTTTGTCTGTTATTCATTGAATATTCAATATTTTTTTCAATCAAATTCATTTTTTCTTTTAATGTCATCTTATTTCCTCCTATAATCTAATATTTTGATTTTCAATTCTTGTTTCAACTATATTTTTATTCATTGCTACAACAATTTTTCCACCATTTTCATTGTTAAAATAAACTGTTAATGTTGTTGTTTGACTTAAAGTCGCGTCATTAATTCCAACATTTGTTTTATTTACTATTTCAATAAATCTAAGTGTATTTCCATACCATCGCACGCTTTCAAAATTCATTATATTTTTTAAACAAACATCATTTAATTCCTCAATTGTAAATTCTCTGTTTATTTTAAAAAATTCAATTACTTCATCTATATTTTTCATATCTTATCACTCCTCATATTGTTTACATTTAACAACGAAATTATTAAATTTTTTTGCTTTACGAGATGATTATACTACATTTGTTGTCGTTTGTCAACAGTTTTTTTAAAAAAAATTACAAATGACAACAAAATTTGATAAAATATTGTATAATATTAAAAAAGGAGGTAACAAAATGTCCGAATTTAAAATTGAAAATGAAAAATTAACAGAACTTGGAAATTATTTAAAAAAAATCCGTGAAAGTAAAGATTTGTCATATGGACAAGTTGCAACATATACAAATCTAAATAAAAAGGAAATATTTATGTTAGAAAATGCACAGAAGAAAAAACCAAATCCTTTTTATTTGAAAGCATTATCTAATTTTTATAGAGTAGATTTAGGGAAATTATATAAAATAATAGGTTATATGGATGAAGAAAGTTATGTAGATGAAATTGAAAATTATAAAATAGACGATGAAATTTTAAAAATATTGGAATTATTAGATAATGACACACAAAAAAAAGTTTTAAATGAAATGATTGAAAAAATTGAATATCTAAAATTTAAAAATGGAAATTATGATGAAGTAAAAGATTTAATAGAGTTAGTTAAAAATAAAATAAAAGAGTTATAGTTTTTTTATAAAACTATGATATAATTTATTAAAGTTTATAAATATATATTAGGAGGAAAAATGGCATTATTTGAAAAAGCTAAAAAATTTGCAGAAACCGCAACTAATTTAAGTGATAAGTTTTCACAAAGAGGAACAGCAGTAGACAACACAGAAGCGGAAACAGTATTAGAAAAAATATTAATAAATGGAGAATCTGTAAATCAAACTTATAAAGGTTTAAGAGATTTATTAGTATTTACAGATAAGAGAATAATAAAAGTAGATATACAAGGAATTACAGGAAAGAAAAAAGAATATTTGAGTATTCCTTATAAATCAGTTCAAAGATTTTCTATTGAAACAGCTGGAACATTTGATATGGATGCAGAATTAAAATTATTTGGTTCATCTGGAATAATTTTTGAATTTGAATTTGGAAAAAATGCTCCAATTTTTGATGTTCAGAAACATTTAGCGGAAATAATTTTATAAAAAATAATAGGTAGTTAATTTGGGCTCATTATTGAATTAGGAGGAAGATTAACGAATTAAAAAAATAACATTTTTATTATATTGTAGTTTGGTTAAATAATTGGAAGGAGGGTTTATGGGCAAAAAAGAAAAAAAGTATGGAAAAGTTAATAAAAAAAATGAAGAGCAGCAAATTATTAAGTGGCATAAAAGAATAAGTAAAAAAAACAATGGAATTTTCTATATAAAAGTGCTCAAGGGGACACTGTATGTTATAAATATCTGTATAATTTGTTCAAAATATGAAAATATAGATGTTTTTATAACATCGCTTTTAATCACTTTAATCAGTTTTGGTGTCAATTTTATTGAAAAATTTAGAGACCAAAAATATGAAGAAAGTATTTATACAACTATAGGATTTATATATCCAATGATGTCAATTTTATTGTTGACAATATTGCAAATTGTAGGTATAATACAACTAACAAAACTTTCAAAAGAGGTATGGCAAATTATAGCTTATGTTATAACAATATCTTTGTATGTATTTGTTTTTTTTGATTTTGGTTTTATGCCATATACATATAAAAAAGGAGTTAAAAAGCGATGATATTAATAGGAATAATTATTTTTTTATTTTCTTTTGTTTTAGGAAAAATAGGGAAATTTTTTGTTATAAAAAAAGTTTATAAAATAAAAAAGTTTGATTTAATTTCTTTTTTAATTGCATTTGTTTTGTGGGAGCCTCTTATAATGCTAGTTTGCTATATGTTGTCAATTGATTTTAAAAAAAATAAAGAAGAACGTATAAGAGAATTGACTGTTCTGAATCAATTTACGGAAAATACAAGATATGAATTGGCAAGTATAATATTTAAACCTCAAAATTTGTATTTTATGTTCGAAGGTGCAAAAGATGAAATAATGAAAGATATGTATGATTTGTGTTTAAAAATTAAAAATAAGAGAAAAAATAGAAAAAAAATATTATTACAACAGATAAAAAGAGAAACTAATTTTAGAATAAATAATTTAAATTTACAAAGAGCCTAACGGCTCTTTTTTTTGTAAAAATTTTTAAAATTCAAAAAAAAGATAAAAAAGTCATGGAATAAAAAACCGTGATTTTTTTGTTGACAAAGTAACCTTATAAAGTTACAGAAAGGAAGAAGAATGAATACAAAAATATTATATAAATTTATTGATGAAGAACGCCGCTTAAATTATGATAGTCAATCTAACTTGGCATCAAAATTAGGAATGACAAGGCAAAAGTATCATACTTTTATGAAAAATTTAAAAAAATACCCCAAATGGACATTTTAATAAAATTTGCTACTATTTGAACGAAATGGGGTATGATTTGAAAATTATAAAAAAAACTAATTAGATTTATTAGCTTTTTTAAGAGCTAGTTTTAACAATTCAATAATTTCTTTTAACTTCTCATCATTTTTATTCATAATGTATCTCCTTTCATATAAGTAAGTATGTTAGTGTTAGCAAGTTTAAGTTTTGGGAGTACAAAATCAAATCACGGATTTAATTCTGTGATTTTTTTCTCTATTTTGTTGACAAACGACAACAGATGTAGTATAATCAATTTGAGGTGGTATAAGATGCAGAAATATAAAAAAGCTAATGAACACCCTCAATATGCGAATTTTAGATTTTTAATCGAAAAAAATAGATTAACAATAACTGAATTTTCTAAAATATTAGGGTGTTCTAAAAATGCAATTTATTCATATTTCAAATGGGATAGAAAAAATCAAATAAATAAAATGTTAAAAAAATTACATTTTTTTAATTAAATCGTTGTTAAAAAGAAACGACTAATTTGATTTTTTTAAATTAATAATTAAATTAATTAATTCAATAATTTCTTTTAACTTCTCATCATTTTTTTTCATAAAGTATCTCCTTTCAGTTAAGATACATATATTTTAAATGATAAGAGTTAGAGGAGTGAGAGGGGGTGGAGGAGATTGTGTTTGAAAATAGAAAAATATGATTATGAAAAAAGAATAGAAAAAGTTAAGGAATTGACAAAAGAATTTAGAGAAATAATCAAAGTTAAATTCCCAGAAATGACAGAAATAGATGTTGATTTAATAACTGACACACTGGGAATTGAGCTGAAGCATATGTTTAGGAATTTTTAAAAATGGAGGAAATAAAATGAAACAGTTTTTTAAAGAGTTGTTAATAAGCATTGCAATGTCATTTATTACAACGCTTATAACTATAATTTGGTTATTTAGTCAAGTGAAAAAGTGAGGCAAAGAAAGGGTATTTATTTGCAAGGTAATAAACAATAATTGATGTGATAAAGCTTACAATGATAGGAGTAAAGACTGATTTTATAAGAGATAAAAGATAAATTTTAATTTCATTGATAAAATTTTCGTGTTTTTCTTTTTTAAGATTTTCAAGGAATAAAATACCTTTTGGACTTATTTCAAAGCTATCATTTTCACACACTGAAATATATTTCATAAGTGGACTGATACGAGCGTCTAGGACATCACGATTAGAATATTTAGAAAATTTTAATAATTCATCATAGGAAACTTTTTTGTTATTGTAAATATATTTTAAAAATTTAAGTTCTATTGAATTTAACATTGGTTATACCTCCAGCGATATTTTTTAATATATTATAACACAAAAAGCTGAGGAGAAGTCACCTCGTAAAAAAACTTGCTGGCACAA
>ERZ772909.1236-NODE-1236-length-14356-cov-8.048178_pt1 | contig 14356 bp, 9 predicted proteins | sample MGYA00511137_ERZ772909 | MGnify/ENA primary metagenome ERZ772909 (study PRJEB29015, sample SAMEA2738095) | human oral metagenome | biome: human oral; feature: human-associated habitat; material: saliva | place: China | collected 2270 ... | reverse complement strand
GAGGCCTCACGACCGCCGCCACCATCTGGGAAACCGCGGCGATCGGCATGGCGTGTGGCGCAGGCCTGTGGTGGCTCGCCCTGGCCGGAACAATCCTCCACTTCATCGTCATCGCCCTCCTGACGCCCCTCGTTCAGTTCATCCTCATGCGCACGCATGGCCACAAGGTCACGCTCACCGTCCATTACACGCCCGGGCACGGCGTCCTCTCCACGCTGCTAAGCCAGGTCTCTTCCCTGGGCTGGACGGTGTCGGCGGTGTCGACCCACACGGATTCAAGTGACCGCGCGACCACCGCGCGATTCACCGCGGCGACGCGCCAAGACCTCTCCCGCTCCCTGCTGGTGACCACTCTGGCCGACCTCGATGGAGTCGCAGGCGTCGACATCAGCGAAGACGACGACGAATAGAGGCCACAGCGTAAACGAGGGGCCCGCGGATCACCGCGGGCCCCTCGTTCGTGCCATCAGGCTCTCAGCGCATCACGCCTGAGGGCCGAAAGGATTGTAGGGCTTGTCACCCAGCTGGGGCTGCTGGCCCTGCTGCTGGCCAAACGGTGCCTGCTGACCGAACTGCTGCTGACCGCCCTGCGGAGCCTGGAAACCGCCCTGCTGCTGGCCGAACTGCTGCTGGCCGGCCTGGGGAGCCTGGAAGCCACCCTGCTGCTGGCCGAACTGAGGCTGACCAGCCTGGGGAGCCTGGAAGCCACCCTGCTGCTGGCCGAACTGGCCCTGCTGCTGACCCATCTGAACACCGGCGAACGCGCCGCCAAAGGCATTCGGGTTGTTGATCGGTGCGACCGCGCCGGTCTTCAGCTCCATGAGCAGGAGGCCGCCCGCAGCGCCGAGCGCGAGGGAGAACAGCAGCAACATGTACGCACCAAAGCTCGCATCGACGTACTTATTACTAATCGCGACAATGAACTGAATAACACCGAGCAACGCCACCACAAGCGCGCCGATGCCCGCCGACAGGTACGCCCACTTCTGGTTCGTGAACCAATAGGCGGCACCCAGGCCGACGACAGCCATCAGCATGATGAGGTGGAATGCCGAGTAGCCGCCCTTCGCCTCGAACATCGACGCGCTGTAGCCGTAGGCAGAAACGAAAGGCAGGAACATCGAGACGAGGATCAGCACCGCCGACGCGGCGATACCGATGAGCGAGTAGGTCGCGCGAACGGAACGACCGCTCACCTTGCCCGTTTCGGCCACAACGGCCGTCTGGAACTGGTTGAACGCCGAGTTCGCGGCAGCACCAAACTGCTGAGCGGCAGCACCGAACTGCTGACCCGCCGACGGACCCGCCGGAGCGTAACCCGGCTGACCGTACTGCTGCTGGCCGGGCTGGCCGAAGGGAGCCTGCTGGCCCTGCTGCGGCTGGCCACCAAACTGAGACTGACCCTGCTGGCCGGGCTGGCCGGGCTGGCCGAAGGGGGCCTGCTGACCCTGCTGCGGCTGGCCACCAAACTGAGACTGACCCTGCTGACCCTGCTGACCGAAGGGAGCCTGCTGCCCCTGCTGCGACTGGCCGCCAAACTGAGGCTGACCCTGCTGGCCCTGCTGGCCGAAGGGAGCCTGCTGACCCTGCTGCGGCTGAGCACCGAACTGAGGCTGGCCCTGCTGGGGAGCTGTGCCGTACTGGGGCTGGCCGAAGGGGGCCTGCTGGCCCTGCGGCTGAGTATCCGCCTGGGGCTCGCCCTGCGGCTGAGCATCTGCCTGCGGCGGGTTGCTGAAGGGAGACTGCGCGATCTGCTCCTCGGTCGACGGGGCCGGAGTGGCCTCGTCACCCGCGGGGGCCTCGGACTGCGCCGCGCCCTCGAGGATCGCCTTTTCAAGGTTGTCGTCGGAGGCCTCGGCCACGGGAGCCTCGGGCTCGACGTGGGAAATCTCAGGTTCTGCGGGAGCCTCAACATGCGGCTCTTCGACCGCGGGCTGCTCGACAGGGGCCTCGGCCGGAGTGGCATCAGCCGTGGGCTGTGCTTCCTCGTGGGCGGCGGCGAAAGGCTCTGCCTGCTCGCCGGCCTCCTCCGCGGGGGCCTCGGACTGGGAGACAGCCGGTTCCTGGGCAGCCGGGGGCTGCGCGGGAACGACACCCTGATCCGCCAGCCACTGCCCGAGGGCAGGGTACAGCGACGGGTGCGTTGCGACGTAGGGACGCAGGTCCGGGCGAGCGGCGGTGATGTCCGCGAGATCCTGGGCCGAAAGCGCCGGATTGCTCAAGTCGGCAGCGGTGAGCTGCGACGGATCGATAGTGCTCATCTGTATTCCTCTCGCACCCGTAGGTGCAGTTCCTGATGGCGAACAGCCAATACTATCGCGCCGAGGGTTGTATACGTCAAGACGTTCACACCATGAAACATGGGCGTGAAACAAAAGACCCGGCCCCTCACGGGACCGGGTCTGTGGTGGTAGCGGGGACAGGATTTGAACCTGCGACCTCCGGGTTATGAGCCCGGCGAGCTACCGAACTGCTCCACCCCGCGTCGGCTCTAGATACTCTAGCGCATCGAGGGGGAGGGCACAAACCGGGTACGGTGATTTACATCCCAGCGGTCAGTATCTGGCAGCGGGCGGGTTCCCACGCCTCCTGAGCACTCACTGGGGCGCAGCGAAACCTGACGCGTTCGTTGCTTGAGCGGACGAGGCCTCGGGCGCCGTCACGGAAGAAGCGCCCTCGGGCGCCGCCGATGGAAGCGGAACTTGTCCTGCAGGAGCAGTTCCTGCGGCAGGGACGGGAGCGCTCGTCACGTAGGGCGAGGGCGCCGACTTGAAGTCAGGGATCGCGAGCAGGATCGCGGCAATCACGCAGATCCAATCGAGCGCGCGCATCAAGAGCAAGCGCGCACCCAAGGCGCCCATCTCGTAAATTTCGGGGTCCGGAATGAACGCGTAGGTCCACGGAGCATCGTTAACAAAGTACGTGACCGGAGCGACGATGAAGAACAGCACCAAAATGATGCACGCGGCGACATAGCGCGCAATGACAGCGCCCTTGCGGAGATAGAGCACCGCAAGAGCGATGACGATGATGTACATCAGACGCCAGAACCAGAACATCGGGTTCGAGAACCGGCTCACATAATATTCGAGATGATCGAACTGATAGGGAATGAATCCGTGCACCAGGGAGATCGCCTGGAGGACAATGGCCATCCACGCGCCAATGCGTCCGTGCAAGGATCGCGACGACCTCGCTGCGCCGGTGTGCAGGGGCGCGGCACCATAAGGAGCGGCGGCTGGCGCCACCATCACGGGAGTACCCGTCGGTGCAGGCAGCGACGAAGCTTCCGACGGTTCCTGGGCCGGCTGCGGCACATCCGCGGATGCAGCGAAGGGATTATTGGGGAGAGTCATCGTCTTCCTTCCACGATGTCGATGGGTCCCAGGGACAGATGCCCTCACCATAGCAACGACGCGCCGGGGCATGCCGGTCGATAACTCATGCTGGGAAAGCGCCCCCTCACGATGCTCTCCCAAACGGCTGCGCGCCCGGCCCCCTCACGACGTGTGATCGGCGGGACCGGGCGCGCGGCGGCTTCCATCAGCGGTTATGAGCCGCTTTGTCCGCCGCTCGTGGCAGATGGGCTCGGGCTGGGCGTCGGCGTGCCTGGGTTCGGGGTCGCCGACGAGGTCGTACCGAGCGCTGCCTGTGCGGCCTCTGCACGAGTCAGGGCGTCGTGCAGGCGCGTCTGGGCCTCACCGTACGCAGTCCAGTCGCCCTTGCTCATCGCGGCATCCGCGTCACGCATGGCCTGCGCAGCATCGCTGACGGCCTGGGACAGCTGAGCGCTCGCATCTGATGAGCTCGCACCCGGCTGCGGGGTATTCCCCGACGGTGGAGCCGTCGTGCCGGGAGAGGTTGACGAGCTCCCATCGTCCGAGACGAGCTGACGCAGCGACTCCTCAAGGGTCGGCGCGAAGCCGACCTTGTCGCCGAAGGCTGTCAGGACCGAACGCAGCACCGGGTATGACGCGGAGCCCGTGCCCTGCACGTAGACGGGCTGCACGTAGAGCAGACCACCACCGACCGGCAGGGTCAGGAGGTTGCCTCGGATGACCGTCGAATCGGCCTGGTTCAGCAGGTTGAGCTGGGTGGCGATCTTCTCGTCGGAGTCGTACTTGTTTTGGACCTGGCCGGGGCCGGGAACGGTCGTCGAGGACGGCAGGGCGAGGAGGCGCAGCTTGCCGTATCCCTCGCGCACCTGGCCGGGGGTGTTACCAGTCTCGGAGTCGACGGCGAGGAAGCCAGCCATCGCCTCGCGCCGGCCCTCGCCGCCGCCACCGGGCACGAAGACCGAGGTCAGGGAGAACTCAGCGCTGTCCTGGCCGGGCATCTGCATGGTCAGGTAGTACGGCGGCTGCAGTGCAGTCGGAGCGGGCAGGGGGTTGCCCGACGCGTCCACGTGCGTGGAGGAGTCGGAGGCGGATGCCGCACCGTGGGTGGAGGTCTCCTCGGCCAGGCGCCAACGGTCACCGCCGGAGTAGAAGCCGGCAGCGTCGGTCACGTGATACGTGGCGAGCAGGTTGCGCTGGACCTTGAACATGTCCTCCGGGTAGCGCAGGTGGCTCATGAGATCGCCGGAGATCGCCGAGACGGGCTCGACGCTGCCGGGGTAGATCTTTTCCCAGGTGCGCAGGATCGGATCCTGGTCATCCCAGCGGAACAGGCGCACGGAACCGTCGTAGGCATCAACGATGGCCTTAACGGAGTTACGCATGTAGTTGATCTTGTTGGCCTGGACGTACTGGCCGACCTCGGTGGAGCGAGAGTCCACGGTGGCATTCGAGAGGGTCTCGTGCTGCGCGTACGGGTAGTTGTTCGTGGTCGTGTACGCGTCGACGACCCACACGAGGCGCTTGGGGGTCGAGGGGTCGCCGTCCGTGTCGACGACCGCCGGGTAGGCGGACTGTTCGAGCGTCAGGTAGGGCGCGACCTTCGCGACGCGCTGGAGGGGATCGCGGTTGTAGAGGATCTGCGAGGCCTCGTTCGTCTGCGAGGAGAAGAACAGGTCCGTGGATCCGAACTTGATCGCGTACAGGAGCTTGTTCCACACGTTGCCCACGGAGGGGCCGCCGTTGCCGACGAAGGTCGTGGAGACCTGGCCGCCGACCGCGGTGTCGTCCGGGTAATCGAGTTCCTGGGGCTCGGAGCCCTCGGGGGCACCGACGATCGAGTAGTCGGGCGAACCGGGGCTGAAGTAGACGCGCTCCTCGTAGTCGCCCATCTCACCGACGGAGGGCACGGACTGCTCCCAGTAGGAGGGCAGGCCGTCGCTGGTCAGCTGGTTGCCGTAGGCGGCGACCGCACCGAAGCCGTGCGTGTAGACGGTGTGCTGGTTGACCCAGGTCTGCTGCTCGGCGGACAGGCCGGACAGGTTGAGTTCGCGCACGGAGATGACAGTGTCGCGGCGCTCGCCGCCCACGTCGTAGCGGTCGACCTTCATGCCGGAGTTGAAGCCGTAGTACAGGCGGGACTGCTGGAGCTGCTGGACGGTCTTCGTGATGACCTTGGGGTCGAGGAGGCGCACCTGGGAGGTCAGGGCCTCGTTGTCGAACTGGCCGGCCGAGGCCGTGGTGGCCGCGTCGTAGTTGGTCTGGTAGTCGACGTCGTCGAGGCCGTAGGCGGCCAGGGTTGCGTCGATGTTGCGCTGGATGTAGGGCGATTCGAGGGTGCGCTGGTTGGGGCGCACGCGGAACTGCTCGATGAGCGCGGGGTATGCCCCACCCAGGATCAGGGCCGCGATGACGGTGACGGCGACGCCCGTGACGGGCAGGCGCCAGGTGCCGCGGAACGCAGCGACGACGAAGAGAGCGGCGACCAGGAAGGAGATGACCGCCAGGATCGAGTGGGCGGGCAGGGTCGCGTTGATGTCGGAGTACATGGCACCGTGGATGGAGCCCGTATCCGAGGTGAGCAGTTCGTAGCGGCCCAGCCAGTAGTTGATGCCGATGAAGACGGACAGCGTGGCTGCCATCAGGCCGGTCTGCAGGCGTGCGTGCTTGGAGGCGTGGGGGCGCGGAGCCAGTCGGATCGTCCCGTAGAGGTAGTTGACCACGAGGGCGGCGGCCAGGCCGATGCCGGTGACCGTCATCAGGAAGGAGACGAGCACCTTGATCGCGGGCAGAACGAAGACGAAGAAGGAGATGTCCAGGCCGAACTGGGGGTCGACCTGGTCGAAGGAGGAAGCGTTGAGGAACTGCAGCAGGGTGCGCCATTCGGTGGCCAGGCGAGCGCCGTTCGTGAAGCCGAAGAAGAGCGCGACGGCCCAGAAGGCGAAGCGCCGCACGGGTTCGAGTGCTTCCTGATAGGCGCGCAGCGCGGCGGAGGCCTGCCCGCGCGTGGAGGAGGCGCGGTGGCGATAGGCGTAGGCCATGGAGAAGTAGAGCAGGCCGGTCGCGACCACCATGCCGACCGCGAAGAGGCCGATGTGAGCCCCCCACTGGGTCAAGATGACGCGGGTGGCGCTCATCTGGCGGAACCACAGGATCTCCGTCCAGACGATGGAGGCACCGTAGATGACGCCGATGATGGCGATGAGCGCGGTAACCGTGATCGCGCCGGGGCCGGGCTTGCGCAGCTTCACCTCGACGTGTGGCGTTCGCGGCCCTCGTGGGTGGCGTGGCTCATCGGATCCGAAGACCGAAAATGGGAAGCTCACAGCAATCCTCTCTGTTAAACCGAAAGCTAGGTCCCAGTCTACCGGCGGGCTGGTTGTTCTTCGTTGCTGTCTTGTCCGCTCTCCGTGAGATTATGGGGTTATGACTGTTGAGATGATGCCGAGTGCGCGACAGATCGCGCTGGCCAACGTAGTTGTTGATATTGAGAAGGGTGCCGCCCGGGTTGGGTGGGACCACGCGCCTTCCATTTACGCGCTGGTTCCCACGGCGATGCTGCTCGCCGATCCGAATCTGCCGTCCGACATCGCCGATCAGCTCCGAAGCGGGTGGGACGGCTCGGAGGATCACCTGAGTGCCATCATTCAGGAGGATCTGGACACTGACGACGTGGAGCAAGTTCTCGCCCACCTCGCCTGGCCCGAGGCCGTCCAGGGCGCCGCGATCACCGTCGAACGCATCGTGGTTCCCCCGGAGGTGGAGGACGAGGCCCCCGAGGACCCGGAGGAGGCCCTGGAGTTCATTTCCAATCACCCCTCGCGCACGGACGTGCGCCTGGCGGTGGGTGTCATGCGTACCGGCGAGTCCTGGTGCGCACTGCGCACGCGCCCCTTCGACTCCGACGACAAGGTCGGGCAGGGCTCCGCGCTGGTCCCCGCCCTCGTTGAGGCACTGCGCGCGTCCCTCGAGCCGGTGACGGAGGAGGAAGCCTGAGAGCATAGAGGAGGCCCCGGCCTCGTCCGGACCAGATGGACGAGGCCGGGGCCCTTGTGCACCCACCTGACGAAAGCCGGTGGGCGGGCTTGAGAGCGCCCCGCGCTACTGGCAGGTCGGCAAGGTTGCGCCGTTGCCTTCCGCGATCGTGGCGACGGCGGTGGCGGCTTCGGACAGGTTGGAGACCTTCACGACGCGCAGACCGTCGGGGACATGCCCGACGACTTCGGAGCAGTTGTCGGAGGGGGCCAGGAACCACTGGGCGCCGTCGTCGTGGGCGCCCCACATCTTTTGCTGGATGCCGCCGATGGGGCCGACCTGGCCGTCGAAGGACATCGTGCCGGTGCCGGCGATGGCGTTGCCGCCGGTCATGTCGCCGGGGGTGAGGCGGTCGATGATGCCCAGGGAGAACATCATGCCAGCGCTGGGGCCGCCGACGCCGTCGAGGTTGAAGGAGATGTCAACGGGCAGCTCCGGGGTGACGGACAGGTAGATGCCGAGCTTGGACCCGCTGTCGGTGGCGGAGGCGGCGATGGAGTCGAAGGAGACGTCGCGCACCACGCCGTCGCGCTCGATGGTGAGGGTCATGCGGCTTCCGGCGGGCACCGTGCGCATGAGTGTGAAGGGCAGTGAGGCGTGGGTGATCTCGTGGCGCGTGCCGTCGGGCGTTGTGATCGCTTGGAGGATGTCGCCCTGCTGGACGATGCCGTCCGCGTTGGAGCCCTCCGTGGCGCCTTCGATCGTGACGGTCGCGGGGACGTCCCAGCCGAGGTATTCGAGGGCGGCGACCTGAGAGGTGGTCTGCGAGTTGCGCATCATGGCGGACTGGGCATCGCTGATTTCGTTGTACGTGGTCCCCGAGGGGTAGACCGATTCGTAGTCGACGATCTTGGAGTGAGAGTCGAAGTAGGCCATGAGCAGCTGGGCGAAGTTCAGGCGATTGCCGGGCCCACCCGATTCGGAGACGGTGACCATGCGCAGCTGGCCCTGGCCGGGCTTCGCCTTGGCGGTGACTGACGCCGATTGGGCGTCGTCGAGCTGGACCTCCTCCCCCGTCGTGGGGTCAGTGCCTTCGATGGCAATCATCGGTTCGCCGTTGGCGGAACCCAGCACGTTGAAGGTTGGGCCGGGGCTGGAGACCACGAAGGGGACGGGCACCCACAGGAGGATGACCACCATTGCAAGCAGCGCCAGGAGTGCTGTGATGATCCTCCAACTGCGCATGGGGCTGTCGCGGTCAGCCTCCTCATGCAGATCGGGCTCGCCGTCAATTCTCGAGGTCATCTCAGTTTCCTTCACCGTGCTATTGTGTCGCACCAGCGTGGGCAGCGCACGCCCGCCCTTATGCTCTCAGCGTTTTCGCAGGGTTTTGTCAGCCCGATTCAACGCCTGCCAGCTAGTCTGTGGCCATGAATGACAATGAGTCTGGCACCCCCTTTGAGGATTTTCTGCGCTCTATCCTGGGAGACGAGGCCGCCGCCGAGGCAGCCCGCGCCCTTGAGGCCCAGGGCTTCGACCCCGCCAACCTGCCCCCGGAGTTTTCGGATCCGGCGCGCATGAAGGCGGCGCTGGGACAGTTCCAGTTCCTGATGAACACGACGGCTGGCCCGGTGAATTGGCGGGTCGTGGAGGATAGCGCGAAGCAGGCGGCATACGTCAGCGGCGACCCCTCCCCCACGGCAACCGAGGCTGAGGCGGCGCGTCAGGCGATGACAATTGCGGACCTGTGGCTCGACGCCGTCACTGATTTCGCATCCGGGCCGGTGACGCGCGACGTGTGGAGCAAGGTCGCCTGGGTCGAGCACACGATCCCCACGTGGAAGCGCATCTGTGAGCCCGTGGCGCTGAACGTATCGCGCGCCCTGTCGGGGGCGTTGTCCGAGCAGTTCGGTGAGGGTGCCGAGAGCGACGTTGCCCTGCCGGACGGGATGGCGGCCATGCTCGGCAAGACGCAGGAGATGATGCCGCGTCTGTCGGCGATGATGTTCTCCGCGCAGCTGGCCCGCGCGCTGGGCGCTTTGGCCGGGGAGGCCTTCGGCACTTTCGACACGGGCATTCCCCTGTCGGATACCTCGCACGCGGCTCTGCTGCCCCACAACGTCGCACAGTTCGCCGACGGCTTGGATGCTCCTTTCGAGGAGGTGCGCCAGTTCCTGGCGGTGCGTGAGGCCGCCCATCGGCGCTTGTTTGCCTCGGTTCCGTGGCTGGAGGGCGATCTGGTGCGCGCGGTCGAGCGCTACGCCTCCCAGATCGCAATCGACACGGAGGCGATTGCGCAGGCGGCGCGCTCGGTGGATCCCTCGGATCCGCAGTCCGTGGAGTCGGCGCTCAGCGGCGGCGTGTTCGCGCTGTCGACCACGCCGGATCAGCGCCGAGCGCTGACGCGCCTGGAGACGATGTTGGCCCTCATCGAGGGGTGGGTCGAGGTCGTCACGGCCCGCGCGACGCTGCCCTATCTGCCCCACGCGGACGCGCTGCGCGAGATGATGCGTCGCCGCCGCGCGTCGGGCGGCCCGGCAGAGGAGATTCTGGGCTCCCTCATGGGCCTCAAGATGCGTCCGCGCCAGGCGCGCGGCGCCGCCGAGATCTTCACGCTCGTGGAGGCGGACGGCGGTCGCGACGCCCGCGAGGCGCTGTGGTCGCACCCGGATATGGTGCCCTCGGACACCGAGCTGGCCACGCCTGACACGTTCCTGACGCTACGCCGGGCGGCGGCCGAGGAGGACGCGGATATTGACGCCGCGCTCAATTCACTGCTTGATGGCACGCTCGGCTGGGCAGAGGGTCTGGAGCCCGGGGACGAGGCCGGGGCGGGGTCTGACGCGTCGGCTCCGAAGGCTCTCGGCTCGGAGGACGACGACACAGACACGTGCGAATCGGAATGATCTGACAAGTTATCCACAGATTTTTCAAAACGCTGCGCAGTGAACCTACACAGGTTCATGATGATCTCAACAGGCATGAAACAAAGGAGATCATCATGAAACTGGCACCCCACACTGCGATCCTGTGGCGCGGCCCCGGCGCCGTGCGAATCGGCGGCGACCGCTCCCGTTACGTGTTGCTCGATGACCTGCATGCAGGCGACCAAATCTGGCTGAGCAACCAGGCGCGCTCACCTCGCTCCCCCGAGCCCACCACGGCCTCGCCCGAGCTCATCGCGGCGCTGCGCCGCGCGCACCTGATCGACCAGGAGGACAGGCGCGCCCCGCTGCGCATGGGGGTCCTCGGCGCCGTTCCCGCCGCCGCGCTCGCGCTGCGAACCCTGGCCGATACGCTACTTCTCTCGCTCGCGGTCGACGCCGACCAGCTCGTGGACAAAGACTGGGACCGCGTCTTCGGCGGCTCCTTCACCGGAACGCCGCGCGACCGGGCGATTCGGCGCGAGCTTGCGCCCCTCATCGCCCTGCCGTCTCTCCACTATCAAGGAGACGTCGACATGGCGCTCGTGTGCGCCGACCGCGTCGTCGATCCCGGCGTCCCCTTCGAGCTGACGATCCACGACACGCCGCACCTCATCGTGACCCGCGGCGAACACTCCTACGAGGTCGGGCCCTTCGTCATTCCCGGTATCACCCCGTGCTACCAGTGCGCCGAGCACGCACGCGCCCAGGAGGACCCTTTCCACCTCACGCACCTGCGCGAGCTCACCAACTGGCCGCTGGGGACCCTGCCGATGCTGGCCCACTACGCCGCTGCTCTGCGCGTGGCGCGCCTGATCCGCGACTTCGCGTCGGGTGCGCTGACGACGCAGCTGTGCACCGAAGTCGCAACAATTGACGAGGACGGGACGATCACCGTGGAGCGCACCGCCCCCGCGCCCGAGTGCGTGTGCGGGATCACCGGGCTGGCCTGCTAGGCTCCCTCGTCGACGACGACCTCCTCGCCGCGGACCAGCGCCAACACGGGGGCCGCGAAGCGCTGCACCTTGACGTCGCCGATGCCGCGAATGACGCGCAGCTGCGTCGTGTTCTTCGGCATCGCCACGGCAATGTCACGCAGCGTCTGATCCGTGAAAACAGCAAACGGGGGCACGCCCGCCTGGCGCGCGACCTCCAATCGCCAGGCCTTGAGGCGCCCAAACAGCTCGATCGCCTGGGGCGAAGCCTCCTCCTCGAACGCCTTGTTCGCCGCTCGGGTGGAGGGGCGCCCCTTCTTTTTTGGAGCGCCAACGGGGCGTTCATCCGGCCAAATTCCGTCGAGCAGGCGGCTCCGCTTCCGTTTACCCCGCCCATCGGCTCCCCGCGAGCGCGCCCAGGACAGGGTCAGCAGGTCGCGGGCTCGCGTGACGGCGACGTAGAGCAGGCGGCGCTCCTCCTCGCGGGCCGCGGGGGTCTTCGCGTAGGAAATGGGCAGGAGACCCTCGGAGAGGCCAACCAGGAAGACGGCGTCCCATTCGAGACCCTTGGCGGCGTGGATCGTGGCCAGCTCGACGCCGGCCTTGTCGGGTTCGACCTGGTAGGCGATCCTCTCGTCGAGCTCGGCGACGAAGCCCGCGAGCGTGGCGGCCTTCGAATCGTCGGCCCACCCGACGATGGCGTTCATGTTCGACCAGCGTTCCGATCCCGCCTGACCCGAGGGGGCCTCGGGCGACCAGCCGACGCCGGAGAGCACGTCGCGCACGACCTCGCCGAGCGCACCCTCTTCCGAGGCCGCCGCTGCGGTGCGCAGGCGCGAGATCGCGGTACGCACGTCGTCGCGGGCAAAGAAAGGCTTGCCTGCGGCGACGGCGACGGGGATGCCCCGGTGCCCCAGCGCCTCCTCGAACACCTGGGATTGGCCGTTCGTGCGCATCAGGACGGCGATGTTGTGGGGCTGGACGCCCCCGGCGATCAGGTCGGCGATCTGCGCGGCGACGCCCTGGGCCTCAGCGTGGTCGTCCTCGTAGGTCCAGTATCCGACGTGTGCTCCCCCGTCGCGCTGGCTGGACAGGCGCACTGTGCCGTCGCGCTGGGTGGCGCGGGCCAGCACATCGTTAGCCAGGGTGACGATCTGCGGGGTCGAGCGGTAGTCGCGGGTCAGCTCGATGACGCGGGCACCCGGGTGCTTGCGCCCAAAGCCGGTCAGGTAGTCCGGGGAGGCGCCCGTGAAGGAGTAGATGGTCTGCGCGACGTCGCCGACGACGCACACGTCGTGGCGCCCGCCCAGCCACAGGTCGAGGAGGCGCGCCTGGAGGAGGTTGACGTCCTGGAACTCGTCGACCACGAAGGAGCGATACTGCTTGCGCACGATGGAGGCGACGTCGGCGCGCTCTTGGAGCATGCCGCACAGGTAGATGAGGATGTCCTCGAAGTCGATGACGCCGCGCTCGTTTTTCGCGTCCTCGTACACATCGAGGAGGCGCGCCATGTCGGCCGCATCCAGCCCGGCCGGGACGTCGCGGCGGAGGCGCGCCACGCGCGAGGCGTAGTGGGCCGAATCGATCATGGAGACCTTGGCCCACTCAACCTCGGCGGCGATGTCGCGCACGTTCGTGCGGTCGATCGTGATGCCCAGGCGCGCTGCGGAGGCGGCGACCAGGGATGCCTTGTGCGCAACGATGTCGGGCAGGGGGCCGCCCACGACGGTGGGCCAGAAGTGGCGCAGCTGCCGAAGTGCCGCGGAGTGGAAGGTGCGCGCCTGGGCCTTGGGGACGCCTAGTTGGGCCAGGCGGTGGCGCATCTCGAAGGCCGCGCGCTGCGTGAACGTCACGGCCAGCACGTTGGAGGGGTCGAAGGCACCCACGGCCGCGCCGTAGGCGATGCGATAGGTGATTGCCCGCGTCTTACCCGTTCCGGCGCCGGCGAGGACGGCGAGTGGCCCGGCGACCTGCGTGGCGACGGATCGCTGGTCGGGGTCTAGGGCGTCAAGCAATTCCTCGGGGCTCATGCGCCCATTGTCGCATCGCCTGCCCTCAGTTGCGTCCCGTGCCCGAAGGCCCGCTGGGCAGCTCGGCGCCGTACCATTCCCGAAGAAGCGCGTAGGCGATGGAGGCTCGTCCCGGCGCGCTGATCTCGCCCGATTCCAGCGCGCGCGTGAGCTCGGCTCGGCTGTAAAAGCGCGTCCACTCGATCTCGACGCCGTCGGCCTGCGGGGTCGGCCGCGCGTGGACGGTGCGCGCGCGGTATCCCATCATCTGGGAGCGCCCGAAAGGCCACGGCTGGGTGGCCACGTAGGTCGGCGCCTCGATCTCGACGCCCGCCTCCTCGGCGACCTCGCGGGCAACCGTCACATCCGGGGACTCCCCGGCCTCGACGTACCCGGCGATGATCGAGACGAAGCCCGGCTTCCACGCGGCGTTATGCGCCAGCAGCACGCGCCCGTCGTGATCCTCGACCAGGACGATGACCGCGGGGTCCTGGCGAGGGTACTCGAGGCGGTCGCAGGCCTGACAGCGCGCCGCCCAGCCGCTCGATTCCAGGCGCACGGCAGAGGCGCAGCGCCCACAGAACCGGTAGTCGCGATGCCAGCCCGCCAGCGCGACCGCGGTCAAGGCCACGGCGGCCTCGTCCCCCGTCAGCTGCCACCCCACCGCACGCAGGTGCTCCCAACGGCCCTCCACCCGCTCGCGGCTCGCCTCGAGCGCGACGACAGCTCGGCCGCGGGCCACCCCGATGAACGAGGCCGGGGCACCGTCGAGCACTCGCGTAACCTCACCCGCGCCGAAGCGTCGCAGGGCGGGAGTATCCGAGGAGGGCGCCACGGCCTCGTCCAGGAGGACGAAGCCGGCGGGATCGACGACGATGGCATCAGCCTCGCCAGTGCGCACGAGCGCGACGGGGGCCACTGACTCACGCATCGCGACCGCGGGATCGACGTGACCGCGAACGAGAGGTAGATCAAGACTCATAACTCCACGGTAACGCGGTGGGCTACCCTAGGCACTATGACAAATACTCCCCTGCGCGCCGATGGGCGCACCCCGTCCCAGCTCCGTCCCGTCTCCATTACCCGCGGTTGGTCGGGTACCGGTGAGGGCTCCGTCCTCATCGAGTTCGGCAACACCCGCGTCCTGTGTGTCGCCTCTTTCACTGAGGGCGTGCCGC
>ERZ772909.1231-NODE-1231-length-14408-cov-4.521772_pt1 | contig 14408 bp, 5 predicted proteins | sample MGYA00511137_ERZ772909 | MGnify/ENA primary metagenome ERZ772909 (study PRJEB29015, sample SAMEA2738095) | human oral metagenome | biome: human oral; feature: human-associated habitat; material: saliva | place: China | collected 2270 ... | reverse complement strand
AACGGTAAGACTTACATCTTGGATCGCCCGATGCAGGCGACGACAGTGACGGCCTACAAGGCCATCAAGGACCATACGCAGTTTAAGAAGTTCCTCGATCTCTGCACGGGGATGAGCACGGCGCTCTTGGAGAAGGCCGGTTTCAACGCTCCCTTCTTGGTGGCCGGTGCCGACGACGCGAAGCACAGTGGATGGCTCAAGAGCGCTGCGAAATATGAATTCTTCGTACGCGGTGAATCCGGCGGTCTCCAATATAATGTGGCCAACGACGACCGTTTGGTACGTCTCTTCAACAACTATCGCTACACCATCTACGCTCCGACGGACGCGGCGATCGATGCCGAATTGGCCAAGGGCTTGCCCACGTGGGACAAGATCAGCGACTATCTCGACACCAACCTGCAGGCTGAAGTGAAGTTGGCCGCCGACAAGAGCAACCAAGACGAGTTCGACCGTGTGAACAAGCACAACGACGCGGTGAAGGCCAAAGCGCAAGCGATGGTGACCGTTTTGGTGAACTTCTTGCGTTACCACTTCCAAGATGAGAGTCTCTTCGTGGACCAGGTTTCGCATACCGGCGACTACGCCACGGCTTGCATCAATGAGAAGACAAAGGCTTATTTGAGTCTCTCTGTAACGCAGACTCCCGGTCAGCTCAGCTTGAAGGATAAGGCCGGCCGCACCGTGACGGTGGACGGAACGACCCACAATATCTTGGCGCGCGACGCCAACTTCAATAAGGGCATGACGCTCATCACGAGCAGCTCTTATTCGGTGATCCACCAAATCAACAGCGCGCTGCTGTTCGATGGCGAATTCGCCGGCGGATACGCCCAAGCTTGGTCCTCTCCGAAGAAAGCCAGAGCTTTCGTCGCAAAGTTCAGAATCAAAGACTAATTATCTAAGGCATCATGAATCATATCAAGTATACATCGGCGATTGTCCTCGCGCTGTGCAGTGCCACTGCTGTCGCACAGCAAAAGCGCATCTCCGGACACGTCTTTAATGCCAAAGACGGTGCGGTGGTGATGGCTAACGTCGTGGAGAAGGACAAAACGAACCGCGTGGTGTCGGCAACACAGACCGACATGAGCGGTAACTTCTCGATGACCATCAAGAACCCGAACAACCGTCTTGAAGTTTCCTATATCGGTTATACCACCGCCCGTATTGATCCTATCGGCGCGCGCACGTCGTTCCGTATCGAAATGAAGGATCGTACGCATATCTCGGAAGTCGTGATTACGGGTAAGCGTACCGCGAAATCAAACGGTATGGTGATCCCCGAACGCGAGATTTCGACTGCAACGCAGACGCTGAACATGGACAGCAAAGAAGGTCTTGCCTTCACGACTGCCGGCGAAGCCTTGCAGGGTGAAATTGCCGGTTTGGACATTGTGGCCAATTCCGGTAACCTGGGTTCCGGTACTTCGATGCGCCTGCGCGGTGTGAACTCGATCAACGGTTCGCAGGAACCGCTGATTGTGGTGAACGGCTATCCGCTCGAGGGTCAGGATCTGACTACTGTCGACCTCACCGACCTGGGCAACCAGGAGCAGTTCGCTACTTTGTTGCAGGTGTCGCCCGATGATATTGCCAGCATCAAGGTATTGAAGGATGCTGCCGCAACTGCCATCTGGGGTGCGCGCGGTTCGAATGGTGTGATCGAAATCACCACACGCCGCGGACGCCGTGGTAAGACGCGTGTCGGTTTCAACTACCGTTTCTCGGGCACGTGGCAGCCGCAGGGACTGAACATGCTCGATGGTCCCGGCTATTCGATGATGCTGAAGGAGGCCTACTTCAATCCGAAACAGAGTGATGCGGCTTCCAGCATTGTTGAGTTGATGTATCTCGCCAACCGTCCGGCTTATTATGCCAACTATAATAAGAACACGGACTGGGTGAAAGAGGTGACGCAAATCGGTCAGGTGCACAACTACGGTGTGAACATCTCCGGTGGTGGTGAAAAGGCCACGTTCCGCGTGTCGGGATCTTATGACCACGAAGTAGGTACGATCATCAAACAGAGCCTCGACCGCTTCTCGACGCGTCTGGCTTTGGACTACTATGTGTCCGACCGCATCAAGTTCACTTCGAACTTCTCGCTGACCTACACGAAGAACAATAAGAACTACGGTAATAATATTCTCGCCAAAGCCTACAAGGCGATGCCGAACATGGCCGTTACTCGTCAAGAGTATGATCAAGTTCGCGGAGCTTATTTCGACACGGGCGAATATTATCTCATGCCTCCCGCAGCCGGTAAGGACTACGAAGGAGTATTGCTGGACAATAACTCCAACTTGACCTCCTATTACCTGAGTGATATGGTCGACAACGGTAACCCCGTTGCGATCGCCAACCTGGCTTGGGCCCGCGAGAGCACGTATACGATCAACCCCTCGTTCTCTCTCGAATACAAGTTGTTGGGTAAGGAGGATGAGTCGACGCAGCTCAACTATACGGCGGAAGTGAACATCAATGCGTTCACGCAAAACAATGGTTCCTACTATCCCCATGCGTTGACTTCGCAGAAGTGGTCGCAAGGTGTTGACTTGACGAGCGACTACGACTCGAAGCGTTTCGCTTTCACCACGCGTCACTCACTTTTGTTCCGTCCGCACTTCGACAATCCGAACCATTCGTTCCAGATTCTTGGACGTTTTGAGTCTTACTCACGTAATCAGACTTCGCAGAGCAAAAGTCACTCGGGTATCTCTGGGGGAATCACGGATCCGACGGTGGCCGGTTTCCTCACTGGCACCAACTCGTCTACAGGTCGCGATCGCAGCCTGAACGGTACGGGGTCAATACACTATGCCTATGGTTCGAAGTACGTGTTTGACTTTACGCTCCGCGCAGAAGGTATGACGAAGTTCGGATCGGGTAACAAATGGGGCTTCTTCCCCGGTGTTTCCGCTCGTTGGAATATCTCTGATGAAGCTTTCTTCAAACCTTATCGTAAGTATGTGAACATGCTTTCGTTCCGTCCCAGCTGGGGTATCAACGGTAATGCATGGTTTGCTGAAGGATTGATCTACAATAAGTACTCGAGCTACGGTTACTACGACGGTGTGCAGGGTATCGCACCTGAGAATCTTCGTCTGACGCAGATCCGTTGGGAGAAGTCTAAGTCGTGGAACCTCGGTTTCGACTTGCATCTGTTTGACGACTTGTTGATGTTCGATTTGAGTGTTTACAAGCGCTATACGACTGACTTGTTGATGTCGGGCGTGAAGATTCCTTCGTCTACCGGTTACTCAGATGTGGCCAATGCCAACGTGGGTAAGATGGAGAACCGCGGTTGGGAATTCAACGTGAGCACGAAACCGATCTTCAAGATGGGTAAATTCGACGTTCGTTTGCGTGCCAACATTGCGCAGAGTCTCAACACGGTGACCGAAATGGATCCCACGGTGCTCTCGTCGAAGAATCAGCAGTTCGACAATAGCAATGCGAAATACCTGAGCCGCGTTCAACTCGGACATGCACTCGGCGGTATCTACGGTTTCCGTTATAAGGGCGTTTACGCTTATGACTACGATCACAACGGATACTTCGCCAACCCCGAACGCAATAATTATATTGATGCAGCGGGCAAACCGAATACCGCAGCTGCTACGGGCAAGACCGCTCCGATTGCATACGGTGCCGATGGCAAGATCCTCTATGACAAGTCGGGTAATCCCCAGCCGATGTACTTCAACTACGGTGGTAAGAACTATCGTTTCGAAGGCGGCGACGTGATTTACGAAGATGTGAACCACGACGGACAAATCGACGAACTCGATATCGTGTATCTCGGATCTTCAAACCCGAAGTTCAATGGTGGTTTCGGTATCGATTTCCGCTATGGTCAGTGGACGCTGAAGACCAACTTCAACTTCCGTGTAGGCAATAAGATTGTAAACATGGCCCGCATGAATGCCGAGATGATGCGTTCGAATGATAACCAAGTAGCTTCTGTCAACTGGCGTTGGCGTAAGAATGGCGACATCACGCCGATTCCTCGTGCGAAAAACTCGCGTGCCGGCGACTCGTTCAATGCGCTTGCCTCCGACCGTTATGTAGAAAAGGGAGACTTCCTTCGTTTCCAATATCTGCAATTGGGTTATTCGGTTAAGCCCGAACAGCTGAAGCGCTGGGGACTCTCGCAATTGACGATGAGTGTATCTGCGAACAACTTGATCTTCTGGACGAAATATTCCGGTGTGGATCCCGAACATGGTGCGAGCGGCTTCTCGCCTGCGTTCGATAATTCGCAGACTCCGCGTTCGCGCTCCATTACGTTCAGCTTGAACTTCGGATTCTAACGCTTCTACACGTACTTAGCATAGCAAAAGGAGGTGGTTTCCCACCTCCACAACTCTAAGACATCATGAACAGTAAAATATTCAAACAACTGCTGGTGGCCGGCGCCGTAGTCGTTTTGGGTGGGGGTATGACTTCTTGTGAGGATTACCTGACGCTTTACCCCACGACCTCTATTACGGAAGAAGAATTTTGGAATACCCGCAACGACGTCGACAATGTGCGTGCCGCGGCTTATTACCAAATGACGCAGTGCACCGGTAAGATCTTGGCTTGGGGTGAGTTCCGCTCGGACAACGTGGAGCTCAGCGACATGAGTAAAGCCAACTACCGATATATGCAGGAGGCGGTGTTGCAACCTTCTGAAAACCTGTATGACTGGGCACCTTTTTACAAAGGCATCAACTACTGCAACAAGGTTCTCGAGCACGGACAGCAAATGGTTGACAAGGGCACTGACCCCTCGTTTACCAATGTCGAATGGCAACCGCTGAAGGCCGAAATGATCAGCCTTCGTGCACTCTATTACTTCTATCTCGTACGTTCGTTCCGCGACGTTCCCTTTGTGCGTCACTCTATCAGTACCGATGCTGAAGCACTTGTGGCACGTGACAAGGCCACGCCGGGACAAGTGATTATGGATTCGCTCATCCACGAGGTGGAAGCAGTGTTGCCGACAGCCGCCATTAACTACGGTAGCAATTCCTCTAATAAAGGACGCTGGACGCGCACGTCTATCCATGCCCTGTTGGCAGATATGTATCTCTGGCGGGCAGGTATGGTTTACAAGGGCAGTGCGAAAGGCTTCCCCGTGGTAACTGAAAAGGGCGACACCCTTTCGGCCGCTCAGGAACAGAGCTTGGCTGCTGATCTCATGAAGAAAACAATCAGCCATGCAGATTATGTGATCAACCAGCAGATGGCTGATTACAAACTTGATCTTGATCTCAACAATGTTCCCCAGGATGATAAGCGTCGTGCACAGGCTTACCCGTTGATTCAGAGCGATGCGACAAGTTTCGGTGTGGCAGACGCTGCTTACAACGAAGTACTTGGATCTCACAATTCGAGTGAGAGCGTATTCGAACTGCAATATGACGGTATCAACGTCAAGAATAATGTGATCACGGATATGTACTACGGCAACAGCGGTAGCGGTGGTTACAAATCCGGTTTGATGTTGGCTAATCCTGCTTTGTTCTCCAAAGATGCTCCTGTAGACCCTGTCAAAGGTTACGGTCGCACAGACTTGCGCTTCGCCAGCTATTCTTTGCGTACGGACGAAAGTGACAAAACAAATGCTGTGAGCATTGTCAAAGGTGCAGCTAAGACCGTGTTCATTGCTTTCTCCGGAAATGCGAGTGGTGACATTACTAAGGGTACGGGAAGCTACGATTTCCAACAGAGTAATTCGCAATCGAGCAACTGGCCGGTTTACCGCCTTTCGGACATGATGACGCTCAAAGCAGAAGCGATCGCTCGCCTTTCTGCAGCACCGTTCGCATCGCCCGACTACCCGGAACGCGATTCGTATCGTATTTTGGACGAATTGTTCCGTCGTAACAATCCTACGGCCGACACCGTGGCTGCCGCCTCTAATTTGTTCTGCAAGCGTTTGCGTTCTTCCAAAGCTTTCAAAGCTGAGGATGACAAGGACAACGGAGCCGGATGGAAGCAGCGTTACTCTGACTATGGTAGCCCCCTCAAATTGGCGTTCAATGAGCGTCAGCGTGAATTCCTCGGCGAAGGTAAGCGCTGGTACGATATTGTTCGCGAATGCGAATTCCGTGGTGCGACGAAAGAGGTGCTTTCCGATTGGGTAGGACTTTCTTCCACAGTGCGCAACCGCTTGCGTTCACTCTGGTCGCTCTACAATCCGATTTATCTTGAAGAACTCAAGGTGAACGGCAAGGAATATGGTAGCAAGACCGGTAACCTTGTCCAGAACCCCGCATGGGAAAAGTATATGCCCAAATCATAAGACTCAGACAATTATGAATAGAAATCGTTTCACCCTTAGCACCTTGGCCGCTTATTGCGGAACGGTTGCAATGGCCTTCGGTCTCCTGTTCTCGGCACAGAGCTGCAGCGAAAAGATCGATGAACGCAACTTTGCCATTGCCAAGGAGCAAACCATTAGCGATTATCTCGGAAGCAAAAAAGAATACTCGCAAATCAAATCGGTCTTTGATCGTGTTCGTCTGGGTAACAAAGGTAACGCTTCCACGCTCGCAGCGGTTCTCTCCGCTCGCGGTAACTATACTGTGTTTGCACCGACCAACGATGCAATGTCTGCCTACGTTACGAAGGTACTTGGCGAATCCAAAAGTGTCGCTGATCTCACCGATGAGCAGGCTCAGTTGATCGCTTATAGCTGCGTGATCGACAATGGTAACGAAAGCGCTTACGATAGCCCGGTGTTCCCGACCAAAGGCGGTGCCTTTGCAAAGGGAGACCTCAACGACCGAAGCATCACGAGCGAAGAAGTTACTGATTCGCTGAAGAAACCTGCTGTTTCTTATTACTTGATCAACGGAACGTCACGCGTTGTGAAGAGCGATACGAAATTGAGTAATGGATATGTACACTCCGTTGCGTCTGTTATCGCACCTTCCAATCAGAGCGTCTCCGGTCTGATCGAAGGAACGGCCAACATGCGTATCATGGGTACCTTGTTGCAGGCAACGGGTTGGGCAGACAAGCTCAATGAAAGTATTGACCGTGAATACGAAAAAGTAGAGCGCGAAACCGATCCTCACAGCATTGCCGGTGTGCAAGGTCTCGTTCCCACAGCCGGACACCGTTACCTTGGTTTCACGGGATTTGTTGAAACTGACGATGTCTTCCAGAAGGAATGGGGAGTGCCCGCGCCTGTCTATGATGAGAAGACACAAACTGTGACCAACGCGCAGGCTATTCTCGATGCGATCAAGTCGCATTGCGAGAATGTGTACGGCACTTTGGCTCAGAACGACCTCAAAGACGAGGACAATGCGGTGAACCAATTCGTGGCCTACCACTTCATGAAGGGACGCGTAGCTCATAACCAGTTTGTACAGCACTTCAATGAGTGGGGATACAAATACGGTGACGCCAAGAACCCGCAGCAAAACAAATATAGTATCGACATTTCGGACTATTTTGTCAGCTTGGGTAAGTATCGTAGCCTGATCAAGGTCACTCAGGATGCCGCAAGCCATGACATCTTCCTCAACCGCGTGGCAGAATATAATGTCAACGACAACTACAAGTTCGTACGCGCCAAAGAGGAAGGCATCAAAGTTTACGCGAACAACGACTTTGAAGGTAAAGTGTTGGACAACAATGCACGCAATGGTTACTTCTTCCCGATTAAGAAGATCATGCTCATGGATGCCAGCACCCGTGAATCCTTGGGAAGCGAACGCATCCGCTTCGATATCTGTACGATTCTCCCGGAAATCCTTTCCAATGGTTGCCGCTCCTCGCGTCAACACATGAATTTCCCGAGAGGTTACTTTGAGAACATCACGCAAGAAAGCGAAAGCACGAAGTTCCTTTACCTCCATTCCGCATTCGTCAATGGTCAAGGATGGCGTGACTACGAAGGTGATGAGCTGATGGTGCTTGGTCTTTACGACTTTGTCCTCAAACTCCCTCCCGTGCCTAAGGAAGGTCAGTACGAAATCCGCATGGGTATTTCTAACAACACCTTGCGCGGTATGTGCCAAATCTACTTCGGTGACAGTCCTGTGAACCTTTCGCCTGCCGGTCTCCCCGTAGATATGCGTCTCGATGGCGACAACGAGAATATTGGGTGGGTAGCAGACAATAAGGATGCAGACATCACAGCCGAAAACGACAAGAGCATGCGCAACCACGGTTACATGAAAGCTCCGAAGGCATTTACAGCCTGCGATGGTAAGGGTGAAACCAACCTTCGCGATACGAAGGCTGTGCTCCGCCGCATCATGGTGTCTGCCTACATGTACCCGAACAAAACCTATTACCTCCGCTTCAAGTCGGCCTTGAACAAGACCGATGCGCAGTTCTTCTCTGACTATTTCGAATTTGTACCGAAATCTGTCTACAACGGAACCGTAGCCGAAGACATCTGGTAACTCTATCCCGTCCCGCCGGTTCAATTGCGGATCGGCGGGAGGGGTGTTTCTTCCACTAGCATTTCATACAACATGAAAAAGATATTCAACTCCTGGATCTCATTTGGTGTCTTGGGCTGTGCAGCGCTTGCGCTGACGGCGGCTTGCGCAGACGATCATTTTGATGTGAAGTCCGATGCGGCCGGCAACCAGACCCTGTGGCAAAACATTGATTCGAATAGCCAACTGTCGGATTTTGCCTCTATCCTCAAACGCACCAAGGTGATGAAAGAGGAGAACGATCGCAACGCCCAGCTCACAGTCGCTCAATTGCTCAATCAGCCCCAAAGCTTCACCATGTGGGCTCCTCTCAACGGAACCTTCAATGTCCAGCATTGGTCAGAACTGCTTGACCGTGCAGATGCATTGCGTAAAACCGGAACTCCCGCAGCTCTCCAAGAAGCTCGCGATATTGATTTCTTAGTTTGGAATCAATTTGCCTCCAACCACATCGCTCGCTTCAACCACGAGGGAGTAGCCGGAGTGCAGGAGTTCAAGCTCATGAACGGCAAGAATACGAAATACGGCAATGGCGTTTTCAATTCCGTAGCCGAAGAAGGTACAGCCATCAACGCAAGCAATGGTTCACTCCACTTGCTCAAAGGCGCATCTCCTTTCTCGTACAACATCTACGATTACCTGAGCCACAACGCACAGTTCAGCGATATCAACGCGTATATTAAGGATCCGACCATCGACATCCGTAAGTTCAACGAGCAGGCTTCCGTTGCCGGCGCCATGAACGAATACGGTAAGATGGTTTACATCGACTCTGTTTACCAGCATAGCAACTCTTTGTTGGATGCTTCGAATGCGCAGATCCGCAACGAGGACTCCACTTACGTGGCACTCATTCCGCGCAATGCGGCATGGAAGGAAGCGTTGGAGAAAGTCAGCAAAATCTTCAATTACGGCACGCGTTACCGTTATGATTGGGATGGAGCCAACTTCTCTAAGGACTATCGTCTCGATGCGCCCACTTATAATAACAAAAGCATGACGTTGGCAGATTCGCTCCGTGAGCGCAATGTGCGTTTGAACATCGTCAGCAACTTGTTCTTCGCCCCCTATCGCATCAAGGGCTATGAGAGCATGGACTCCGCTGCACTCATTCACCATGTGCAATATGCCGACTCTTTGATCTCCACCGCTGGAACCACCTTCTACAACACGGCTGCGAAGGGAGCCACGAAGCAGAATGTAAATCTCAACCCCACCTTGGCCGGTCTTACCCCGTATCGCGCTTCCAATGGTTATGTGTTTGAATTGGAGAACTATAACTTCGATCCCTCGTACATTTGGGTAAAGAAAATTGACTTCCGCCCTGCAGCTTCCTCCGTTTACACCTTGGGTTCGAACAATACGACCTATGCCAGTGGTACTACGGTCAATCTGACAGAAGCCAACTACAACCGCGAGCGTGCTTCGTTGGATGCAAACGGTGACACCCTTCGCACCGCCGACGGAAAGCCCATCATGTTGGGCGTCTCCGGTTCGGTGACGGAAAACGCCTATCAACGTTATGAGATGAAGAGCACCCGTCAGAACATGACGGTCGATCTCCGCCTCGATGACGTGCTGAGTGCAGCCTACCAGATCGAATTGGTGCTCGTTCCGACCAAAATCAATTTGAATGACGGCGGTGAAGACGAAAAAGTGTTGTTCAATGCCGAAGTTATCGACGACAACAAGAACAACATCCCCTTTACAGTTGCCGGCGCAGAGACCAACCGCATCACCATCGACCAAAAGCAAGGGCAGTTTGATCCCAATAAAGTAAACCACATCGTGCTGGGCGATTACATCACTTTCCCCAAGTGCTATTATGGTTTGCCCTCCGACCGTAAGTCCTTCCCGATGCTTCGCCTGACCGTTCCTAAATTCGGTCCGCGCAACGAAAATTGCCAGGCACTCAACATCGTGCAAGTGATCCTCAAACCCTATCGCGGCAACTAATACCCGCTGAAATATAACAAACGAGATTATGAATCCAGCTAATCGCAGCAACAACATGAAGCAAGCCGCCCTTCGTTGTGGAGTGGCGTTGATGGTTCTGTCTTCGGCCTGTGCACTTCAAGCGCAAGCTCGCGAAGTAGCCGACAGCACCTCCACCGCTTCCGCCTCCAATAAGGTATCTTCTCGTCGTCAGCTTCCTCAATACCAAATGAAGGAAGTCACCGGTGTGGTTTATGATGCCGCTACGCGCAAGCCGCTCCCCGGTGTTCGCGTACAGTCGCTCGGCAATAAACTTTATTCGGCACTCACCGACGAAAAAGGCGCCTACAAGCTCAGCGTACCCGAACACGTCACCTCTCTTTTCATCTCCACCGACGGATACAATGCCGTTCAAGTAGGACTCCACGACGGTGTACCCGCCGATGCCTATCTCTACGACAGCAAATTCCTCTCGCTCTATCACGACGGCACCACGATTCTCAACAAAGCGAAGTATGCCCCGGTCGAATCCAGCAGTGTTTCGCCCGAAACTGATATCGAGAACAACCTCAATGCCGCAGTCCGTACCATCAATCGTGGTGGACTTCCTGCCCAGGGTGCAGCCATGTTCGTCAATGGCATCAACTCGCTCAACGCCAATGCGCAGCCGCTTGTCGTTGTCGACGGAGTCATTTGGGACATGCAGTACGGTCGCACCACGTTGCACGACGGTTTCTATAACAATGTCTTCAACCTCATCGATCCCGAAGACATCGAAAGTGTAGAAGTCCTTCGCAACGGTACCGCCCTCTATGGTTCTCAAGGAGCTAACGGCGTATTGAAAATCACGACCAAGCGCGGACATTCGCAGGCTACCCGCATCAACATCCGTGCTTTCGGCGGTGTGGAACTTTCGCCCGAGCGCACCAGCATGATGGACGCCGGTCAATATCGAAACTACCTTGCTGAGTTCCTCGGCACCACGTCTCGAGCTGACCGTCTTGCCTCGTCGATGATCATCCCCTTCCTCAACGAAGATCCCACCTACCTTTACTACAAGCAGTTCCACAACAATACGGACTGGGCCAAGGATCTTTACCGCACTGCTGTTACGCAAAACTATCGTGTCGGCGTACAAGGTGGTGACGACGTGGCCATGTACAACCTCTCGCTGGGATATACCAACGCACAAGCCACGGCCAAAAACAACTCGTTCGATCGTTTGAACATCCGCTTCAACACCGATGTGAACCTCTTCAAGGGCTTCACGACCGAACTGGACATGGCCTATGTACGCAATGCCTACAACCTTCGCGACAACGGTTGGGCCGAGAGCTATGCAGATCGCAATATCTCCTCTCCCAATGTGCTTGGTCTGGCGCAATCGCCCTTCGTAGATCCGTACGCCTACTATGTTCGCTATTTGGGCGACAACCGTCTCGGCCTTGTTCACAACAATCGTGTCTACACCGGCATGAACTATACCGAGCCGAGCAACCCCTTGACCTTTGCTTCGCAGTTCGGCTATCCCGGTTTGGCCAATCCCTATTGGATTCTCGAAAACGGTGAAGGCAACAACAAGAACAACCAGGAACAAACCCAGTTCTTGCTGAATGTCGCCCCCAAGTACAAGATCAATGACTACTGGACGCTGAGCAACCGTTTTGCTTACACGCTCAACCGCAGCAACGAGAAGTATTATATGCCCCGCAATGGTACGCCTCGTAAGTCAGTCAAAGGTCTCGGCGATGTGCAGAGCGTTGCTGCTTCTCAATTTGGTAAGGAAACCACACTCTTCAACGATTTCCGCATCGATTGGAAGCGCAACTACGGCAAGCATCAATTTGATGTCTTCGGTGGTTTCCGTTTTGCCTCCTATTCTTATTCGGACAGCTACTCTCGTGGTTACAACAACGACAACGACAAGATGCCCGACATCCGCTACTCGTTGCAGTACATCGGCGAAGGTGGTGTCAACGACCGTTGGATCAACCTCAGCTACTATGCCAATGCGGATTACAACTACATGAACCGCTACTTCCTCAAACTCAGTGGAAGCGCAGAAAGCTCCTCGCGTTTTGGTCGCGAAGCCGACGGCGGAATCAAGGTAGCGGGCGTGAAATGGGGACTCTTCCCCTCTGTGCAAGCCGGTTGGGTGCTCTCCAATGAGAATTGGTTCAAGGTGAGCGCAATCGATTACGCAAAACTCACCGCAGGTTTCGAAATCACCGGCAATGACGATGTGGATTACTACGCCACACGTACCTACTTCCGCAATGTGAAGTTCTTGGAGCGCGCCACAGCACTCCAGTTGGCCAACATTCAGAATCCGAAGATCAAGTGGGAAACCACCAATCGTTTCAATGTGGCCCTGGCGCTCAACATGTTCCACAACCGCCTCTCGTTCGGAGCCGAAGTCTTCTATGCCAAGACCAATGATCTCTTGACGCGTCGCACCATCAGTGACATCTCCGGCCTCGAGAGACAGTGGACCAACGAAGGCTCGCTCACCAACCGTGGTGCCAATGTGAGCGTGAGCGGTGTGCTTGTCAACACCTCCGATCTCAAGTGGCAACTTGGTTTCACCCTCGGACACTACAAGAACAAGATCGAGTCCCTCCCCCTCACGGCCAACAACCGTCTGGAAACTTGGGCACTCGATGCCAACGGCGACAAGGTGGCTTCGAGCCATCGCGTGCTGTCCGGCTACACCTCTTCGGTTTATGGTAAGGACAACATCCTGACTGCAGTCGGAGAATCCGCCGGTGTCTTCTACGGTTACAAGACCGCCGGTGTCTTCTCCACCACTGCCGAAGCGAAGGCCGCTGGACTCAAGTATCCCACGGGACTTAGTGGTGATGATACATTCTTACTTCAAAATATTGATATGCTTGATAAAGCAATGATATTTATTAATAAATATGTTGAGTGTAAATTTTTAAATATTAATTGTGATTATAAGAATGCTATTTATAAGCATGAAACTTTTGATTTATGGGAAAATAATGAAGGCATTAGTATTTATGCAACTGCTGCAATTTATGGTGCTTATGATGCGATTGTTAATATATATAGAATTCTTAATAAATATCAAGGTTTTAGTGATGAAATTGTTTTAAATAAAATCAAAGATTATGAAAATAAAAAAGTAGTAGTTAAAGATTATGTTTTAAATAATTTTGTTGACAAACAAAGAAATGTGTTTATTAGAAATTTTAAAGACAGATGATTATACTTTTTATTTTTGGATATGGTGATAATGTGTTAGAAATAAATTACGAAGATAAGGATGAAAGTGAGTGAATTATATGTACGCAATTAAGAGAGATGGGACTACTGTTCCTTTTGACCGATCGAAAATAAGAATAGCAATAGAGAAAGCAATGAAAAATGGTAGTGGTCTTTACCACCCAGATATAGCTGAAGCAGTAGCTAGAGACTGCGAAAATCATTTTTTAAAGTTAGATGAAACACCAACAATCTACAAGATAGAAGGTTTTGTATATGATAGACTAATCCACTATAACCATAGTGAAACAGCAAGGGCTTACGAAGGCTACAGAGCCGTTCAGCAGTTCAAGAGACAGGTAAATACTACTGACGACTCTATACTTAAGCTGATGAGAAAGTCTAATGAAGACCTTATGATGGAAAACTCAAATAAGAATGCTGTTATATGCTCAACTCAGAGAGACTTGATTGCAGGCGAAGTATCAAAGGATATAGCTAGGAGAAAGCTTATACCACCACATATAGTTCAGGCCCATGATGAGGGTGCTATCCATTGGCACGATATGGACTATACACTACAGCCAATATTCAATTGCTGTCTAATAAACATAGAGGATATGTTAGATAATGGTACTGTTATAAACGAAAAGATGGTAGAAAGTCCAAAGTCATTTTCTACTGCTTGTACAGTAACTACACAGATAATGGCCCAGGTTGCTAGCAACCAGTACGGTGGTCAGAGTATAACTATAAAGCACCTAGCACCGTACCTAAGAAAGACTAAGGATA
>ERZ772909.1219-NODE-1219-length-14501-cov-2.838779_pt1 | contig 14501 bp, 11 predicted proteins | sample MGYA00511137_ERZ772909 | MGnify/ENA primary metagenome ERZ772909 (study PRJEB29015, sample SAMEA2738095) | human oral metagenome | biome: human oral; feature: human-associated habitat; material: saliva | place: China | collected 2270 ... | reverse complement strand
GGACAAGTATCCCGACCTTCCCCTTATCGCCGGAAATGTTGCTACGAAAGAGGCTACGAAAGCGCTGATTGAAGCGGGCGCGGACTGTGTGAAAATCGGTATCGGACCCGGATCTATTTGCACCACAAGAGTGGTTGCCGGAATCGGTGTGCCACAGATTTCCGCTATTATGGATGCGTATTCCGTAGCAAAGGAATATGGAATACCAATTATTGCGGATGGCGGAATTCAGTATTCCGGAGATGTAACGAAGGCACTGGCCGCCGGCGGCTCCTCGGTTATGATGGGCTCTGTATTTGCAGGCTGCGATGAAGCACCCGGTGAGTTCGAACTTTTTCAAGGAAGAAAATATAAGGTTTACCGCGGAATGGGATCCATTGGCGCCATGAAGCAGAAAAACGGTTCTTCTGACCGTTACTTCCAGGCCGGAGCGAAGAAGCTGGTTCCGGAAGGCGTGGAAGGAAGAGTAGCCTATAAGGGCAAGGTGGAGGATACTATTTTCCAGTATGTCGGAGGACTCCGCGCCGGTATGGGCTACTGCGGAGCAAAGGACATTCCGACCCTGCAGGAAACTTCCGAGTTTGTAAAGATTTCCTCCGCGTCCTTGAAGGAATCTCACCCGCACGATATTCATATCACGAAAGAGGCACCGAATTATTCTTCGGATTCCATCTAAGGCCAAGACGGAAAACAAGAGAATATGAAAACGGAAAACAAGAGAATATGAAAACAGCTCTTGCGTCTTTTTCTTTTCTGTGGTATCGTATTTTGGCTAAAGCGATTTAGCTTTATGAAAACCAAGTAATCCGATTGCGGATAGACGAATGCGCATGGTTGGAAACCATGCAGAAAGAGGGAAAAAATGAGAGAAGACATTCATCCAAGCTACTACCAGGCAACCGTAACCTGCAACTGTGGAAACACCTTCGTAACAGGCTCCACAAAGCCGGAGATTCACGTGGAAATTTGCTCCAAGTGCCATCCGTTCTACACAGGAAACCAGAAGGCAGCAGCTGCTAAGGGTAGAATTGATAAGTTCAATAAGCGTTTTGGAATTCAGCAGTAAGAAGAAAAAGCAGGGCTTTGGCTCTGCTTTTTTTGTTCACTTCTTTTTCATAAAAGAGTTATAGTATTATTTTGACTCTATAGTAACTTTGCTTTCTTAAAATGCTTGTGCGGTATCGAATTTGCCCGCAAAAGGCACTATAATAATTGTCAGGAGATTAGTTATATCTAACCCAAGAATTAAGAACACAATCTCTCAAAACAAGGAGAGCACAATGCAGGAATTAAAATATTTGATAGATAAGGAAATAATAAGGCGAGAAGAAGCCTTCATTACGGACATCATTTATCCTATGAAGAACGGAAGGGCGGATATTCATTTGTATGATGTGTTTCCCGGTGTTCAACTGATGATAACAACTTTTGAAAGTGAAACCTGTTATCAGGATGGTATGGAGCAGGATGTCATCAGCATAAACCATTGCTTCAAAGGGCGGTTTGAATGTGTTTTTGACAACAGAAACTGTGCGTATATGGGTGAAGGCGATATTGCAATCAATAATGTTTTACATTCTCCCATTGCCTCATCCTTCCCCTTGAATTATTACTCCGGTTCCACCATAATTCTTTATCCACGGCTATGCAAAACAGTACCGGAATTGAACAGCTTCGGCATAGATACAGATATTTTGACCAGAAAATATTCCCTGGATACTCGTTGTATGGTGTTTCGACGTAATGAGAATGTGGAACATATATACAGAGAATTGTATCGCAGCCTTACTCAACCGGAGTTGCCATATTTGCGCCTGAAAATATTGGAGCTGCTGTATCATTTCCAGGCCAGGCAGACTGTTCTGGAAGAAAATCACGAATATATGGCGAAACCATTGACTGAAAAAATTAAACATGTCAGGAACCATCTGATTGAAGATTTGGAACATTCTGTCAGCCTCAAGGAGCTGGCGGCAGAGCATGAAATCAGCCTGACGCAACTGAAAACCAGCTTCAAACAGGTTTATGGCGAAACCCCTTATGTCTATTTGAAAAGATATAAGATGCACATAGCTGCAAAATTGCTGTTGGAAACAAAGCAGCGTGTAATCGAAATTGCGGCGGCAATGGGGTATCAGAATCCAAGTAAGTTTACAGAGGCGTTTTTCTCCGTCATGGGAAAGAGACCTTTGGAATATCGAAAACAGAATGAAGAACAATAGATTGGAGTGTCATGTATGGCACTCCATTTTCTTTGACCTTTTGGATTATTTTTGTATTGCTGCGACTGTTCGGGGTAGATGAAGCAGTCGTATCTCGTTTAAAATGTGTTGTGGTTAGCAGATGCTAACTGCATACTGCATACTACATAAAAATGAAATGGCTTGGAATCTCCTGCCATTTTCAAGAAAGCGAAGGTGTCGTTATGAAAATAAAACTTACTACAAAAGACTTAATTTCCGCAGGTGCATTCGGAGCAATCTACCTTGTCCTGCTCACTGTATTATCGTCAATGATACTGCCTATCGTTCCAATACTCTATCTGGCAACACCGCTGATTGCCGGCATTATATTAGGCTCGGTGTATATGCTGTATTCATTGAAAGTCCCCCGCACCGGCTCTATTTTTATTCTCGCTGTGCTTGTAGGACTGATTACCTCTTTGGCTACTTTTTATCCGCTGATTGCCGCTATCGTATGGGGCGTGATTGCAGAACTTATCGTAGCCGGAAAACGCCGCAATTCTGCCAAAGCTCTTATCGCAAGCTACTGTGTGTTTAACCTGACCTCAATGGGCCCGTTCTTTGCAATTTTGATTGCGAAAGATGCGTTTCTTTCCATCTGCACTACATATTATGGGGCTGAGTATGCTGCTACACTCGATTCTCTGACTCCGAATTGGATTATTGTAGTATTCATTGCACTGGCTCTGTTGGGCGGACTTCTGGGCGGTCTGTTCGGTAAGCGTATTCTGAGCAAGCATTTTGTGAAAGCCGGTATTGTTGCGTAATGACGCAGAAAAATTCAAGAACTGTGTTAGATCCGAGAAGCAAGCTGGCGGTATTTGTCGCTGCTTGCTTCTCGACTTTTTCAGGTATGACGTATATTCAGGAAATTGCCCTGCTTCTGTTTTGCGGTATTACAATGCTGATTTGTAAAAAGTGGCGGTGGGCGTTGAATGTTTCCATTACATTTGCAGTTATGTTCTTATGTGACTTGTTTGTGGTGGGAAGATTGTCCGGCCCGCCCCAATATGTAGCCCTGTTGTTATGCCATGTGCTTCGGTTTTTGCTTCCTCTGTTTGGCGCCTTTTATATTGTCACGAAAACCTCAACCGTGGGACAATATATCAGCGCGTTTATGGCGATGCACCTGCCAAATGTGGTCATTATTCCCATAGCGGTCATGTTTCGTTTTGTGCCCACGCTGACAGAGGAATGGCAGGTCATCATACAGGCAATGCGTCTGCGTGGAATGGCTCTGTCCATAAAAAATGTACTGCGCCGCCCTCTGTATATGCTGGAAAATATGTTAGTGCCGTTTCTTTTGCAAAGTTCGGCGATTGTGGATGAAATGTCCGCAGCAGTTATGGCTCGTGGATTTGATAAAGACCATCCCCGAAGCAGTTTCCTTGAAGTGAAGATGAAGGCGCTGGATTGGATATTTGTTGCAGTTTCCGTCATTGTCCTTGTATGGAATCTGCTTTGGTGAGAGGGGAGGATTTTTATGGTAACATTTGAAAATGTATCATTTTCCTATCAGACGGGTATGGAAACGCCTGCTTCCTCTGTAGTATTAAAAGATGTGAATCTGCACATCAAAAAGGGTGAATGTATTGTCCTGTGCGGAAAAAGCGGCTGTGGAAAAACCACAATGCTGCGTCTTGTCAATGGGCTTGCACCACATTTTTACGCTGGAAACCTACAGGGAGCTGTAAGCGTACATGGCATGGACATCCCCTCGTCTGATCTGCCGAAAATCTCAAGATTTGTGGGAAGTGTTTTTCAAAATCCACGGACTCAGTTTTTTCACATGGATACCACAGGGGAAATGGCATTTAATCTGGAAAATCAAAATATGCCAAGGGAGAAAATGAAAAAGCGGCTTGAGGAAGTCGCTTATCATCTGCATTTGGAGGAACTGCTGGAACGGGACATTTTTGAACTGTCCGGCGGGGAAAAACAGCAGATTGCCTGTGGCTCTGTCTATGCGTCCTTGCCAGAGGTGGTGGTATTGGATGAGCCTTCGTCCAATCTGGACATGGAAAGCATACAAAAGCTGCAAAAGCTGATTCGCACCATGAAAGAGGACGGAAAGACAATTTTAATGTCCGAACATCGCCTATGGTATCTTAGCGGAATGACTGACCGATATATCTTAATGGATAACGGACGGATTATCAGGGAATACGAGCCGAAAGAAATAAATGCACTGACACAGCAGGAAAGGACTGCTTTGGGTCTTCGTGCAGTCAATCCGCAGCAGCTTCATATCATGCCCGAAACCGCGAATCGAAATTTGAATCAGGAACCGGCAATCGAAATCCACGGTCTGACCTTTAACCGTGGGCAACGCCAGGTATTGGATATTCGCCACCTGGCAATTCCAAAAGGAGCGATTGTTGCGGTCATTGGCGAGAACGGTGCAGGTAAGTCCACGCTGAGTTTATGCCTTGCGGGGCTTCTCAGGCATAACGGAACGATTATGATAGAAGGAAAAACAGTTCCGAACAAAAGACTGCCGGAAACAGCTTTCCTTGTCATGCAGGAGGCAGGACACCAGCTTTTTAGCGACAGTGTAATGGGTGAGCTTACGCTAAACAATCCTTCTTTAACAGAGGAACAGGCACAGGCGGTACTCCGTGAGTTAGGGTTGGCGGGATTGGAAAACAGACACCCCGGTTCTCTTTCCGGCGGACAGCAGCAGCGGCTTGCTCTTGCAACAGCGATCTGTAACCGACGTCCGGTCATGCTGTATGATGAGCCAACCAGCGGACAGGATGGGGACAATCTGCTTCGCACTGTAGAAATCATACGAAAAGCGAACGAGAATGCCGTATGCTCTCTTATCGTATCCCATGACCCGGAGCTGATTGCCCGCTGTGCCACACATATTTTACATATTCATGCAGGAGAAGTAAAAAAGCTCCTGCCATTTGATGAAAGGGGGAACATCTATATGTGGAAAGTATTTAGAGAAGATGCACAGATAAGAAAACCGCAAAAAACCGGTATTCCAAGATTGTTGGAATTTACGGCTCCATTTGGTCCCATGCTCTTTCTCTCCCAGCTTCTTGCCGGAGCGAGTGCACTATTGCTGTTAGCGCCGTTCCTTTGTGTTTATTTTGCCGCAAGGGAGCTTTTGGATTTCCTGCTTGACGGCAGCATAGATGCGTCTGCGTTGGCGTATTGGGGGCTTTGGGCACTTGGGTTTGAACTGGCAGGCTTGATTGTCAATTTTATTGCCCTGCTTTTGTCTCACAAAGCTGCTTTTCATACGGAACAGAATTTGAAAATGGCAGTATTGGAACATCTGTCAAGGCTGCCTCTGGGATATTTTGAAGAAAACAGCAGCGGAAAACTGCGGAAAATCATAGATGAAAACAGTAAACAGACAGAAAGCTATCTGGCACATCAGCTTCCTGACCTCGTAGGGGCACAGGTGTCTATGGTTGCTGCGGCGCTTCTCATGCTTGCGGTTGACTGGCGGCTTGGACTTCCTGTGCTGGTGCTTATGATGATCGGTTTTGCGTTTCAAATGTCTATGATGGGTGAAGAAACCATGAATTTTATGAAACGCTATCAGGATGCGCAAGAGGACATGAGCCATGAAGCGGTGGAGTACGTCAGAGGAATTTCCGTCATTAAAATCTTTGGTCAGTCCGTTCATTCGCTGCGCCGTTTCAAAGAAGCCATCCATGCCTACCGGGATGACGCCTTAGCCTATACGATGGCCTGCAAGCCGGGGTATGTGGCGTTTAATACTGTGGTAAACTCTTCGTTTCTTGCCTTGATCCCGGCAGCCTTGATTGGTATGGCAGCCGCGGCAGATTTGGAAACATTTGCACAAAACTTTTTATTCTATTTGATTTTTGCACCTGCCTGTGCAGCTATGCTGAACAAATTGATGTATATGACCAACTACAAGATGCAGGCTGTGGAATCCATGCGGCGCATTGATGAAATCCTGCTGACAAGGGAGCAGGCAGAGCCAAGAGAGTTCAAACTGCCGCAGGGTAATGATGTAAGATTCGACCATGTGACCTTTACTTATCCTACAGGCGAGGGCCCTGCCATTTCCGATGTCAGCTTCCTTGCGAAAGGCGGAACCGTGACTGCTTTGGTGGGACATTCCGGCTCAGGCAAAAGTACCATAGGCTCTTTAATTCCACGATTTTATGATATTCAGGAGGGGTGCATTTCCATCGGAGGCGTAGCACTTTCTTCCATGAACAGGAAGGCGTTGATGGAAAGAGTTGCCTTTGTATTTCAAAATCCAAAGCTGCTGAAAGCAAGCATTGAAGAAAATGTCCGGGGCGGGAAAAAGAACGCAGCCGCAGAGGATATTTTGAACGCTCTGCATTTAGCTGGATGTGATGATATTCTCGAAAAACTCCCCGATGGAATCCATACGATGATTGGAGGAAAAGGTGTATATCTTTCCGGTGGCGAAATACAGCGGCTCGCTATTGCGAGAGCAATATTGAAGGATGCCCCTATCATCGTTTTGGACGAGGCCACCGCTTTTGCAGACCCGGAAAATGAAGCACAGATTCAACAGGCATTGAAAGAACTGACAAAAAACAAAACGGTAATTATGATTGCGCACCGTCTCTCTACCATTACCGATGCAGACCAAATCATCGTGATGAAGGGCGGACAGATAGCGGAGTACGGCAGACATGAGGAATTAGCTGCAAGACAGGGCGAATATGCCCGTATGTGGACAGAATATCAGAAGTCAATTTGCTGGCAGATGGATAACGCAGGAAACACCGCAGGGGTGCACCATGATGCCCTGAAAAGCGGGCAGGAACAGGAGGCTGCAACATGCTGAAGAATTTACTCGGATTGAGCGATGACGGAGTGCGTGAACTGAAAAGGGGTATCGCTGCCACAGCGATTTCCAATTTAGCGATTATGGCTCCCGTTTCGCTTTTAATGATGGTAACGATGGCGCTTTTAGATAAAATATGTGGCGGCGAAGGTTTTACCCTCCGGTCAGATGTCATTTTGCTGATGGCAATAGGGCTTTGTGGAATTATCTTTTTAACACAATGGGTGCAGTACCATCTTACCTATACGGTTGCCTATCGGGAAAGCGCAAACCGGCGAATTACTCTGGCAGAAAAGCTGCGGCGGCTTCCGCTCTCTTTCTTTGGGCAGCGTGACCTTTCCGACCTGACGTCCACGATGATGGGTGACTGCTCAAAACTGGAACGGATATTCTCAAATGCAGTTCCGGGGCTGTTTGGAACAATCGTGATGTTCCTTGTGGTTTCCGCCAGCCTGCTCTGTGTCGATTGGCGTATGGGACTTTGCATTATCCTTCCCGTTCCTGTTGCCGGTGTGATTGTATTTGCCGGAAGAAGGATGCAGCAGAATGCAGAGGAAAAGAATTACGATGCCTATCGTGCCGCTTATGACGGTGTGCAGGAGTATCTTGATGTAGTTTCTGAACTTCGTTCTTCTGGAACGGAGCAGGAATATTTAGCCGGAGTAAGAAAAAAACTGGACAATGTAATTGCGTGTGCATTTCGCAATGAGCTTGTTCCCGGTACAGTAGTTACGCTTGCACAGTTTGTCCTTCGCTTCGGCCTGGTGACGGTGTTGCTTGTAGGCGGGGTTTTAATGACACAGGGAAGCCTCTCTGTTAATATGTTCCTGCTTTATCTGCTGATAGCAGGCAGGATTTATGAGCCGTTTGGCTCCTGCTTCATGCTGATGGCTGAAATGTTCTCCGCACTGGTCAGTATCCGCCGGACAAAAGAAATGGAGGCTACTTCGGAACAGACCGGTGAGAATGTCTGCAATAATCAAGGCTTTGATATTGAATTTTCCAATGTGGAATTTTCCTATAAGGATACCCCTGTGTTGAAAGACGTTTCCTTTGTAGCAAAGCAGGGGGAAATTACTGCGCTTGTAGGACATTCCGGCAGTGGAAAATCAACCGTATCCCGATTGGCAGCCCGCTTTTGGGATGCAGATAAGGGAAAGGTTCTGCTCGGCGGCGTGGATGTAACGACCATAGAGCCGGAGGTGTTGTATCGAAACTACTCCATTGTTTTTCAAGATGTTACCCTGTTTGACAATACCATAATGGAAAATATCCGGCTTGGTCGGCAAAACGCCACGGATGAGGAAGTGATAAAAGCTGCTAAAGCAGCAAGGTGTGAGGAATTTGTCTCCCGCTTGCCGGAGGGGTATCAAAGCAGAATCGGAGAAAACGGCTGTACCCTTTCCGGTGGCGAACGCCAGCGAATTTCCATCGCCCGTGCGATTTTGAAGGATGCGCCGGTCATTATTCTGGATGAAGCTACCGCATCTATGGATGTAGAAAATGAAAGCATGGTGCAGGAGGCGTTATCTGAACTTCTGCGCGACAAAACTGTACTCGTGATTGCCCACCGTATGCGTACTGTGGCAGGGGCAGACAAAATCGTGGTGCTGGAAGATGGCAAGGTTGCAGAACAGGGCAGACCGGAAGAGTTGATGAAGCATGGTGGTATTTTCAGCAATATGGTAAGGCTGCAGGCGGGAAGCTAATAAGATCATCTGTCATATGTTATTGGTTAAAGGACAAGGCAGCACCCTTTTTGCGTGCACTGCCTTGTCCTTTACTATTGATTTTTGGGAGAAAACTTTTTATAGTTATGGATGCTTTTTCTACAATGGCATTTTAACTTTTAGACAAAGAAAAACAGTAAACCTTTTTGATTTACTGTTTCTGTGTTAGTTTTTATTAAAAAATTGTTTTTTACAAAAGCTAGGATTTTCAGTTATCCCCAATGTGGAATAATCAATTGAAATATAAATGCAACTATAACGGATATTCCTAATTCTAAAACAAATTCTTTTGGCTTTCTATACAAGATTAGAACACCTATTATCCATGTTATAACCTCCATAAGGTCATACATATAAAAGCCTTGTAGGGGATTAAGATTGAAAGCCTGAGCAAATAACACTCCAATAATTGTTCCAGAAAGAACAGTTGCAAAAACCCCTTTTCCTTTTGCATACCAGCACATGTATGCCATAAAAAAGGATACACAAGCAATCACTACCCATATCATCATATAAGTTTTCGGCAGAAAATCTAAAACATAATTGCAATATAAATAATACCCCATCAGCATACTAATCAAGAACGAAAATGTGTTAATAGATGCTCTCAAAGGAGATTTAGAATAAACTGATATTATTGTTCCAAGCAAAATCCATATAGATAATCTGCCAAAATAATTTACAACATTAAGTTGTTGAAAAATCATTGGGAAATAATTGCTTGCTGTACCATCAATCCATTTCTGAAATACTCCAAGTGCAAATCCAAATAACATGAACCCTACCGTTGCCAATATATATTTTGAAGTAACACCTTTTTGAGGTATTCTTATTTTTTCAAGAAATACTTTCATTTTCTATTCTCCGCCAAATTCAAATTTTGTTTATATTAAATCTTTATAGCATTTTTTCACTTAGTATTATAGTTCTAACTCGTTTTTCTTTACTGTGATAGTCGCTTTTCTTGTTCCTGTAACTGCTCTATACAAGTCTTAACTTTTTCTGCTTGTTCTACTTCTTCTCGTATCTCTAATATTTGATTGTATAAGCTCTTTTTCTCTTTCTTCAAATTGGCAACTTCTGATTTCCATTTACTGATGGCTAATGTCTTGCTTTCCCCTAATTGCTCTTTCAGATATTTCTTGGCACTTTCAAATAAAATAAGTTCTGCCGTATGCTCGTTATAAAAATCTTCCTGTTTGCTTTTCTTGGTCTTGGTATAGGCTTTGTAGGTGTCCTTGTACTTCAAATATTTTTCTGACTGATCTATAAGTTTTGTTTTATCTTCCATTTTCTTTTCGGTGTCTTTTAAGGCTCTTGTGGTCTTGTAATTTTTATCTCGTAAATCGGTAATGCTATCTTTTAATTGATTGATACTTGTAATGTTTTTCTCTTTGAGTAGCTGATAACTTTCAATATATTTCTCTAAGTCTGCATTATTGTTATCTGCGTTTTTATGGATAAGATTTTCAAAGATTGACAACAAGTTTTCTTTGGGTAGGAGGGTGGACTTTGTATTTTCGTTTTCTGTTTTTTCTTCTTTGCCAATTCCTCTTATCCAATTTAACAAGGCTTTTATTCTTCTTGAGATTTCTCTTAAAATCGCATTTTGATGTTTGATTTCTCGGTTGATATTCCCTCTAGCTGTAGCTATGCCGAGCTTTTTTCAAGGATAAAAAATCCCTTAGTAGCACCGGCTTTGGCTCTGCTTTTTTTGTTCGATTTTTTTGATTTGATTTTTTCTTGATCTGATTCTTTCTTTGTTCACTTCTTTTTCATAAAATAGAGCTAGTATGGCTTGACTCTATTGTACGAAAGAAGAAGTATCTTTAGAATGATAGGAACATAGAAGCAAATGCATAAGAATTTGTACAGCATATCCGTTGCTTACAGAGTATAGGTGGAACCATAAAGTAAATAGATTCATAAAAGTGTAAGTAAAATAGAAGAAAATGTAAGTAAAACAGAAAAGAGGAAAAGATTGAGTAAACAGGTATATAGCGGTATAGGCGGACAGGCTGTGATAGAAGGCATCATGATGAAAAACGGAGAGAAATACTCCGTTGCGGTTCGGAAGCCAAACGGAGAAATCGATGTTATGGAAAACGAGTACCTTTCCCTTACGGACAAATATCCTTTTTTGAAACTCCCCTTTTTAAGAGGAATCATTTCTTTTTACGACTCCATGGCTTTGGGAATGAAATGCTTAAGTCACAGTGCAAGTTTTTATGAGGATGATGAAGGCTCTGAGCCGGGAGCCATTGAAAAAGCAATGGGTAAAATCTTTGGCGATAAGCTTGAGCAGGTCTTATCGGCTCTTGTGATGGTCTTCTCCTTTGCTACTGCAATTTTTATTTTTGTAGCACTCCCGACCATACTGCTGAATTTCCTAAAGACAGTCCTCCCGATTGCACCGATGCTCGCCTTTTTGGAGGGACTGCTTCGTATCCTCATTTTTATTATTTATATCAAGTTAATTTCCGGGGCGAAGGATATCCGGAGGACTTTTGAGTACCATGGTGCGGAGCACAAGTGTATAAACTGTGTGGAGCATGGTCTTGATTTAACCGTGGAAAATGTTCTTCTTTCCTCCAAAGAGCATAAACGCTGCGGAACGAGCTTCATCGTTTATGTGATGATGATTTCCATTTTCCTCTTTATGTTCTTGCAATTTGACAGTCTGTGGATGAAAGTTTTGGCGCGCCTTCTTCTTATTCCCGTGATTGCCGGCATCAGCTATGAAGTACTTCGCCTTGTAGGAATGGTGGACAATGCCTTAACTCGCATTTTGTTCATCCCCGGTATGTGGATGCAGGGCTTAACGACGAAAGAGCCTGACGCCGAAGAGGTGGAAGTGGCCATTTCCGCAGTGGAAAAGGTCTTTGATTGGAGGGCATTTCAGAAGGAGCATTTTCCGGAAAAGTTATAAAAGAATTGCCGGAGAGAGGGACAGGGGTTGAGAGAAGACGGGAAAGAAAAAAGATGGGAAAGAAAAAAAGATGAGAAATAGTCTGAAAGAAGAGTTTTTAAGGAGTCAAGATGAGAAAGGGCGAAGCACTGCCTTTTCTTTTCTTGATTTGGAAAAATATGCCCTTCCGCTCCTAAAGGAGGCCGGTGTAGATGAGGCAGAGCTGGACCTTCGCCTTCTTTTACAGGAGGCCTTTTCTTTGGATACAAAGGACTATCTTTTAGGAAAAAGGGAGGCGGTTTTCACTCTATATAGGAAAAGAGCCGAGGAGAAGCCGGTACTTTCGTCTCCGCGAACTGCCGGAGATTTAGCGCTTTCTTCTTGTGCTGATAAAGAGCCGGATTCCGATCTTAACCGTTTTTTCACTTTTTTGGAAAAGCGTCTCCGGCGTATTCCTCTTTCTCAAATTCTTGGCAGGCAGGAGTTCTTCGGCCTTTCTTTCTTGGTCAACGAAAATGTGCTTAGCCCAAGGCAAGATACGGAGTGCATTGTGGAGCGCATTTTGGGGGAAGAAGAAAAAAAGGAGGAACTTAGTATCCTGGATCTCTGCACCGGATCGGGCTGTATCGGTCTCACCCTGGCAAAGCATCTACACTGTAAAAGCGTGCTGCTTCTCGATAAGTCGGATAAAGCGCTGGAAGTCGCGAAAGAGAACTACAGGAGGCTTTTTTTAGAACAGGAAAGTGCCAAAGAAGAATGGAAATGCTCCGTGCTTTCTAGCGGAAGAGAACCGGATTCTAATCGAATAAGAGAGCAAGTGCTTAATCCTTCCATGCATTTTCTGGAATCGGACCTTTTCGGCTTTCTTCCCTCTTATATGGAAGAAAATGGTATTTCCGGCTTTGATATTCTGGTTTCCAATCCGCCCTATATAAGGCGTGATGTAATAGAAACACTCGATGAGGAAGTTGCTTTTCATGAGCCCGTTTTAGCTCTGGACGGAGGGGAGGACGGCCTTGATTTTGATAGAAGCATTGCAAAGGAGGGGAAGCGTTTTCTTTTTCCGGGAGGAAGAGTCTATGTGGAAATCGGCTATGACCAAGGGACTAGCGTGAAAGACATTTTCCAAAAAGAAGGATTTTTAGATGTAGAAGTTTTTCAAGATTACGCGGGACGAGACAGAGGTGTTCGGGGAACTTTCCGCCTTGACACAAATTAGTCAATCCATTACTATTAGAAAGGTTGTTTTTATGATGTGGGAGAAGGATTTTTCCTGCATGATAAAGCGAGAATTTTAAGGTGGATATCACCTTGAAATAAAAGGTAAATATGGTTTATGCAAAGGATTTGCGTAAGAAAGAGAGGGCATAATGAGCTACTTAGAGATTGAGAAGGTCATTGGAAGAGAGATTATTGACTCCAGAGGAAATCCTACCGTTGAGGCGGAAGTTATCTTAACTGACGGAACGATTGGAAGAGGTACTGCACCGTCAGGCGCTTCCACAGGTGAGTTCGAGGCACTGGAGCTTCGTGACGGAGATAAGTCCCGTTTCGGAGGAAAGGGTGTTTCCAAGGCTGTTGAAAATATTAATACGGTAATCAATGATATTTTACTTGGCATGGATCCGATGGATATCTATGCAGTAGATCGCGCTATGCTTGAGGCTGACGGAACGAAGGATAAGTCCAAGCTCGGTGCAAATGCAATCCTTGCGGTTTCTATTGCTACCTGCAAGGCTGCAGCAAATGCAGTGGATATTCCTCTTTACCGTTTCTTGGGCGGTGCAAACGGAAACCGTCTTCCTGTTCCGATGATGAACATCTTAAACGGTGGAGCACACGCTACCAACTCCGTTGATACTCAGGAGTTTATGATTATGCCGGCAGGCGCTCCTTCCTTCCGAGAGGGACTTCGTTGGTGTACTGAGGTTTTCCATGCTCTCCAGAAGATCTTAAAGGACGAGGGAAATACCACTGCAGTAGGAGACGAGGGTGGTTTCGCACCGAATTTAGCTTCTGATGAAGATACCATTGAGCATATCTTAAAGGCTATCCGTGATGCAGGTTACGAGCCCGGTAAGGATTTCGTTCTGGCTATGGACGCAGCTGCATCCGAGTGGAAGAGCGAAAAGGGTAAGGGCTTCTATCACCAGCCGAAGTCCGGTAAGGATTTCACTTCCGATGAGCTGATTGCTCACTGGAAGTCCTTAGTGGAGAAGTACCCGATTTACTCCATCGAAGATGGTCTTGATGAGGAAGACTGGGAAGGTTGGGAGAAGATGACCAAGGAGCTTGGCGACAAGGTTCAGCTCGTTGGTGATGACCTTTTCGTAACCAATACCGAGAGACTTTCCAAGGGAATTAAGCTTGGCTGCGGAAACTCCATTCTTATTAAGTTAAATCAGATTGGTTCCGTTTCCGAGACTTTGGAGGCTATCAAGATGGCTCATAAGGCTGGATACACCGCTATTTCTTCTCACCGTTCCGGAGAGACGGAGGATACCACCATTGCTGATCTTGCCGTAGCTTTAAATACCTGCCAGATCAAGACCGGTGCTCCTTCTCGTTCCGAGAGAGTGGCTAAGTACAACCAGCTTCTTCGTATCGAAGAGGAGCTTGGCGAGGGTGCTTGCTATCCGGGATTTGCTGCTTTTAACAGAAAGTAATAATTAGGAATATGCGATGCTCGTTTTGCGAGTATGAATAGAAAGTAAATGCTGTTTCGGCTTTATCTGTGACAGCTCATAAGAATAAAGAACCTGAGAGGAATCGGAATGAATCCCTCTCGGGTTCTTTTATTCATAACG
>ERZ772909.1213-NODE-1213-length-14540-cov-3.468208_pt1 | contig 14540 bp, 10 predicted proteins | sample MGYA00511137_ERZ772909 | MGnify/ENA primary metagenome ERZ772909 (study PRJEB29015, sample SAMEA2738095) | human oral metagenome | biome: human oral; feature: human-associated habitat; material: saliva | place: China | collected 2270 ... | reverse complement strand
CGATTTTCTCGACAAACGGACACGGGCTTTAGCGGTTGTCTATAGGAGCCATACGCGATACGTCGCGAATGCCCTAAAATTCGCACGAAAAAAGCCAGGCAATGCCTGGCTGAAAATTCAAGTGGTGCCGCCACCAGGCTTCGAACCCGGGACCTACTGATTACAAGTCAGTTGCTCTACCAGCTGAGCTATAGCGGCATCAAGTGCAGAGGATATTCTATAGACTTTTCTGGCTTTGGTCTAGTCTCAATTTTTGAGAAATTTTTCTCCACAAACTGGTCGATGCGGCATGTCGGAGCGCTTTCCTTTTGTGGGGGTGAATTTGGTGCAAATGCGCTGTCCATCAAGTCTGGCCAGCCTGAAAACCGCATCATGTCTGAGTAAAACAGCTCAGACTTGGCGAGAAAAACCGGCAAATAGCTCAGATATGGTGAACTTTTCCGGCAAATCGTTCAGACATGGCGAGAGAATCAGGCTCCATGGAGGGGCAATCTCGCGCGCTTCAAAGTCCGCCTGAAAAGTGCAAAGAATCTGTATTTGAGGCACCGATTCTTTGACAAAATCAGGCAAATCCACCGATTCTTTGCTGTTATCAGGCAAATTTTACAGATTCTTTGCAGAAATCAGGCACGCTGATTGCACCCAGGCACGTCGAGTGCATTGGCACGTTAGTGCGGTCCTAGAGCTGTCTATTTGCCTAGCAGCTTCCAGAGTTTCTCGCGCTGTTCTGGAGAAATGCGGTCTTCAAGCGTCATGCGCGTACTGACCTGATCGCGACGCATCTCTTCGACAACGTTATCTGCCTGGGAAATCTCGTGTACCAGCGCTGCGCTTGCAATGCGCGTGACCTCGCCGGGGCCAAAGCCGGCTGTAGCACGAATGTCCCTGTCCGACGTGACCAGAAATACCTTGCGACCAGCCTCTCGAGCGTCCGTGACCAGGCGCTCGATGACGCTGTCTGCAGACTCCCCTGTCTCGGAGAAGACCAGCTGCACGCCAGCGTGGGTGCGCACCGGACGGTCGTCGCTCACGTTTCCCTTGCCGTCAAACACAATAACGGCCTCGTAGGTGCCCTGCGCAAACGTGGCAACGTCAGAAATGAGCGCCAAACGGGCGCGATAAAATGGATCGGTGTTGAGGTGATAGGCTCTCTCAGCAGCGGTTTCTTGTGCAGAAGATCCACGCTCATCCAGCAACGCCTCATAGCGAGGAGTTGCCAATATGACGTTATAGCCATCGACTACAAGCAGCGATTTTTTCTGAGCCATACCTTACGCTTCCTGGGCTTCCTGGGCTTCCTGGGCTTCCTGGGCTTCCTGGGCTTCCTGAGCTTACGCTTCCTGAGTCCTGCGGAGCCACTCGTAGCACATGACCGTTGTTGCCTGAGCAACGTTCAGGGACTCTACCTGGCCAAACTGAGGAAGTTTGCACGTAAAATCGCACTTCTCGAGCATAAGGCGAGAAATTCCTGAGCTTTCAGAGCCCATGACAAGTGCAAGGCGGCCTCCCATAGGAGCCTCCCACACGGACTGAGTGGCGTGCTCGGTAGAGCCACATGTCCAAAAACCTGCGGTTTTGAGCTCTTCAAGAGCGCGCGGCAGATTAGAAACCTGTGCGATTGGCAGGTGAAGCACGGCTCCAGCGGAAGTCTTGTATGCTCCAACGCCAACTCGGGCGGCGCGAGCGTTTGCAATAACAACGCCGGCTGCGCCAACTACCTCGGCACTTCTTACAATTGCACCAAAGTTTCCCTCGTCAGTGACGTGATCCAAGACCACAACCAGAGCGTTTTCGGAACCAGCGCGCTGGATGATTTCAGAGAGGTCAGCGTAAGCAAAAGGCTGCGTACGGACAATAACGCCCTGGTGAGCGCCGTGGCTTGAAAGCGAGTCAAGCACTGGCTTTGCGACACGCTCGACAGGAATACCCTCCTGCTCAAGCTGACGTGCAAGAGCCTCAATCTCCTGGTCCTTCTGCCCGCTTGCGGCTTGTACCAGCGCATTCTTCAAAGGAATACCAACGGTCAGTGCCTCTGCTACTGCGCGACGACCCTCGATAAGATCAGTTGCAGGCTTCTTGTTGCTGGGACGTCCAGCGCTAGCACCTCGCTGTCCACCAGCGCCTCGTTGACCGCGGGCGCCTTGAGCTGCGCGTGCGCCTTGTGCGGAGCGACTGCCCTTTGAGCCCTGGCCATTCTTGGCGCCGAAATAACCGCCCCAGTCGGCAGCCTTCTTGGAGCCGCGACCTGCGCCGCTGCGACCTGCAGCTCCACCGCGACCTGCGCCGCTGCGACCTGCGCCTCCACGTCCCGAGCCGCCGCGACTAGCAGGACCCTCGGAGCGTGTATTTTTAGAGGTAGAACGCTGATTTCTTGCCATAGTTAGTCTGCCTTACGCTTAAGTCGAGCGCCAGCGGCGGTATCTTCAATCAAAAGTCCAAGCTCGGCAATGCCATCTCTAATTTGATCGGCAACTGCCCAGTTCTTCTGGGAGCGAGCCTCCTGACGAGCAGCAAGCAAAGCCTCTGCAGCCTCGTCAGCTGACGCGCCCTCATAGCCTGCTACCTGAGCAGCAAGCGCCACAAGCTCTTCTGGTAAATCAGAGGTAGACGCCGCCTGAGTCAAATCAATTCCCAAAGCTCCCGTGAGCTCGCACAACATATCTGCTGCACGGAGAACAGGACTTGCGCCAACGTTCTGACCAACCTCTGCAAGATACGTATTTGCAGCAGTTACCAGCGCAAAGATAGCAGCGAGTGCTCCTGCGGTATTGAAATCATCATCCATCTGAGCGTCAAACTCGCTCTGAGCTGTATTGATTGCCTCAGCAAGCGTGCTATCAGCGTCGGAAAGTTCGTGCTGAGCAGAAGACTGCTTGAAAGCCCAGCGGAGATTTGTAACGCAGGTCTTCATACGCTCAAGTGTGCCAACAGTGCCCTCAAGGCGCTCAAACGAGAAATCAAGTGGTGCACGATAGTGCGTTTGAAGCATCAAAAGTCTTACTGCATCTGCAGGGTACTTGTCCAAAACTTCCTTGAGTGTGTAGAAGTTGCCCAAAGACTTGGACATCTTCTCGCCATCAACGCGAAGCATTCCGGTGTGCATCCAATAATTGGCGAGAGGAGCGTGCCAGGCGCAAGATGCCTGAGCAGTCTCGTTCTCATGATGAGGGAATACCAGGTCAGAGCCACCGCCGTGAATGTCAATTGGAGTGCCCAGGTAGCGATGAATCATGGCGCAGCACTCACTGTGCCAACCTGGACGACCTTCTCCCCAAGGGCTTGGCCAGCTAGGCTCACCAGGCTTTGCAGCTTTCCAGAGTGCAAAGTCAAATGGATCGCGTTTCTCGTCATTAACCTCAACGCGCTCACCTGCGCGAAGCTGATCAAGATCGCGACCAGAAAGCACGCCATAGCCGGGGTCAGAACGGACCGAGAAGTACACGTCGCCCGAAGGCACCGCGTAAGCGTGACCCTGCTCAATCAAAGATTGAATCATCTGAAGCATGGCTTCAATCTCATGCGTTGCGCGAGGACGAATATCTGGGTCCAGTATATTGAAGCGGTGCATCTGCTCCATAAACGCCTGAGAAAACTCTTCAGAAACCTCTTGAGCAGTCCTTCCCTGCTCAATGGCGCGCTGAATAATCTTGTCGTCAACGTCAGTCAGGTTCTGAGCGAAGGTGACCTCATAACCCTTGTGCATCAGATAACGGCGAATAACGTCAAACGAGAGGAAGGTACGGGCGTTTCCGATGTGAATCTGATCGTAAACCGTAGGACCGCACACGTACATGCGGATTTTGCCCTCGTCGATTGGCTTGAACTCTTCTTTTTTATGCGTCTGAGTGTTATAGACAAGCATGCATACTCCTCGCAACCATTGTGTATTGGTGTAAGTATAAACGGTTTGTGGAAAACCTTTGAGTTCCATACCGTACTAATCAAGATTCAATTTTGTTACCGTTCACGGATTAGTGCTGGATTTGTTTTTTTGTTTTATTAAACTTGATGAACAAAAATTTAAGAAATTTATATTTGAATCAAAACTGCGAAGAACTAGAAGACAAGAAATCTTACTCTTAACAACTTCAGAAGGTGATTTGAATGAGTAAGTTTTTTAACATTATCCACTACTGTATATCTACCATTCTGGATAAGGGCAGTCTTGCGATTTTTCTCTTTCTGTCATTCTTTGTCACAGCGCTTATGGTGATCCAACCTCTTCTTGTTGGATTTGTAATTAATCTTTTTATTTCAGGGACAATTTGGAGCGAGATACTTTTCTATTGCGCCGTGGTTGCCGCACTAGGAATCCTTATTGCCGGCTGTTCCTATCTTGCTAAAACACGCTATTGTCAGTTACAAATTGATTCTTCGTTTACTATTGAGCGACAGCTGATTGACAAGATTCAACATGCAGATTCATCATTTTTCTCGTCATATGATTCTGGACATTACCGCCAGACAGTAAATAACGATTCTAATGACGTTTCGATTTTTATACTTACACAATGTGTGAGCTTTGTAACAACTATGGTCTCTGTCTTAGGCACACTGGCAATTATTTTATATTTGAACCCATTAACCGCCCTTGTAACGGTTGTTCTGTTGCTAGTGAGTTTTATTATCTATAAGCAAATCCAAGCTTCGGCCTATAAAAGATACAAAGAATCTAAAGAACTGCGGTCCCAGTATGGATCTATTGAGCTCTCCCAATTCACAGACGTAGATTTTATCAGGCGTCATTCTCTCTTTGAGCGTTTCTTTAATCAGCACTATGCCGTCAATCAAAAACTTCGTAGTGCCATTCATGAGCAGTACAAACTGGAATTTGGCGTACAGGAATTAAACAATGCTGTAATTGCTGTATTCCAAGCTATTGTCTTTATTACCTGTGCATATCAAATTTTTCTTGGAGCACTGCAGCCTGGCTATATTGCAACCATTTCAAGCTATTTTGTATCGCTTTTGGGCTCTATTACGCTTCTTATGGAATTTGGCATGGCTTATCAGAGCATTACGGTAAGTCTTAATCGAATTGAGCAGATTCTTGAGGTACCTCAAGAATCCGTTGGTAACATCATTCCATCAGAGAACGTCAATCAAATTACCTGCACAAATGTATCTTTCTCTTATCCGCATACAAATAAAGTACTGATGAACAACTTGTCTTGTAGTTTTGCAAAAGGAAATATATACGCCATTACCGGTGGAAACGGAACAGGCAAATCTACATTCCTGAAACTCATTAACGGAGAGTGGTCTTCTCACCTATCAGGCACTATTGCTATTAACGAGGATTTGCTCACTCAAATTAATCAGTATGAACTCCGAAAAAATACTCTTGGATTTACCGAACAAGAGCCAAGCATTGTTGACGATACGGTAAGAAATAATCTGACTCTACTCTGCAAAAACCAACCAACAGATGAAGAGATAATCAGCTATATCAAGCTGTTCAATCTGGAAAAATTGCTGCTTGGAGACGATCAAAATCTTGACGTTCGCCTGGGTGAAAGAAGCTCTGCTATCTCTGGTGGAGAAAAGCAAAAGATTGCAATTATCCGCATGATGCTTATGAATCCAAGTGTTATGTTGCTTGACGAGCCAACCTCAGCATTAGATCAAAACAGTGTTGATGTCCTTCTTAATCTTCTCAAGAAGGTCAAGCAGGACCACATAATATTGCTCATATCTCATGACCCTAAAGTGGTGGAGGCAGCCGACCATATCGTAGAGCTGTAATTTATTGCGCGGTGCGTCCCAGCTTACGCGCTACGTCCCAGCAGAACAACTGCCCAAGCAGCAATGCCTTCTTGAGTGCCCACAAAACCAAGGCCTTCGGTGGTAGTTGCTTTTATGCCAACTTTATCTGGCGAAACACCCATGACCTCCGCCATGCGGTTTCTCATAGCATCGCGATGAGAAAGCAACTTAGGCGCCTGAGCTGCAACGGTGCAATCACAATCCAGAAGCTCAAAGCCCTCATTACGAACAAGCTGCATAACATGGGACAGAAGCATCATAGAATCAGCGCCCTCATAAACGGGGTCTGTATCTGGGAAAAGCTGGCCAATGTCGCCTGCGCGCATAGCTCCTAACAGCGCGTCCATAAGCGCATGAGTCAAAACATCAGCATCGGAGTGGCCGAGAAGACCTTTGGCGTGCTCAATTTTGATACCACCTAAAATAAGATCTCTGCCCTCTACCAGGCGATGAACATCGTATCCGTGGCCAATTTTAAGCTCTGGCATGCTCACTCTACAGCCCCACTTCCGGTTGCGCCTTCTACCAGGCGACGGCTGAGCGTAGCCTCAACAATTGCAAGGTCAGACGGGTACGTGACCTTCACGTTTTCTCGTTGTGACTCAACGCACAGCACCGTAAGACCAAGTCGCTCAACTAACGACGAGTCATCGGTTCCCTGGTAGCCTTCCTGACGAGCTACCTCGTGGGCTTCAAGAAGCGTGCGTGTCTTGAACACCTGAGGGGTCTGAGCAGCCCAGAACGTTGAGCGGTCAGGCGTATCTACAATGGTTGCACCATCTACGCGCTTCAGCGTATCAGTTGCGCGGTGAGCCAAAATTGCTCCCGCAATTTTAGGTGACTTACGAACTGTACCAATGACCTGCTCAATAGTCTCTACCTCAATGAGCGGGCGAACCGCATCATGAACAGAAACAAAATCATATCCAGCAGGGACTACCTGGAGCGCGTTGTAAACCGATTCCTGTCTGGTAGCACCAGACGTTGCAAAGTGAACAGGCTTGTGGAGTACAAGCTTGCCCACAACACCCTCTTGAACTGCAGCGCGTTTCTCGTCAGAGCAAGCAATCACAATATGAGCCACGCTTGGTGCGTGATCAAACGCAAGGATTGACCAGCTCATCAGCGGAAGACCGCAAACAGTAATAAACTGCTTGCCGTCAGGGTACCCAAAGCGCTCGCCAATGCCGCCGGCCACAATAACGGCAACAGTATCGGCTTTTGCTCCATGTGTAGAAAGGCGAGAAGGACGTGGCTTTGACACGACCTTTGCGCAAGTGCTGCTTGCAGCCATTATTCTGACTTACCCCACATTCTGCGGAGACTGTTAGCAAGTGCACCGGGGTTCTCGACACCCAGAGATTTGAGGCTAGACGTATCGTTTTCTGCAACGTGGAGCAGCTGCTGCAGGTTGTCGTAGGCATCAACAATTCTGGCCGCAATCTCATCGTTGACCACGTGAACGCGGGAAAGCGTGCGCAGGCCCAGAGGCTCCATGGACGCATCTTCTCCGCGGCCATCGGAGTAGCCAAGAATCTGGCCGACACTCTCTGCGGAACGGAGCTCGGTGTTGGCCGTCTCGTGGAAGCGGCGGCGGATAGCGCGCGCCTCCTCAGCGGAAGAGTCAACGGCGTAATCGCGAATCATCAGGTTATAGGCCTCGTCGATGCCGCCTAAATATTCCTCGCGCTGCATAGCAGTGGTTTTGCCCTCGCTACCCAGCTCCAAAAGGCAGGCGTCAAGCTGATCGGCGGCGCTCATAAGAACCTCAAAGAGGTAGAAAATACCTGCTACATCGCCCAGGGTGACGTAGTTATCAAGCTCAAGCGCAGTCAGGCGCAGAAGCGCGCGATCAAGCTGCTGGCGCGTATTTTGCATAGCAACCGAAAGCTGATTGACGGTAGACATAATGGCTGGTACCGACTTCAGAGGAATAACGTGACCATCAACGTAGACCGTAATCAACGAACGGCGAGAAGACACTGCAATCACAATTGACTTGGTGAGCAAGCTCATGCGAGCAGCGGTACGGTGACGAGTTCCTGTTTCTGCAGTTGGAAGCGTTGCATCAGGATTGAGATGGAAGTTGGCACGCAAAATTCTGGTGAGATCTTTATCCACCACCACGGCGCCATCCATTTTGCAGAGCTCAAACAGTCGGTTTGCCGTGAAGGAAACATCAAGTTTGAAACCATCTCCGCCCGCAGCAAGGACGTTTTCTGTATCTCCCACACAAATGAGGGCGCCAAGACGACCCGCAATAATCATATCCAGTGCAACGCGGAGCGCCGTACCAGGGGCAGTCATCTTTAGAGCTGTGGCAATGCGGTCCTCGTTTTCTGTTGCGCTTGGATCAAGTTGCGTTGGCTCCATGGCTCTCCCTCAATTACTTGCAGCTTATAGGCTGCGTTTTGCATTCTGGTACGTTTGTGCTTCGATTTGTTTCAACGTTTCAAGTATACGGTTTTGTTGCCGGCGCGTGTAGTGACGGTTTTGAGAAGACGGGTTTCTCGACGGGCGCATGCGCGGTCGGCTCGACGGGTTTCTCGCCGAAAAAAACTGCACGTGTGATCTGCGATACAAAAAGACCCGAGGCAGAACCTCGGGTCAGAACTTGCTTACTCAGCGGAGGACATCAGATCGGACGAGCCGCCTGCGCTACCCTGCGGCAACGAGGATGGACCCATGCTGACATCCATCTGGTCAAGCTGCGCCATGGTCTCTTTCTTGCGAGGCTCAGGGATAACACCCGTGGTCTTGGTGAACACAAGCTTCTTGCCCTCAGCGTCAACATCAACAGCAACAATGTCGCCTGCGGTCCACTGACCAGAAAGAAGCTCCTCAGACAGTGGGTCTTCAATCATCGACTGAATGGTGCGGCGCAGCGGACGAGCGCCGTAGACAGGATCGGTTCCGTCTTTGGCAATCAGATCCTTTGCGGCCTCGGTGAGCTCAATGGACATGCCGTTGGCAATCAGACGATCGCGCAGCTCAAGAACCATGAGGTCAACAATGCCACGAAGCTGCTCGGTAGAGAGCGACTTGAAGACAACAATCTCGTCCACACGGTTCAAGAACTCTGGGCGGAATCCACGCTTGAGCTCAGACATAACGCGGCTGGTAATCTCTTTGTCGGAGAGACCCTTAGAACCCTCTGACGAGAAGCCCATAGTGTTGGTACGGGCAATCTCGCGAGCGCCAATGTTGGAGGTCATTATGACAACCGTGTTGGAGAAGTCCACGTGACGGCCTTGACCATCAGTCAAGCGGCCCTCGTCCAGAATCTGCAGCAAGATGTTGAAGACGTCTGGATGTGCCTTCTCAATCTCGTCAAAGAGCAAGACAGAATATGGACGCCTACGAACAGCCTTAGTGAGCTCTCCACCCTCATCGTAGCCCACGTATCCTGGAGGTGCACCAACCAGCTTAGCTACAGTGTGGCGCTCCATGTACTCGGACATGTCGTAGGAAAGCAGGGCGTCTTCAGAGCCAAACAGGAACTCTGCCAGGGCTTTTGCAAGCTCAGTCTTACCTACACCGGAAGGTCCCAAGAAGATGAAGGAGCCGCCAGGACGCTTTGGGTCTTTGAGAGGACTACGGCTTCTGCGGATTGCCTTTGCAACCTTAACAACAGCCTCATCCTGACCAACAACGCGCTGGTGAAGGATGTCTTCTGTACGAAGCAGCCTTGAAGCCTCAGTCTCGGTGAGGTTAGAGACAGGAACGCCGGTGATGCCAGAGACAACCTTTGCAATGTCGTCCTCGTCAACGGTAACAATGTTCTTGTCCAGCTGCTCGCGCCACTCAGTTTCTAGGCGATCCCTCTCTGCTACCAAGGATTTCTCCTGGTCGCGCAGACGGGCTGCCTGCTCAAACTCCTGAGCGCTTGCTGCCTCAGACTTCTGAGTACGAACGCGGAGAAGATCTGCGTCTACCTGGGCAATCTCTGGTGGAAGGCTCATCTTGTGGATGCGAGCGCGAGCACCAGCCTCATCAAGGACATCAATAGCCTTGTCTGGCAGGAAGCGATCCTGGATGTAGCGGCTCGAAAGTGCAACGGCAGCCTTGATAGCAGCCTCGGTGTAGTGGACATGGTGGTGCTTCTCGTAGCGGTCTTGAAGACCGTGAATAATAGAAATGGTGTCGTCGTTGTTTGGCTCGCCGATGTTGACAGGCTGGAAACGCCTCTCAAATGCAGCGTCCTTCTCGACATGTTTACGGTACTCTTCTGCCGTAGTTGCACCGATGACCTGGATTTCTCCACGAGACAGCGGTGGCTTCAAGATGGACGCGGCGTCGATGGAGCCCTCTGCGGAGCCTGCACCAATGACGGTGTGAATCTCGTCAATGAAGAGGATGTCATTCTTGGATTTCTCCAGCTCAGCAACAACCTTCTTCATGCGGTCCTCAAACTCACCGCGATACTTAGAACCTGCTACCAGACTTGCCAGGTCAAGCGTCCAGACCTGCTTTCCGCGCAGGATGTCAGGGACGTTGCCGGATGCAATGAGCTGAGCCAAGCCCTCAACAATGGCGGTCTTACCAACGCCGGGATCTCCCAGGATAAGTGGGTTGTTTTTCTGGCGGCGGGCAAGAACCTGCATGACACGCTCGATCTCGCGGTCACGACCAATAACAGGGTCAAGCTTTTTATCTGCAGCAAGCTTAGTAAGGTTGCGGCCAAACTGCTCCAACATGGAAGCGTCGTCATTTGCGTTAGGACGCATCTGGCCAGCGCCAACAGGCATGCCAAAGATGCCGCCTTCAATGCGAGGCTCTGCCATACGAGGACCAGCAGGTGCATCTTCTGGAGTCTGAGCAACCAGCTCATCAACGGCGTTTCTTACAGCGTCGCCAGAAACTCCCATGGTACGCAGGGCATCCATAGCGCGACCGTTACCCTCGGACACAATGCCCAAAAGCAGATGCTCTGTTGCAATATAGCTCTGACCGTGGGTCATAGTTTCTCTGTATGCGTCCTCAAGCACGCGTTTTGCGCGCGGAGTAAACGGAATGTGGCCGCCAGGAATAGGATCTCCTGCGCCCGTGGTGAGCTCTTTTACAGTTGCCAGAGCCTCGTCATACGAGACCTCCAGCTTAGCCAGAGCCTGAGCAGCAATGCCCTCCCCCTCTTTGATGAGAGCAAGTAGCAGGTGCTCGGTACCAACATACATCTGGCCAAGACCGCGAGCCTCGTCCTGAGCCAGGCTCATGACTTTACGCGCTCTGTCAGTGAATTTATCAAACATGTGCTGAAACCTCTCAAAACTCTCTATATATTTCTGATTTATACCCATCAGAAAGCTCTGCAAACATACGACTCGCGTTGGATTTTTCTCCTCCGTACGAACCACACAAACGCCAGGCGAGAAACCCGCACTGTCGCAAACTCCGCGGCACACCGCCACACTGCACCCCGTGGCACACCGCCGCACACAAAAAGCCCGGTACCTGCAACGAGCGGATACCGGGCTGATGCGTTTGTGTGCAGCGTGGGACAGCTAAGCTTCCAAGCTCTTAGCGCTTCTCGGGCTTGAGCTGTGGGAAGAGAAGGACGTCGCGGATTGAAGGCTGATTGCAGAAGAGCATCATCATGCGGTCGATGCCGTAGCCGATGCCGCCCGCTGGTGGCATACCGTACTCAAGTGCGCGAATGAAGTCATAATCGTACTCCATGGCCTCTTCGTCACCCTGGCGCTTGGCCTCCATCTGAGCAGCAAAGCGCTCCTCCTGGTCAACGGGGTCGTTGAGCTCGGAGTATGCATTTGCGTACTCTGCGCCGCAGATAATGAGCTCAAAGCGGTCGGTCAGACGAGGGTCGTCTGCCTTGCGCTTGGTGAGCGGAGAAACCTCTGCAGGATAATCGCAGACAAAGGTTGGGTTTACGATGCTCTTCTCGCCAAGCTCGTCGTAGATCTCAAACAGCAGCTTGCCGGCCTGCCACTCTGGGTTCCACTCAATCTCGTAGCGGTCCAGGACAGCACGGAGTTTCTCGACAGGAGTGTCAATGGAGAGCTCCTCGCCAGTGACCTCGGACGCAATCTCTGCCAGGGATGCGACGCGCCAGTTGCCGGAAAGGTCAACCTCGGTGCCCTGGTAAGTGATGACCTCGTGGCCCTCCTCGCAGCCGCAGGCCTTGCGGGCAATCTCCTGGAAGAGGTTCTGGGACAGCTCGCGCATGCCGGCCAGGTCAGAGTAGGCGGCGTATGCCTCCATGGAAGTGAACTCTGGGTTGTGCGTGAGGTCGGTGCCCTCGTTTCTGAACTGGCGACCAAGCTCGTAGACGCGCTCAAGACCGCCGACAAGCAGGCGCTTCAGCGGAAGCTCGGTTGCAATGCGCAGGTAGTTCTCGGTGTTCAGAGCGTTGTAGTGCGTAATGAATGGCTTTGCGTTTGCGCCGCCAAGGATCTCCTGGAGAACAGGGGTCTCAACCTCCATATAACCGTCCGCCTCCATGAACTGGCGGATGATGGAGATGATCTGGGAACGCTTGCGGAACACGTCGCGGACCTCAGGGTTCATGATAAGGTCAACGTAGCGCTGGCGATAACGAACCTCGCGGTCGGTGAGGCCGTGGAACTTCTCAGGCAGAGGACGCAACGACTTGGAGAGTACCTCCAGCGAGGTAACTGCCAGGGAAAGCTGGCCGCGGCGCGTACGCATGATAGCGCCGGTTGCACCGATGATGTCGCCAAGGTCGAGAAGACCCAGGAGCTCCCAGTTCTTCTCGTCAAGGTTGTTGATGCGGCAGAAGAGCTGAATCTGGCCGGTATAGTCCTCTACCACGACAAACGCGATCTTGCCCTGGTTACGGATGGCACGGACGCGGCCGGCGACGGAATAGACTTCCTCGCCAGTCTGGCCGTCCTCGAGGTCAGCATAGCGCTCCTCCAGCTCAGCGACGTGAGCGGTGACGGTGGACTGAATTGGGTATGGGTCAATGCCGGCGTCAATGAGTGCCTGACGGCGAGCTTTGCGCTGAGCGCGCTCGTCGTTGATGGAAGCCTCTGGGGTGACCTCGGTTGCGTCGACGTTCTCGGCGGCGGTTGCGTCAGCGGCGGCCGAGCTACCAGCAATGTTGTTCTCTACTTCGGACATGTATCCTCCACGTAAAAACGCCCCGCGCCAGACGGACACGGGGCGACCAAAATCTTTTGTGCCAGTCTAGCGAGTAATAGAGGTAATGGTGTACTTCTTCACCTTGCCGTTTGGCGTGGTGAACTCAACCTCGTCGCCCTTCTTATGACCAATAAGAGCCTCGCCAGCTGGGGACTCGTTAGAGATCTTGTGCTCAAGGGAGTTAGTCTCAGTAGTACCAACAATTACATATTTAGTTGTCTTGCCTTTTGCATCAGCAAGCTCGACGGTTGTGCCGATTGCAACGGTGACATTGCGCTTGCTGCCGCCCTCGACAACCTTTGCGACAGAGAGAATCTGGCGAATCTCGTTGATGCGGGACTCGTTGTGAGACTGCTCTTCTTTTGCTGCGTCATACTCGGAGTTCTCGGAAAGGTCACCAAAACCACGAGCCTCTTTGATACGCTCAACAATCTCGTCGTGCTTCTCGCCCTCACGATAAGCCAGCTCATCGACAAGCTTCTGACGGCCTTCTGGGGTAAGTACAATCTCTTTAGTAGTGTCCATCGTGTTCTTTCTGTTGATGGGTCAGTCGGTCTATACGCGTGAGATAGGGCTACTCAGCCTTTTTGGACTCTTCGTCCTCAACAACCTCAGCCTCTGGCTCCTTGGCTTCTTCCTTGGTCTCAGACTCCATGCCCTCGCGAACGCTCTTGACGGTCTCGCCAACAGCCTTGCCGAGCTTTGGAAGGTTCTTAGGTCCAAAGAGGACCATAACAATGACAACAATAATCAGAAGCTCAGGAATACCAAGTCCTAAAATCATATAAACCCCCAGAAAATCTTTTCCTGTAAAAGCGTTCAGAAAAAACGCCGTATCGGCTAGTATAACCGAGGGAAACCTTACTAACAAGGAATTAACATGGTCTTACATGATTTTTGGACATTTTTTATCTGGTCGACCGTAGCGGGGCTTGCCGTTATTGGCATTTACCAGCTATTTCTGTTAATTCTGCGCGCTCGAGGCGTTTTTGTGACGCGTACCAAATTTGGTCTCACGATGATCTTTGACTCCGAGGACGCCGACGGTACGCCCATTAGGCTGCTCAACGTTAATGGCACCTTCCAGTCCGTGAGCTACATTGCGCCTGAGCTGCGCTTTGAGCTCTGCGTCCACTATCACCGCATGATGGCGAAGGTTATCCAGCAGGTAGCTACGCAGGGCCACGTTGTGGTCATGGGCGGCGGAGGCTTCTCGCTGCCAAAGTACCTGGCTACGCACATGACCGGCGGTGTTATTGACACGATTGAGATTGATCCAAAGATTGTCTCGCTTGCGCGCGAGCATTTCTTTCTGGACGAGGCTCTAGCTGCGGCTTCAAGTGAGCTGCGAGTCATCGAAGATGATGCGTGGAAGGTGTTGCAAGACGCAGATGCCGACAGTATTGACGTGCTGGTAAATGAGGTATTTGCTGGTCGGAAATCACTTGGGCCTCTGGGAACTCCAGCCGGTGCACAAGTGGTTAAAGAAAAACTTGCAGATGGTGGAGTGTATCTGGCCGATGTTCGCTGTCCGCTGGAAGGTCGCGGATCTACGATACTTCCCCAGGTGGCAAACGTCTTTGCGCAGGAGTTTACGCATATCGCTTACGTGCCCGAGTGGCCTGATACTCCTAAAACCCCAGGTAACAATCTCT
>ERZ772909.1211-NODE-1211-length-14551-cov-9.925359_pt1 | contig 14551 bp, 13 predicted proteins | sample MGYA00511137_ERZ772909 | MGnify/ENA primary metagenome ERZ772909 (study PRJEB29015, sample SAMEA2738095) | human oral metagenome | biome: human oral; feature: human-associated habitat; material: saliva | place: China | collected 2270 ... | reverse complement strand
CCTGGTTCCGTGCGGACCCGCGCGTGCACTGGCTGGATGCGCTCTCACCCACCCTTGTAGATGAGGCGGAAGCCATCATCCGCGAAAGCACCCGATAAGCCACAATAACGAGCCGCCGCCGAACAGATACCCCTTCGAACCGGTCGGCGCGGTAAAATCATAGACGGACTGGTCACTAACCTTAAGGACAGCATATGAGCGAGAACCCTTCCATCTGGGGCGAGCTGGCAGGCCTGACCCTCACCAAGGGTCACGGCACCGGTAACGACTTCATTTTTCTGACGGACGAGAACGCAGAAATTGCCCTCACCCCCGAGCTGGTAGCCCGCGCCTGCGACCGACACTTCGGTATTGGCGCGGACGGCTTCATTCGTGCTGCCCGCAGCACCGCCTCCCGCGCGGGTCAGAAGCTGATCGAGGAGCACCCGGACGCTGTCTGGTTCATGGACTACCGCAACGGTGACGGCTCTATCGCTGAAATGTGTGGCAACGGTGTACGCGCGTTCGTGGAGTACCTGCGCACTGAGGGCCTGATTGAGCTTGAGGTGGGCGAGACCGTCAAGATTGGTACCCGTGCCGGCGTGAAGACTGTGGCGCGCACCGAAGAGGGCTACGCGATTGATATGGGTCCGTGGAGCTTCATTCACGGTGACGCTGCCCGCGAGGGTGGCGAGGACTGCCTGGTGTCTGCTCGCGGCCTGAAGACTCCGCGCGCTGGCCTGTCCATTTCAATGGGTAACCCGCACACCGTGGTGATGCTCGGCTCCGACGGTAAGCTGGACGGCCTGGACCTGCACAGCCTGCCTCAGGTGAACCCCGCCCCGGTCAACGGCACGAACGTTGAGTTTGTGGTGCCGGTCGACCTGGATGTTGAGAGCGGCGCGCATGTGGGCGCTATCCGTATGCGCGTGCACGAACGCGGCGTGGGCGAGACCCTGTCCTGCGGTACCGGCGCGTGTGCGGCGGCTGCGGCGACTCGTTTCTGGGGCGGCGAGGAAGCACCGGATGAGTGGCTGGTGCATGTGCCCGGCGGTACCCTCGCGGTGACTTTCGTGCTGGGTCCGGACGATCTGGAGCATGTTGTTTTGGCTGGTCCGGCGCAGATGGTTGCGACCGTCGTGCTGCGATAACGTGCTGTTTTAGAACAGAGATTTTATAGAGAAAAGCGGCGGGTGTTTTCTGATAACACATTCAGAAAACACCCGCCGCTTTTATGTTTTAAGCAGTTAGCGCCAGAGGTTTTAGTCCTCGTAGCGGTGCACCTGCAGAATACGGAAGCCCTTCGAGGTCGCATAGCGCGACACCTCAAACTCGCCGGGGTGCAGCTGTCCAAGTTGTGCGTCCATCCACTTCTGCAAAGAATCGGAGCCCAGGTTCTTTTGAACCACCAGGTAGGCGTCACCGCCGGGCGCCAGGCGCGGCAGCCAGGTCAGCAGGATTTCGTGCAGAACCTCCTTGCCCACGCGAATCGGCGGGTTCGACCAGATGGTGTCAAAACGCAGTTCGGGGTCAACCGATTCGGGGGTTCCCACGGTGACATTGGACAGGCCGAGAGCGGCGGCGTTGCGTTCGGTCAGGCTAATGGAGCGGGAGTTCACGTCCACCGCGTGCACCTGCGCCTGCGGGGCGAGCATCGCCAAAGTCAGGGTGATGGGGCCCCAACCGCAGCCGATGTCGAGCATGCGTTCACCCTGCGGGTCGGGTGCTTCCTGCAGCAAAATAGCGGTGCCCTTATCAATGCCTGAGGGGCTGAAAATGCCGTTAGCTGTGGTGACGGTGACCTTGCGGCCGGCAAGCTCCACCTGCACGGGGCGGGGCTTGAATTCGGTCTCGGGGGTTTCAGAGAAATAATGCTGCTCGCTCATGCTATCCAGTGTACCGGTAGGGCAAGAACCGACCGCACACGGGCAGAGTATGTGCGGGGTGGGGCAGTAGCTTGCACGCCCTGAGCGCACAGGTGACCGAACCCCCTACCTGATGCGGGCAACGGCGGTAGAATTAGAGGCGTATGAATTCTAAGAACACCCCCGTATCTGATACCGAAAAGCTGCCCAGCGATGAGCAGCTGCGCCGCACCGTAGACCGCGTTCTGGGCCGCTCCCAGGCCGCCGCCTCCGTCACTACTTATGACGCCGCCGGTACCGCGCATCACAGCGATAACTCCTCCAACGCCCACGGCAGCCACACTAGCCGCCGTGTGCTGGATACTCGCGCGCGCGAAATTTCTGACGTTCAGCGCGAGCACTCCGAATATGACGGTGACCAGGAAGATCTCGCTGAGCGCCGCGCACTGCGCCGTATCGCGAACCTTTCCACCGAACTTGAAGACGTCACCGAGGTCGAGTACCGCCAGCTGCGTCTGGAGCGCGTGGTGCTGGCTGGTCTGTGGACTGAAGGCACCGTAGAGGACGCAGAGAACTCTCTGCGTGAGCTCGCGGCACTGGCTGAAACCGCAGGTTCCGAGGTTCTGGACGGCCTGGTTCAGCGCCGCCTCAAGCCGGACCCCGGCACCTTCCTCGGCTCCGGTAAGGCGCTGGAACTCAAGGACATTGTCGAGGCGACCGGCGCCGACACCGTCATCGTCGACTCCGAATTGGCTCCCTCTCAGCGTCGTGCCCTCGAAGACATCGTGAAGGTCAAGGTCATTGACCGCACCGCCCTGATTCTCGACATTTTCGCTCAGCACGCCAAGTCCCGCGAGGGTAAGGCACAGGTTGAGCTGGCTCAGCTGGAGTACATGCTGCCGCGTCTGCGTGGTTGGGGTGCGTCCCTGTCTCGTCAGGCGGGTGGCCGTGCCGCAGCCGGTGAGGGTATCGGTTCGCGTGGTCCCGGTGAAACCAAGATTGAGATGGACCGCCGCCGCCTGCGCGCTCGCATGGCGAAACTTAAGCGTGAGATCGCTGCGATGGCGCCGGCGCGTGAGACGAAGCGCCTGAACCGTCGCCGTAACCGTGTGCCTTCGGTGGCTATTGCCGGGTACACGAACGCGGGTAAGTCCTCCCTGCTGAACCGTCTGACCGATGCCGGCGTGCTCGTGGAGAACGCCCTGTTTGCGACCCTGGACCCGACCGTCCGTAAGGCTCAGACCCCGGACGGTATCGGCTACACCCTCTCTGACACGGTGGGTTTCGTGCGTTCGCTGCCGACCCAGCTGGTGGAGGCGTTCCGCTCCACCCTGGAAGAGGTCGCTGATGCTGACGTCATCCTGCACGTGGTGGATGCTTCGCACCCGGACCCGGAGGGGCAGATTCGTGCTGTCCGCGAGGTTATTGCGGAGGTTGACGCCCGCCATATCCCCGAGATTATTGTGCTGAATAAGGCGGATGCCGCCGACCCGTTCGTGCTGGAGCGTATGCGCCAGCGCGAGCCGGAGCACGTGATTGTTTCGGCGCGTACCGGTGAGGGTATTGAGGAGCTGAAGCAGAAGATTGCGGACACTATTCCGCGCCCCTCCATTGAGGTGAAGCTGCTGATTCCGTACTCGCACGGTGAGATTATTTCGCGCCTGCACGAGTGGGACGCCGAAATTAAGAGCACCGATTTCGTATCGGACGGCACGTTCGTGGTGGCTCTGGTCCGTGAGGATGTCGCCTCTGAACTGTCCGAGTATGTGCTGGAGGGCGACCTGCTGGAGGTTCTGGAAGAGGAACTGGCGGAGGCGCACGCCCTGGCTGAAGAGACCGCTTCTGAGTCCGAGCAGCCCTCTACCTCTGAGGCTCTCTAGAGGCGTATGAGCGTGACCGAGAGCATCAACGCGCCCAAAAACGCCCCGGGAACCGTACCCGGATCGGCAACCGATGGCACCCGATTCACCGGGCAGGAGCTTGAGACCCTGCCCGGTGCAAAGGATGCCCTGACTCTGCTGGACAAGGCGGTTGCCGCCACCGGCGGTCAGAACCGTGCCGGTCAGCGCACCATGGTGGCGCATGTGGCGCAGGCTCTTGAACTGCAGCGTCACCTGCTGGTCCAGGCGGGTACCGGTACCGGTAAGTCCCTGGGCTACCTGGTTCCTGCCCTGGCGCGGGTGGGGGAGTCGGACCAGCCGATTGTGGTTGCGACGGCGACCCTTGCCCTGCAGGCGCAGATCGTGAACCGCGATATTCCGCGTCTTCTACAAGCGCTGGAGCCGCGCCCGGAGTCGCAGGCGCAGGTGGCTCTGCTCAAGGGCCGCAATAACTACCTCTGCCTGCACAAGCTGGAGGGCGGCTACCCGGAAGACGAACCGGATGCTCTCTTTGACATGCCTTCTTCGACCTCCCGCGTGGGTGAGGAAGTGGTGCGCCTGCGCGAGTGGGCTGACCGCACGGAGACCGGCGACCGTGATGAGTTGAAGCCCGGCGTCTCTGACCGAGCCTGGGCTCAGGTGTCGGTCAGTGCCGCTGAGTGTCTGGGCCGCCGCTGCCCGCTGGTGGAGGAGTGCTTTAGCGAGATGGCGCGTGGCCGTGCCGCTGAGGCTGACATTGTCATTACGAACCACGCCCTGCTGGCGATTAACGCTTTCGAGGGCATGAAGGTTCTGCCCGAACATGAGACGGTCATTATTGATGAGGCTCATGAGCTGGTGGACCGCGTGACCGGTGCCGTGTCTGGTTCTTTGACGGTTGCGATGGTTCGCCGTGCGGCGCGTAGCGTGAAGAAGCATTCAAAGGCTGATTCCGGCGCACTGGAAATGGCTGCCGGCACCCTGGAGACCGCTTTCGAGGGTCTTGCCGAGGGCCTGCTGAAGGGCCTGGACGGTCGCCTTTTGACCGCTATTTCTGCGGTCAATGATGCCGCCCGCACCGCCTTGTCCGACACCAAGCCGGACGGCCAAGACGTTGACGCCGGCCTGCAGATGGCGCGCTCGCGTGTCTCTGAGGTGCACGATATGAGCAGCCGCATTCTGGAGGCTTCGGGCGAGCAGGACGTGCTGTGGATTTCTCGTCAGGGTGGTTGGGAGAACGGCCGCTATGTGGCTGCTTCCGATACCGACCCGGCGACCCTGAATATCGCTCCGTTGAGCGTTGGCCTGCAGCTGCGTGACGGCCTGTTCGCTGACCGCACCGTGATTTTGACGAGTGCGACCCTGACGGTGGGTGACTCTTTTGACGTTGCCGCCGGTGCCCTGGGACTGCAGGGCGAGGGCGCGCCGCGCTGGACGAGCATCGACGTAGGTTCGCCGTTCGACTACCGCAAACAGGGCATCATGTACGTCGCCGGGGATTTGGAACCTCCAGGATTCGGTGTGCACGAGGGCCAGCTGGAGCGTCTGCGTGAGCTGTGCGAGGCCTCGGAGGGCGGTGCCCTGGGCCTGTTCTCCTCGAAGCGTGCCGCCGAGCGTGCCGCCGAGTACATGCGTGAGCACAGCGACCTGAACATTCTTCTGCAGGGTGAGTCTTCGCTCAAGGCTCTGGTGGAAGAGTTCAGCGAGGACGTTGACTCATGCTTGTTCGGAACGATGAGCCTGTGGCAGGGCGTGGACGTTCCCGGTGACTCTTGCCGCCTGGTGGTGATGGACCGCATCCCGTTCCCCCGCCCGGATGACCCGATTGCGCAGGCTCGTACGGAGGCGGTGAACCGTCACCGCGGTAACGGCTTTATGGCGGTTTCTGCTCACCATGCGGCAATTCGTATGGCGCAGGGCGCGGGTCGCCTGATCCGTTCGGTATCTGACCGCGGCGTGGTGGCTGTGCTGGATTCTCGCGTAGCGACTAAACGCTACGGTGGTTTCTTGATGAAGGCTATGCCGCCGATGTGGTCGACGCAGAATAAGGCAGCCGTGATTGGTGCGCTGGCTCGTCTTTCAGCGAGTATTGAGCGTTAGCTCGGGCGGGATTCGTTCCTGGCTGCGACCCCCCCCGCTTTGGACATATAAATTTGGACATATAGAATCACCCCGGTGATACGTGAACTTTCACGTATTACCGGGGTGATTCTATATAGAGCTAAAAGCCCTAACGGTGATGTCTTCTAAAGACGGTGCTGTTTAGAAGTAGCTTCTTTGAGAAGCTACGCTGTTCAGAGCCCGCGTCTTCTAAAGACTACGCAGCACGGAGACGACCTTACCCATGACGGTTGCGCGGTCGCCCATAATCGGCTCGTAGTTGGAGTTGCGCGGCATGAGCCAGGTGTGGCCGTCGACCTGACGGAACACCTTCACGGTTGCTTCATCGTCGAGCAGCGCAGCAACGATATCGCCGTTGTCTGCGGTGTGCTGCTCGCGGACAACCACCCAGTCGCCGTCGCAGATTGCGGCGTCAATCATGGAATCGCCCTTGACCTTGAGCATGAAGAGCTTGCCATTACCGACCAGCTGGCGGGGCAGAGCGAGCACATCCTCCACGGACTGCTCGGCGGTAATGGGACCGCCCGCTGCAATTCGTCCAACCAGGGGAACGGGTACGAGGTCTTCATCGCCGACCTCGAAGTTCGGCAGCTCGGGCAGGGAAGAGGAAGCGCTACCGTGGATGCCGACGCCGTTCTCATCCAGCACCTCAATGGCGCGGGGGAGCTTGGGGTCGCGGCGAATGTAGCCCATGGTCTCGAGGCGACCGAGCTGGTGAGTGACCGAGGACAGGGACGCAAGACCCACCATGTCACCAATCTGGCGCATGGACGGCGGGTAACCCTTTTGTTCAATCTCGGTGCGGATCGCGTCAAGAATCTTCTGCTGGCGCGCGGTCAGCGCCGGACGGGGTGCTGTTGCCATTTCTTTTCCTTCGGTCTGTGCCCCGATTTCTATATTCCGGTCTCTGCAGTCTGTTTGAGACACAGTCCGGTCGGGGCACGGATGGGTGCTTCACACGTTTTCTGATGGTGTCCTAAAAATTTTTTGGGTTCTGCCGAAATGGGTCTTATCTCGTCAGGGGGTGGAGGAATTCTATCCGTGCCGGAGCGATACCGGAGCGATACACAGGCAACGAGTATGCGCCTCCGCCCTATAAAACTCAGTCAGTAGCACCTGCATTCGATACAGAACCAAGCTGTAACGGGTACAGAAACCTGCTGTGAGTAGGACTCATCAGGAGCGTGTGGAACGTCTCTTGACACCAGTGTAGAACACTACACCGAAAAACTCAAACAAATATTCTAGATTTTTTCTTCGAAACTCGAAGAAATTTTTAGTACATCTCTGCTAGACTTTAGAACAAGAGTTCGTATATACTCTTGAATCTCTCCTGAAATTCAGGATTTACGGGTGAATGTTCGAAAAATATTCGAAGATTCGACCCGGAGTCTTTCGGGAGGGGAGAGTGAATGAGTGTTCGAATGTATTCGAATCCTCTGCCTCTCTCTTCGCATGATCTACCCCGGATGCTCTGGAAAACCTCTGGCGAATCTAGGGAGTATCTGGCGAAGAGAGAGCGCAGGGGATGGGGTTCCGGGACAACCCGGTGCACCCGACGCTCTGACCTAACTAGAGAATAGCTATCCACTAGTTATCGCCTAACAATCACCACTCCATAGTTATCACTCAACTAGGACCTCCGAGCGGGTATCGCTCGGCATTGCTAGACCCGCGGGGTAACCCCGGGGAGAGCTGAGAGAAAGGAACCACAATGACTACTGCAGCACCTCTTGCTTCTCGTGGCACTTCTGCACACCTTCCGGCAGGTTTGGTGGTACTTCACCCCGCCCGCACCGCGCCTGCCCGCACCACGGCTGTCCGTACCGTGCAGGGGCGTTCTCGTGTGCCTGCGTCTTCGCACTCTGTTCGCTCTTCTCGTGCGGTTCATGCATCCCGTCCTGCGCAGGTGGCTCGGCCTGCCCAAGCTCCCGCCGTTTCTACCCCCGCTGCTTCTACCCCCACTGTGGCGCCCGCACCGGTTCGCTCTGTAGCTTCTGATACGCAAGCGCCCAGCGTGAAGAGTGTTCTTCTGGCTAAGGGTGGCGAGCTTCTGCGCGAGGTTCCCGCTTCTATTCGTCGTCTTGGCACCCCGCGCGGTTTCCTGAAGGGGCTGCCCCTGCTGACTTTGGCGGCGCTGATTGTGCTCGGCGCTATTAGCTTCTTTGGTCCGGCGGCTTCTGCTTCTGTGGAGAACGCTTCGGTGACTCGAACCGTCGTTGTGGTCAAGCACGGCGAGACCCTGTGGGATATTGCTCAGGCGGTGGATCCGCAAGGTGACACCCGTGATACTGTGGTTCGTATTATGGAGTTGAACTCGTTGACCAGCACCTCTGTTGATGCCGGTCAGCGTCTGGAAATTCCTCAGACTCAGCGCTAAGCACGAACCCGTGTGTGGTTGGCTTCTGCGTGAGGTTGATGTCTTGAGTCCGAATCCTCTATTTCTCAAGCTAGAGCGCTTGAGTCGAATTCTTGAGCCTATGAACTAGGAGCGCACCGATGCCTGTTCCCGTTGAACCCACACCCGTCAGAACTGAATCTGTACAGGAAACTGACTCTGTACAGACCACTCAGCCCGCTCGTCCCGTGGTTGCCGTTTTGGGGGAACCCGGAACTCGTGGCGCCCTGGTGAAGCTTCTTCAGGATGCGGGGGCGGAGGTTATCGTGACCACTGTGCCCGATCAGTTGCGTGAGGCTGACGGCATGGTGGTTACCGGCGGTGCGAGCTCTCTCGAAGCGTACGAAGACCTGAAAGCTAAGGACGCTGAGCGCGTGATTGGTCGCCGCGTGGCTGGTGGTCGTCCGGTACTGGTCGCCGGTGCAGCGTTGAGCTGCCTCTTCGACTCTGTGACGGTGAAGCATCCGCAGATGGGGCAGATTCAGGTGCAGTGCATGGGGGAGTGGCCCGGCGAGAGCGTGGAGCTTTCTACTCGCGACCTGGTGCCCGGTGCTTCTGCCCTGCGTGCTTCCTCCGATAGCGTGCTGCTCAAGGGTCTTGAGGGCGAGGCTCACTTCAAATCTGAACACGGCGTTTTTGAGTGGGCTTTTGATCAGAGCATTGAATATATTGCCCCTCCGGTGGTGACGTGGACTGTCACCGAGCCTACCTATATCGCGGCGGTTGAGAATGGTCCGCTGACGGCGGTGCAGTTCTGCCCGGTGGGATCTGGCGAGCTGGGTGCGGAGTTTCTGCGCCGCTGGGTTGCGTCCCTGGCGGTGACCGGTCGCCTGTCATCTGAGGGCTCCGCTACTGCTGCGGGAGGTAACTAATGTCTGTACCCGTTCTTGAACTTCTGCCCGCTGTTGATATTTCTGAAGGCTACGCGGTGCGCCCGGTGGGTGGCACCCTCTCCGGTGGTGAGCAACGCCTCGACCCTGTTGAGGCGGCGCTGACCTGGGTGAAGGCTGGTGCTCGCTGGATTCACCTGGTTGATCTTGATTTGGCGTTTGGTCGCGGCACGAATACTGAGGTTCTGGCTGAGGTGGTTGCGGCTGTTCGTGCCGAGAATGCCCGGATGGCCGGCTCCGCTCCGGTTCGTATTCAGGTCAGCGGCGGTGTGCGTAACGCTGAGAGTCTGGAGCGTGCCCTGAGCCTGAATCCGGACCGCGTGAACGTGACCAGTGCGGCTCTGGCGGATTCTTCCTGGCTTGAAGGCACACTGGCTCGTTATGCCGATTCTGATCTTCTGGCTCTTGGCCTCGATGCCCGTTACAGCTCCGAGCGGGGCTGGGTGACGGTGGCTCGCGGTACCGACTGGTCGGGTCCTAATGTGGCGGAGGCGCTGGCGTGGCTGGAGGGCGCGGGTGTGCGCCGCTATATCGTCACGGATGTGAGTAAGGATGGTTCTCTGGCGGGCCCCGGTGCGGAGCTGCTGGATGTGGTGCTGGCTCAGACTGACCGTCCGGTGGTTGCTTCTGGCGGTGTGGCGTCGCTGGCTGATCTTGTGAAGCTGCGTTCTATGGTGCCTCATGGTTTGGAGGGCGTGGTGCTTGGTAAGGCGCTGTATGTGGGTAACTTTAGTTTTGAGCAGGCTCTTGAGGCTGCCGGCTCCCGCTAAAGCTAGGGCTAAGCCTGGTTCCCGCTAAAGCTACCGGTTCGCTCTAGTCCGCATATCTAGTCCCCGCAGATTTCTTATCCGCATAGGCGTTGTATATGACGAAGCCCCGCTTTCCTCAGTGTGAGGGAGGCGGGGCATCGTGATCGCATAAACCAGTTGGCTCAGTAAACCAGTTGGCTTAGTACACCGGGCCGGTGAGCTTTTCGCCGGGGCCCTTGCCGGGTTCGTCCGGGAAGGGGGATGCTTCGCGGAAGGCGAGCTGCAGGGTGCGCAGGCCGTCGCGCAGGGGTGCTGCGTGCTGGGAGCCGATTTCGGGTGCTGCGGCGGTGACGAGGCCTGCCAGTGCGGTGATGAGCTTGCGTGCTTCGTCGAGGTCCTTGAGGTCGTCGGCGTTTTCGTCTGCTGCCAGGCCGCACTTGACGGCTGCGGCGCTCATCATGTGGATGGCTGCGGAGCTGATGATTTCGATGGCGGGTACGTCTGCGATGTCGCGCAGCTGTTCGTTGACGGCTTCGACCTGCTCTTCGGTGAGTTCGGTGTGGCCGTGTACGGGGGTTTCTTCTTCCGCGGTGAAGCGGAAACTCGTGTTTTCAGTGCTCATAGTCCTAGAATCTCATATTTCGTTTGTTTCGGTAAATACGTCCTTAAGAGTGGGCGCTTCTGTGGAATCGCTGCAGGAATCCCCGCACTTTTTATGGTGTTTTGCGTCTAATTCCTTGCGCCTGTCGGGGATTCTGCGGTATGGTTGTAGGCAGTTTGCAAGTGGAGCATGCCTCCCACCCGGTTGACCGCCGCAGGCGTTAGTTTGCGAGTTTTGAGGTGAACGGGTTCGGCCGCCGCTTTCGGCGTACGCTGGTTTGTGCCTCCGCTTGTGTAACTGCGGGGGCTTTTTTAGCGCCCGCAACGGATAGTATTCACGGGGAAACCCACAGAGCACAGGAGCTAGTCATTAGCGAACCACGCATTAACGATCGTATCCGCGTTCCCGAGGTCCGACTCGTCGGCCCCGGTGGCGAGCAGGTAGGCGTTGTCCCTCTGAAGGACGCTCTGCGCCTGGCTGAGGACGCCGAACTCGACCTGGTCGAGGTTGCCCCGAACGCGAAGCCGCCCGTGTGCAAGCTCATGGATTACGGCAAGTACAAGTACGAAGCCGCAATCAAGGCTCGTGAATCCCGCAAGAAGCAGGCAAACGCCGTTCTGAAGGAGATCCGTTTCCGCCTGAAGATTGATACCCACGACTACGAAACCAAGGTTGGACACGCTCGTCGTTTCCTCTCCGGTGGTGACAAAGTCAAGGCAATGATTCAGTTCCGCGGTCGTGAGCAGCAGCGCCCCGAGATGGGTGTGCGCCTGCTGGAGCGTCTGGCGGCTGAGCTGGCCGAGGTGAGCACCGTTGAGTCTCGCCCCCGTCAGGATGGCCGCAACATGGTGATGGTTCTGGCTCCGCTTCGCGGTAAGGCAGAAGCTCGCCGTGATCAGGGCTCCGGTAGCCGCAAGGGTCGCGAGCGTATTGACACGACCAAGGCGAAGCCCGTTACCAACTCTCTGGCAGACGCTATGCCTGCCGAGCTGAAGGCACAGGCTTCCGCCGAGTAGGGAACCGGGTCGTCACTTTAGGATGGGCACGCGCCTCCACCGCTCGGTGGGTGTTGCGGGTTCACCCGGTGCCGGTTCCGAGGCACCTCGCGAGGGGTGCCTCACCTTTGGTCCTTGGGGCTGATGCGTTCGCGTACGCAGCCCCACTAAGCTACCCCGCCACTGTGGCGGGGGATGAATGTAAGGAGAACGGCAGCTATGCCGAAGCAGAAGACCCACTCTGGTGCTAAGAAGCGCTTCAAGCTCACCGGTAGCGGCAAGGTTAAGCGCCAGCAGGCGAACCGCCGCCACTACCTGGAGCACAAGTCCTCTCGTCTGACCCGTCGTCTGGCTTCTGACCAGATCGTTACCGGCGGCCAGGCAAAGGTTGTCAAGAAGATGCTGGGTAAGTAAGCGCCGCTTACGCTCTGCACCTGGCGCACCGATAGCGGTGCGTACTGATTAAAGACTCGCTCCTGTTCAGCGTGATATGTGAGCTGTTCAGGACATAAGACGAAGGAGACACACGTGGCACGTGTGAAGCGCGCGGTTAACGCGCACAAGAAGCGCCGTACTATTCTCGATCGTGCATCCGGCTACCGCGGTCAGCGTTCTCGCCTGTACCGTAAGGCTAAGGAGCAGGTCACCCACTCGCTCGTTTACAGCTACGACCACCGTCGTAAGAAGAAGGGTGACTTCCGTCGCCTGTGGATCCAGCGTATCAACGCTGCTTCCCGCGCACAGGGCCTGACCTACAACCGCTTCATCCAGGGCCTGAAGGCTGCTGGTGTTGAGGTTGACCGCCGTATGCTGGCTGAGCTGGCCGTGAACGAGCCCGCTGCCTTCAACGCACTGGTTGAGATTGCTAAGAACAACCTGCCCGAGGACACCTCGGCTCCCAAGGCTTAATTAGCCTAGGTTGTGCGTTCCGTTCCTCGGGAATCTAGGCCCGGGATCGGTACTCAAGCATCATGAGCGGCCGTCCGCACCGTTGGGTGTGGACGGCCGCTTTGCTATGCCCCGTTGCGGTGCCCCGGTGCGGTGCCCCGGTGCGGAAGACGATGATTACCGCTCGGGATGTTCCACCGGCTGCCTCCGTCCATAGGCTCCTATCTCGACCTGTTATCATTCTCGCATTCTCGAGTGGAGCTTTGAGGGCTTCGGCGTATTATGTGGCTCCACCTTTGCCGTACCCTTAAAGGGTGAATTTTTTTGAACGTATTAGTACCCCCGTTGTGATGTCCAACCCGCAGGCTGACCGCGTGCGCGATATTGCGAAGCTGCGCACTCGCTCGGCCCGCACGAAGAAGGGCCAGTTCCTGGTGGAAGGCCCGCAGGCTGTGCGCGAGGCCCTGAAAGCGCACCTGAAGAGCCCCATCCTGGACGCCGTGTACGTTACGGAGGCCGCGTTCGACCGCCATGAGGATATTGCCGAGCTACTGGAGCAGGTGTACGGCACCCCCACCCCCGAGGAGGGTCGCCGCGTTTTCATGCGAGTGGTGACCGAAGAGGTGTTGGCGGCCATGGCTGATTCTGTGTCGCCGCAGGGTATTATTGCGGTTTCTTTCATGGTGGATGCTTCCTTCTCGCTGCTCTGGGGTGAGGGTGCGTTGAACCCCAAGCTGATTGCTGTGCTCTCTCGTGTTCAGGATCCGGGTAACGCGGGCACGATCCTGCGTGTGGCTGATGCCGCCGGTGCCGATCTTGTGATTACCACCAAGGGCTCGGTGGATTTGTACAACCCGAAGACGGTGCGTTCCACCGCGGGTTCGCTGTTCCACGTGCCGGTTATTCAAGGTGTGGAACTCGAGGACTTCGCGGAGGATGTGAAGTCTCAGGGGACCGCGGTGCTGGCTGCTGACGGCTACGGCGTGGTGAACCTGCAGGAGCTGACGGAGTACACCGCGGCCCGTCGCGCGGGTGTGGAGGCGAGCGCCCCGTCCGGCGTGAAGGGTAATTTTGATCTTTCTCGGCCGACAATGTGGCTTTTCGGGAATGAAGCGCAGGGGTTGAACGCTGAGGAGAAGGCGGCCGCTACGATGCGAGTGGCTGTTCCTGTCTATGGTTCGGCTGAGTCTTTGAATGTGGGTACGGCTGCTGCTGTGTGCCTGTATGCTTCGGCGATGGCGCAGCGCTCGAACTCTCTGGGCTAATATCGTAAGCCCATCATCCCGTGGTGTACTCTCCCGGCGAGCTGTGTTCGTCGTGGCTGTATCGGGCCGAGGTTTGGCCGTGCCCGCCGCGGGCCTTTTACAGACTTTTGAATAGTGTCGCCCCCGATGGTTCCGTGCTTTTCGGGTTGGCGCGGCCTGCAGAAAGGTAAATATGTCTCAATCCAGTCATTCCGGCCACTCGGGAGCCGGGGCGATTATTGCCGCCCTGGGGGCGAACCTCGGTATCGCCGTCCTGAAGTTCTTGGCTTTTGCCCTGACCCGTTCCTCCTCGATGTTGGCCGAGGGCATCCACTCGGTGGCTGACTCCGGTAACCAGGTTCTGCTTCTTTTGGGTGGCCGCGCCTCCCGCAAGCAGGCAGACGAGGAGCACCCGTTCGGTTACGGCCGTAACCGTTACATTTACGCGTTCATCGTCTCGATTATCATCTTTGCACTGGGCGGTCTGTTCGCCCTGTATGAGGGTTTCGAGAAGCTTCACGACCCGCACGGTATTACCGAGTGGCAGTGGGTTCCGGTGGCCGTGTTGGTGGGCTCGATTCTGCTGGAGGGTAATTCCTTCCGCGTGGCTGTCAAGGAATCCAGCGGCCTGAAGGGTAAGCAGGGCTGGCTGCGTTTCCTGCGCACCTCGAAGAACCCGGAGCTTCCGGTGCTTCTGCTTGAGGATGCGGGCGCACTGGTCGGTTTGCTGCTGGCCCTGATTGGTGTGGGAATGACCCTACTGACCGGTAATGGCCTGTGGGATGCTTTCGGCACTCTGGCTATCGGTATTCTGCTGGTCTTCATCGCGGCGTTCCTGGCCGTGGAGATGAAGTCGCTGATTCTGGGTGAGGCTGCTTCGCCGGAGGATTTGGCGAAGATTCGCGCGGCGATTGAGGATGGCGATAGCGAGCGCATTATCCACATTAAGACCGTGCACCTGG
>ERZ772909.1209-NODE-1209-length-14553-cov-7.209201_pt1 | contig 14553 bp, 16 predicted proteins | sample MGYA00511137_ERZ772909 | MGnify/ENA primary metagenome ERZ772909 (study PRJEB29015, sample SAMEA2738095) | human oral metagenome | biome: human oral; feature: human-associated habitat; material: saliva | place: China | collected 2270 ... | reverse complement strand
AAATCACAAGCGATCTTTGAAAAACGCGTAAAAGGATGGGAAAGAAAACACCCGGTTCACGCCATAAAACAACGGATTAAAAAACGCATTGAATGGCTGCTGCCATAGCAACGTGCTTTTCTGATAAACTACACGCATCTAAACACAGGAGGTTCTATGCAAATAGCCTTACCCAATACACCGACTTTTGAGAAAAAAGAGTCTTTCTACTCTGAAGATGAGCTGTATTTGCTACATCAGTTAGAAAACGACTTAGTGAAAAGTAAATCTCATGATGATGTAATGGAAAACTTGAGACAGGTACTAAAACTCAATGAAGTTTGATTATTCGATTAGATGGTACTACTTGGCAGAAGAAAAACTGCTTACTCAGGCTAAAATCGGATAATGCTGTTCGTACTGCTAATAACTCTGCTCAAAAAGTAGATTTAATGGACATAAAAGTACAAAAACACGATACAGAAATTAATGCAATGCAAACCGCATTAATTGATACGGTAGGTAAAGCTGAAAAAGCTGAATTAGTTGGCAATCAAACTCGTTCAATGGGTGAAAATGCGATTAAAAAAGCAGAACAGGCTTCTGAGAAAGTGGTTGAACTTGAAAAAACAGTTGTGCAGTACAATGCAGAAAAAACTTCTGTATCACTTAACAATGCAACCTTGAATGATTTAGCGGACGGTGAAGTTAGCAAAACCTCTAGTCAAGCAGTGACAGGTAAACAACTTCACGCCACTGAACAAAAGGTGGAAAAAGTGGTACAAGAGCAGTTAGTGCCAGCGCAACAACAAACGGCTCAAATTAAATCGGAAGTGGTTACAAATAAAGCGAATATCGCCACCAATAAAGCCAATATTGCGAAAAATTCGCAACGTATGGAGCAAGTGGTTGAAGTGGTAAACAACCAAACCGCACGCATTAATGAAAACACTCGCATTGTTGAGGCTCAAGCAGGACAAGTAACTCAAAATACACAAGCGGTTTCTAAAAACCGTCAAGCGATTACTGAAAATCGTCAAGCTATTGCTGAAAATCGTCAAGGGATTATTGAAAATCGTCAGGTGATTGCTGAAAATCGTCAGGCGATCCAAAGTAATAGCAAACGTATTGATGAACTTGAAAACCGCTCTCACCAAGATCGCCGACAAGCTCGTGCAGGTGTTGCGGGTGCGATGGCAATGACTCAAATTACACCAGTACAAGGTAAAACTTTTACAGTTGGTGCAGGTGTTGGTACTTATCGTGGCGAAGACGCTGTATCGGTTGGTGTAAAATATGCACCAAAAGAAAATGTGGTGATTAGTATTTCAGGATCAGCCGATACAAGAGGCGGATTCGGGGCTGCGACTGGAGTTAGTTTTGGACTTGATTAGCCCGAAATTATCCTGATTTTTTACTATCAAAAGCATCTTTTAGCATTGCTGGAAGATGCTTTTTTCTTGTTAAGTGCTCTCGATTTTGCCTTCGTCAGGTAGTCATTTGGGGCAAAAAGCTCAGAAAAAGTTGCTGCATTGAACAAAAATTAAGCAATCAAACTTTTCTTGTACTAATTGATTTTTTCAATGCTAATGTGATTTTCATAGTGTTTTATTTATAGCGTATGCTTAAATTAGATAATTTTAATATTTATTAAATTTTTTCTTTTTATTTTTTGATTGATGATTTTCAAAAAATATCTAATAAATTCATATTTAATTTGGATGAAATAATTTTTTTATTAAAAGGATTTAAGGTCTTTTGATTATTTTAGGTTTTAAAAGGTAATTAAATCCTTTAAGGTTTTAAAAAAGACTTTAATTTAAAAAAACAGCATAAAACGGTGTGACAAGATTGTTTTCTTTATTTTAAAAATAATTTTTTATCCAATAAAGAGAGCGCTTAGAGCATGTTGAACTTACTTGAATGATATTGTAAGCCTTGTAATTTTTTCTTTCATCTTCTCTTAAAGTGTATTCTTATTTTGGGTATAAATACTATTTATAACAAATATTAAGTTTATAAATATAAATTAAAAAATAAATATTTCTCCTTAGCCTGAATATTTCTTTCTTGTTAGTAATTTGTATTTTTTATTATTGTTAATTTAATCTTTTATTTATTTTTCACTTAAATAACACTTTTCTTATGCTTTCTTTTTGTGTTGATCATTTCATTTTTGTGGTATAGCCTATTTTCATTATTTATTAAATTTTTAAGAGGGATGAAATGAACGATAAAATTAAACTCCTTAGACCAAAAGAGGTTATTCAAAAACTCAGTATTTCTAAAAGTACATTCTATGACTGGCAGAATAAAAAATCGAAAAGATATAGAAATGACTTTCCTAAGCCGCTCTCTATTAGTGCAAATTCTGTAGGTTATTTAGAAAGTGAAATTAATGCTTTTATTTTAAATATGGTACATCGTAGATCTAAATAAGGAGATACTATGTCAAAACTAGTTGAATTAATGATTAATACACTACCAATGCTTGATACTCAATCTCAAGCATTAGCAAGACTTTTCTTAGAAAAGCAAGGTAAATGCGGCACTTATTTAGGTTCGGGAAAAACAATGGGGAGAGTATTTTCGGCTACATCTAAATGTGTGTTCTTAACTTGTACATCTTGTTACAATGAAAAATTATTGAAATTACAAAAAGAAGTGATAGCTAGTTTCAAATTGATTATCAAGAACCCTCGTATTCTTGATTTATTATCAGGTTTCATTCCCAGAAAAGATAATTCCTTGATTCAGTGGGTTGCGCGAAATAAAGCCAAATTATCTTATAAGCTAGATGATTTTAAAGCTGTTTTCTGCATGCTTTCTCCTGAAAATGTGATTGCTACATCCACTTATCAATCTTTTGAAGAGATTAAAGAAAATATAAATCTTCTTTATGCTTCATTGGTTCACCATCTTGGATTGTTTTCATTACTAGATTGTAGATGCACTGAACAAGATAACATAATTAACACTCATGGGCATGCTATCATTTTGTTTGATAAAAACTTTAATTATTCAAATATTGGAAAGGATTTTAGAGTTATTGCTTACATTACTAAACCAAGAGAGAAGGAGTTTGAAGAAACCATAGATCCCTTTTATTGGTTAAACGTTGGGTTATCCGTTTACTATGATCATACTCAAGATAATAAGCCACGCCGTTATCAGAATTATATCTTTAAAGATGCCTTGAAGGAGAGCAGAGCTGAAAATAACAAACACATTACGAACGAGAAGTTACATAATGAACTTGCAACACCAATGGATAAGAAAAAAGATGATCATATTCAGATAGGCAATTACAAGCAATCTCATTATTTGAATAAATTGAAAAAAGAAGTGGAATATTCCTATAAAAGAACAAGTAAGATTATTATTCCTGATGAAAAAATGAGTATTCTTGAAGTGGTTTATTTGTATAAAAAATCACCACATAAATTTTGCGATTGTGCGGAAAAGCTAGATAGAAGAAGGCTGGAAGCATTATTCGAAAAATTGAATATATCTACATCTAAAATTAAATCATTAATTATTACGCGGAAAAAATTCCGCTGGATAAAAGGAAAAAGAGGTAAATTTCAAAAAGTGTGGGTAAATTGAACTATATAAAATCTTGGGCCTGAGTGCAGTCAATTTTAGTAAAATTTGATTTTCTATAGGTAGACATCGCAAAAGAGAGAAGGCAATTATCAATCTTATAATTGCTTTCTCTCGTTAAATTACATAATGAATTTGAGTATTCACCACTCAATTTCTTACCGCAAAATGAGCCAAAATTCGCAATTTAATCGTTGTTGAAATATGGCGAAAAAATCTTGCAAGTAACGTGAACAGGATTTACGAAAATCGGTTGCTAATTCGTAGAGAAATTGTGGTTTTTTAGTATTCAGCAGATTACTCATTAACAACTTTTAAATGATACTGCGGAATAGTTCCATGTGAGCATTGATCGATAAAATCTGCCCACGCTTGTAGTATAGTAAAACGCTGTTTAAGGTAATCACTTCGGTTGTATGCGGTATGAATGCGATCTTGATTTATATGAGATAACGCCACTTCAATCATATCTTTGTTATGACCTTGTTCATTCAGGTAAGTACTGGCAATGCTCCTTAATCCGTGAGCAACGAGTTTTCCGTGATAGCCCATACGTTTAATCGCAGCATTAGCGGTTTGCGTGTTGGTATGCAATTTTGGATTTCTTTCACTTGGAAAAAGATATTCTTTGCCACCACTCAATTTTTTAATTTCCTTTAGAAGTGCCATTGCTTGGCGAGAAAGGGTAATTTTATGTTCTCGACCACGCTCATCTTGCTTAATCCCTTTTTGAATATAGATTGTCCAAATCTTAGATTTCTCATCAATATCTTCATAACGAGCCATAGCAGCCTCGTTAGGGCGTGTCATGGTCAGTAGTTGCCATAAAATAAGATAACGTGCTTGTAGCTTAATTTTAGCACGATTTAAGGTCATCAGAAATTCAGGCAGATCTTCTGGACGGATCGTTTTAAAGTATTCAACTGTAGGATTATCAAATTCTTTCGAAAGATTTGCTGTGGGATTATGCGAAATAATGTTGCAGTGCAAAGCAAAATCCATAATCTCATTCAACTTTTGAATAGAACGTCTAAGCGTTTCTAACGTGCCTTTATCTTGAAGTGTCTTAAATGCTTTCAATACTAAAGGTGCAGTAACTTGAGTAATCGGTAATTTACCAAAATGCGATAATAAAATACGTTCAATCAGGCTTTTGACATCTTTTGCATAGCCCTCAGAGAAATTCTTGCGAGTTTTGCGATGTTCAAACCATTGCAAAGCGACGGCTTCAAATGTGTTGTTTAGCTCGTCTTGTTTTGCTTGTAGTTGATTAGCTCGATATTCGGCAGGATCAATATTTTGGGCTAGTAATGAGCGATATTCATCTCTTATTTTACGAGCTTGAGCAAGCGACAATTCAGGATAAATACCTAAACTGATATTTTTACGTTTTTTAGTGGAAGGATGGTAATAGTTAAAAATCCATAATTTAGAGCCATTAGTTTTAACTCTTAAGAATAGCCCACTCCCATCTGCAATGGTTGTATTCCTTTTCAGCAGGCTTTGCTCTGTCTATTTCGGTATTCGTTAAAGATTTTGTTGTTCTTGGCATAGCAGAATCACCTGTCATTTAAGAAATATAAAAAGCGGTAAAAGCCTTGTAGCATAAGACTCTTAATGCTTGTAGTAACATCGGCTTAAGTTGTTTTATCATAGTGTTACTATCGGTGTTACTAAAATCGTTGGATTAGGTTGGAATGGATAGGATTAAATAGGACAATAAAAAAGCCTTGGTTCTTTATATACCAAGGCTTTATCGGACTTTATAACACTTGTTTGGAATTGGATTTGGTGGAGCTGGGGGGAGTTGAACCCCCGTCCGGAATTCCTCTACCGTTAGTACTACACGTTTAGTCAGTCTTTAAAATTCGCTTAACCCTGCGGACAGACACGCGATAATTAAGCTAGTTTGATTCAATTTAATGCTTCGATCCTCAAACGGCGGCGTCCACACGATCTCGTTTGGGTTTGACTCCGCTTTATCCCCGTCTTACGAGCGGAAGCTGGGGAGCGAAGGCTATGAGCAGGTTATTAAGCTGCTAAAGCGTATTGTTCGTCGTTTGCGACTATTTTTTTGCGGTTTATTTACGAGGCCTACCGCACCTCGACGTGCACCTTGGGCTTCGCTAATCCCGTCGAATCCAGAATCAGCCCCAAAATCATGTGCTAGTCTAACAAAAAACAAGCAGAAGAAAAAGAGCGGTATTTATTAAATGCGTGAGTTAGGGTAAAATTTCGGCGTTTTTTATAGGAGAAAATAATGTCATTTTTTAAATATTTAGTGCTGGCTTTGTTTGTAGCTAGTTGTTCAATTTCTTCTGCAATTGCAAAAGAAAATGTTTCAAAGGAAAAACCTAAAAGTATAGAAAAAACTGCAACTGCAGAAAAAAGCTACCCTAAGTATGTTAACTATGCTATTTCTATTGATGTTGGCGATAGAGATATTGTGGTAGGTGAGGATGGTCAAGCGCTTTCTCGCTTTAAATATACCATTACGAATAAAAGTGAATTCCCAATTCAAAATATTCAATGGCTGAGTGTGTATGTGCATAATCGTCAAGTTGTGCATAGCCAAGATATGCAAATAGAATTAGAAAATACCTTATTGCCAGGTAAGACACTGACAATTAATTTACAAATTCCATTTACTCAAATTGATGAAAAATATCGTTCAATTTTTATGAATACGCAAGAACCTATTCATGTTTATAAAGTTGAACGTTCAGTCATGTTTAAAGATAAGAAAGTCGTTTCTGATAATTAATAATGTATACTTGAACAGTAATTAAAGTGCGGTTATACTAAATAAAATTTAACCGCACTTTTTTTATGCTACAAGATAAAAAAATTATTCACATTGATATGGATTGTTTTTACGCATCAATTGAGATTCGTGAAAATCCTAATTTGCAGGGAAAGCCTGTTGCTGTAGGTGGTTCTTCTCGTCAACGTGGTGTATTGACAACTTGTAATTATGAGGCGAGAAAATTTGGTTTGCATAGTGCAATGCCAACGGCTCAAGCCATAAAAAAGTGTCCTAATCTCATTCTCGTGCCCGTGAATATGACGTTGTATAAACAAGTTTCGGCACAAATTCATCAAATCTTCCAGCGTTACACCGATATTATTGAACCACTTTCTTTAGATGAAGCTTATTTAGATGTTACGCACTGCCAAAAATGTTCTGGCTCAGCTACTTGGATTGCGCAAGAAATCCGTCAAGCAATTTTTGATGAGTTGAATTTAACTGCCTCGGCAGGTGTGGCTCCTTTAAAATTCCTTGCCAAAATCGCTTCGGATATGAATAAACCTAATGGGCAATTTGTGATTAAGCCTAATGAAGTCGAGGAATTCATTAAAACCTTATCTTTAAATAAAATTCCTGGCGTTGGTAAAGTGACATCACAACGATTACTCGATATGGGATTAGAAACTTGTGCTGACATTCAAAACTTTGATCAAATCGTCTTATTAAATCAATTTGGTAAAGCGGGTAAACGTATTTGGGATTTTAGCCACGGCATTGATGAGCGTGAAGTACAAGCCCATCGTGAACGTAAATCAGTTGGCGTAGAACAAACTTTGCTTGAAAACATTCACACAATTGAGCAAGCTTCAGCCTTATTGAATAATCTTTATCAAGAGCTAATTCATCGTCTTGAGCGTGTTAGCCGTAATATACCGTTATCTGCATTTCGTAAAATCGGCATAAAGCTTAAATTTGAAGATTTTCAAGTAACTACTTTAGAGAAAACGGGTTTGTCACTTTCTTTGGAAAGTTTTCAACAATTACTTCCTCAAATTTTTATGCGAGCAAAAGGGCGATCGATTCGTTTGATTGGGCTACATGTCAATTTACCTGAAGAAAATAAACAAGAACAAATGAGCCTCTGGTGATATAATCTCGCGGTTTTTTAGGAGTCGATACAATGGAACATAAATTAGAAGATATTATTGCAATTTTTAATCAATGTTTTGAAGAGGAATACAACACTCGCTTAGTCAAAGGCGGTGAAGAACCCATTTATTTACCCGCAAATGATGAAGTGCCTTATAACGCGATTTATTTTGCGCGAGGCTTTTACAGCAGTGCATTGCACGAAATTGCCCATTGGTTAGTCGCAGGCAAAGAACGCCGTAAACTAGAAGATTTTGGTTATTGGTATGAGCCAGATGGACGTTCAGAAGAACGCCAGCGTGATTTTGAAAAAGTTGAAGTTAAACCGCAAGCATTAGAGTGGATTTTGGCGACGGCGGCAGGTTTTCGTTATTTTGCCAGTGCGGATAATTTGAATGGCAATCCGGGCGATACACAGCCTTTTAAACAAGCCGTGTATGAACAAGTGAAAATCTATGTGGAAAAAGGTTTACCAAAACGAGCTGAAACGTTACGCCATGCCCTTGCTATTTTTTATGGCACAGAAGATCGTATTGATTTAAGTAAATTTGATGTGACGTGTATTTAAAAAGCGATGATTTTTAACCGCACTTTTGACACTGTCAATTTTCCCTAAAATCGGCTAGAATACGCCGATTTTATTTTCAGTGACTTACAAATGATGAAAGATTCCATTATTGCAAAATTAGAAAGTTTAAAAGAACGTTATGAAGAGCTAGAAGCCTTATTGGGCGATGTTTCTGTAATTAGTGATCAGGATAAATTCCGTGCGTATTCTAAAGAATATTCACAACTTGAAGATGTGGTGAAATGTTTTAATCGTTGGAATCAGCTTAATTCTAACATTGCTGAAGCAGAATTGATGTTAGATGATCCTGAAATGAAAGAAATGGCAGAAATGGAAATTGAAGAATCCAAAGCCGAACTTGAAGAAGTGGAACAACAACTTCAAATTCTTTTATTACCAAAAGATCCTAATGATGAATATAACTGCTATTTAGAAATTCGTGCGGGAACAGGCGGTGATGAAGCGGGGATTTTTGCCGGTGATTTATTCCGTATGTACAGTCGTTATGCTGAAAGTAAACGCTGGCGTGTAGAAATGCTCAGTGCTAACGAAAGTGAGCAAGGCGGTTATAAAGAGGTGATTGTTAAAGTCACTGGCGAAGGTGTGTATGGTCAGTTAAAGTTTGAGTCTGGCGGTCATCGTGTGCAGCGCGTACCAAAAACTGAATCACAAGGGCGTATCCACACTTCTGCTTGTACCGTTGCGGTAATGCCAGAATTGCCAGAGTCTGAAATGCCAGAAATTAATCCTGCAGATTTGCGTATTGATACTTATCGCTCATCAGGTGCAGGTGGTCAGCACGTAAATACAACGGATTCTGCGGTGCGTATTACACATATTCCAACAGGTATTGTGGTGGAATGTCAGGATGAGCGTTCACAGCACAAAAATAAAGCGAAAGCAATGTCGGTATTAGCGTCACGTATTGTTCAAGCAGAGCAAGAACGCCAAGCTGCAGAGCAAACTGATATGCGCCGTAACTTATTAGGTTCGGGCGATCGTTCTGATAAAATTCGTACATATAATTATCCGCAAGGTCGAGTCACAGATCACCGTATCAATCTCACAATTTACCGTTTGGATGAAGTGATGAATGGTAAAATTGATGAACTGATTCAGCCGATTATTACCGAATATCAAGCGGATCAGTTAGCGGCATTGTCTGAACAGAATTAATGATAGGGGCATCTGATTTCAGATGTCCTTTTTAACTTTAAAGGGAAATAAAATGATCATTGAAAATCAAAAAGATGCTGAATTTTCTTCTGCTTTCAAACCTTTTCAACCCGCTCAAGCAAGCCGTTTTAAACGTTGGCTTGCGAGCATGATTAATGGACTTGTGCTTTGGGTGATGGTTGGTCTTGGTTTTGCATTGGGTGATTTTGCCGGTGTAGTGGGGACGATTGTATATGCTAGTTTTCAGTTATATTTCATGAAAACTTATGGTCAAACAATGGCAAAACGCTGGTTAGGCTTGCGTGTATTTAATTATCATACTAATCAACCTGTTGAATTTGGTAAATACATCGGTCGTGAGATTATTGATATTTTATTGGCGTGGACGAGTTTCTTATTAATTATTAGCGGTATTGTTGCACTTGTGCGCGATGATCGTCGTTCTTTAACTGATTTATTGGCTGGCACAATTGTGTTAAAAGACGAAAAATAATGAATTATAAAGAATGGCTGGCACAAGCGATTGCGGATTTGGTACAAAAAAATCCCACTGAAAATAGTAAAATTGATGCGCTTGTGCTTCTTCAACATGCTACTGGCAAACCGCGTACGCAAATCCTTGCTTTTGATGATACTGAGATTGATGAAAAAGTGCGGTTAAAATTGACCGCACTTTTAGATCGTCGTCTAAAAGGCGAACCTATCGCTTATATTCTTGGTGAAAAAGAATTTTGGTCGTTGCCATTAAATGTCTCAAAAAGCACTTTGATTCCAAGACCGGATACGGAAATTTTAGTGGAAAAGGCATTACAAATTGCTTTAGACAAATTACAAGAAAATCCACCGCACTTTCGTATTCTTGATCTCGGCACTGGCACAGGCGCTATCGCGTTAGCATTAGCATCGGAGCTTTCACCTATTTGTCAAAAACAACAAATTTCATTAGAAATAATTGGTGTTGATCTTATGCCCGATGTTGTGGCGTTAGCCCAATCTAATGCAGAAAGAAATAAACTAAATGTACAATTTTTGCAGAGCCGTTGGTTTGAAAATATAACAGGAAAGTTTGATCTTATTGTCAGCAATCCCCCTTATATTGATGCTCAAGATGAACATTTGCATCAAGGCGATGTGCGTTTTGAACCGCTTTCTGCATTAGTTGCCAATGATGCGGGGTATGCTGATTTACGTCATATTATTGAATTAGCGCCAAGTTATTTGAGTTCTAATGGCGTATTATTACTTGAGCATGGATGGCAACAAGGAGAAAAAGTGCGGTCAATTTTCCTAGAAAATCATTGGGAAATGGTTGAAACCGTGCGTGATTATGGCGACAATGAGCGCGTCACTTTAGGTTTTTGGAAGAAGTAATGAAATATTATCGACGTGCGTTATACGATCAATTTGTGCATTTTTATAATACCATCTCCAATGATGGCACATCAGAAGCGCAACTTCGGGGAAAAATCGGTGGGCTTGTGCGTCGAGCGCGTAAAGAAATTTCGCCAGATTGGCCGAAAGAAGAGCAGATTCATCAGTTACTACAGCTATTTTATGGTGATTGGGGCTTTCATTGCGATCCAGAAGATTATTTTTATGCTCGAAATTTATATTTGCCTTATGTGTTTCAACATCGTCAAGGTATGCCAGTGACTCTTGGGGCGATAGTGCTTTATTTAGCTGACGTATTAGATTTACCAATTTATCCTGTCAATTTCCCAACACAGCTCATTTTACGTGCCGAAGTAAGAGATGAAGTGGCTTTTATTGATCCTTGGGATGGCACTTATATATCGCAAGAAAAATTACAGCAACTTTATGAAGGGGCATTTGGCTTTGGTGTGCAAATTCAACCTGAAGAACTTGATAGAGCCGATCTTTCCTTGCTTTATTCTCGTTTTGAGCAACTGGCGAAGAATGCACTCATACGCGAAGAGCATAACGACATGGCATACCGTTATATTGAGAATTTATTGATTGGCAATGATGAAGATCCTTATCATATCCGCGATCGCGGTTTAGTTTTAGCTCAGATGGGCGCTTACCCTTCAGCATTAAAAGATTTAGAATTTTTTGTGGAACGTTGTCCGGAAGACCCAACTGCGGCTTTAATCCGAACTCAACTTTTAGAACTTAAGGGCGAGATTGATAAAGACTCTTTTGCCCTCCATTGATTTAAGGAAAATTTATGCAAAATAAAATTGTAAAAATTGGCAATATTGATGTTGCAAATGACAAACCTTTCGTACTTTTTGGCGGAATGAACGTACTTGAAAGTCGTGATATGGCAATGCAAGTCTGTGAAGCTTATGTGAAAGTGACAGAGAAACTTGGTGTGCCTTATGTGTTTAAGGCTTCTTTTGATAAAGCGAATCGTTCGTCTATTCATTCTTACCGTGGACCTGGCATGGAAGAAGGCTTAAAAATTTTCCAAGAGATAAAAGAAACCTTCGGTGTGAAAGTGATTACTGATGTGCACGAAATATATCAATGTCAGCCTGTTGCAGATGTGGTGGATGTGATTCAGTTACCGGCATTCTTAGCGCGTCAAACTGATTTAGTCGAAGCCATGGCAAAAACCGGTGCGGTAATTAACGTCAAAAAACCACAATTCTTAAGTCCGGGTCAAATGGGTAATATCGTGGAAAAAATCAAAGAATGTGGTAACGATAAAATCATTCTTTGTGATCGCGGTACAAACTTTGGGTACGATAATTTAATTGTGGATATGCTTGGCTTCAGCGTCATGAAAAAAGCATCTAAGGGTAGTCCAGTTATTTTTGATGTAACTCATTCACTTCAATGCCGTGATCCATTTGGGGCCGCATCAGGTGGCCGTCGCGCACAAGTAACCGAATTAGCACGTTCAGGTTTAGCTGTAGGAATTGCTGGTTTATTCTTAGAAGCGCATCCAAATCCAAATCAAGCGAAATGTGATGGCCCTTCTGCATTGCCTCTTTCTGCTCTTGAAGGTTTTGTCTCTCAAATGAAAGCGATTGATGATTTAGTAAAATCTTTCCCAGAATTGGATACCTCAATCTAAGAAAATATTTAAGCAAAAGTGCGGTTAATTTTGACCGCACTTTGATCTGCACCCCAAAACCTGGACACCTATTTTGAGGTGCAGATTATGTCCTACTCTTATCAATTTCGTTTGAAAATTATCAAACTCGTCACTGAACAGGATTATGGTATCCGTGAGGTGGCTAAACTTCATCAAATTTCTCACTCTCTCGTCATTTATTGGCTAAAAGCATTTCGGGAAAGAGGGCTTGATGGCGTAAAATCGCCTTATACAAACCTTCAAACACCGAAAATAGTGAAGCCAAAGATGAAAAAGAAAGACATTGAAATTCCAGAAACTACAGACTTTTCACCTAAAGCGTTTAAAAAGTTACAACGAGAGCTCGCCTTGGCTCGTGCGGAGATTGCTTACCTAAAGGAGTTGAAGGCGCTCGACCGTCAAAAACAACAACAGAAAAAAGAAAAATTATTGAAAGATTGAAGCCAAACCACGCGTTAAATGATTTACTTCGAGTGGCTAAAATGCCTCGCTCAAGCTTTTACTATAAAGAGATTAAGCGAAACTATCACGAAGCTAAAGAAGCTATTTTATCGCCGTATAAAAAGAACAAAAACCGAGATGGTTATCGCCCCATGACGCTCAAATTACGCCAAAAGGTAAAGCGGTTCAAAGTATGAGTCGCCGAGGAAATTGCTACGATAATGGGGTGATTGAAAGTTTTTTTGCGATACTAAAATCAGAGTGCTTTTACTCACGGAGTTATCATTCAATCGCTGAATTACAGGCTGAAATTGAAGAATATTTAAGTTAACTAACCTGTCCAACTTTTTGGGGGGCAGATCGCTTTTTCCGTTAATTTTTACTTTATCCAACAGCGCTGTATAATGTCACGCTTTTGAATATAAACGATATGAGGGGGAAGCTCATGATTAAAATCGATACCTTACCGCAATTTTTGCGTAACAAAGTGGCGGAAAACGATGCCTTTGGTCTCGTGGAGGGCTTGTGCCAATTATTACGTAGCAGCCCCACAGAAAAAATTTCTCCGACCTTGCATTTGTTTAAGTTTATCTTAAAGAAAGATAAAGAATTAGGATGTTCTGTTTCGAAATTATTATGTGGTTGGTTATGTGGTTTACGCCTTTACCCCTTGTTTATTAGTAGCGGTATTCTTACACGTGGCGGTTTTGGACAGGAGATGAAAACGCGTATTTATGAGCGTTTTAACCCCTCTTTTAAAGATATTAATGATTTACGTGATATTTTTTATTTATTGTTTAGCGATAAAAATGATGCACGCTGGATTGATGCCGTTCCTTTAAAAACGTGGCGAGGCGTATTTGGCGTTTTAACCCGTTATACAGAACAAAAAGATCGTGAACGTTTAAAAAATCATATTGAAAGTGAAGGGCTATTTGCCATTGAGATGCTTTCAATTTGGATTGCTGCTGAAGATATGGATCCTGAGCTGATGCGAATGGAGCCCTCTCTGTTGAACGCAGATTCCCCTTTTGTGGCATTACACCATGAAGTGGTGAATTGGTTACAGGCGCGCCGCCAATCAACCGTTTTTGATGATAGCCATTTACAGGTAATGTTTAGCCAATGTAAAAAATTGGTTGAGCGTTTGCAAAAACGTGGAGCAGTGGTGGGTTCTTCTTTAAATACGGCTTATTTATTGGAGCGTCTTTCTCAGACCTTAGAACGATTAGAAACCTTGATGGCGATTTTTGTTTCAAATCGCTATTTACCACGCCGAATATTGTTATTAACTGGCTGTTTTGCCCGCGCAGCAGCAGAAAAACATAGCATCATCCGATTATGGAAACAAAGCTCTAGATTAATTTCACGTAGTATTACCCAAAATGCGGGCGATCACGGCGAGCATTACATTACTCGAGATAAAAAAGAGTATTGGGCAATGTTTTATTCTGCGGCAGGTGGTGGTGTATTAATTGCACTGATGGCGCTATTTAAAATCTATCTAGGCAGCATTATTGATGACAAAGTCTGGAAAGGGGTTGCCGAAGGCTTAAATTACGGCTTAGGTTTTATGGTGATCTTTATGCTGCATTTTACGGTAGCAACGAAACAGCCAGCCATGACTGCAGCCCGTTTTGCTGAGGCTGTTGAGAAAACACCTCAAGGTAAAAGCGTCAATATGAAATTAGCCCAATTATTAGTGGATGTATTTCGCTCTCAAAGTATTGCGGTGCTAGGCAATGTGCTCATTGCGATGGGCTTAGCTGCATTGATTGCGTTTAGTTACCAATATAAAACAGGGGAACCGTTGATGAATGCTGA
>ERZ772909.1207-NODE-1207-length-14569-cov-2.740526_pt1 | contig 14569 bp, 17 predicted proteins | sample MGYA00511137_ERZ772909 | MGnify/ENA primary metagenome ERZ772909 (study PRJEB29015, sample SAMEA2738095) | human oral metagenome | biome: human oral; feature: human-associated habitat; material: saliva | place: China | collected 2270 ... | reverse complement strand
GGTAATGGCATTAAGAATATTACAGAGGAGACTGCCGATATACTCGCCAGCTATGTCAATTCTATAAGATCCGATGTCTCTGTAGGTAGAGAGAATATGCAGAAGATTGCCGATGCAATGGCTTCAATGCCGCAGATGAGCGATATTGCAAATTCGCAACTTGCAGAGTTAAGGATTATCTCTATCAACACGCAAAAAAATGCAGAAAACACAGAGCGTATTTTGTTCTTGTTTAGGGATATTACAACTCCGGGTCTAAAGAAAGTAAATATTCATTAATAGTATTGGTTATGTTTAGAAGGAAAAACAAGTTGTCATGTGAGTTGAAAGACGAGGGGCGTCAGTTGGGCATGTGTGATGATATTTATAATATTTGGAGTGGGTACGAGTCGGTTGACGACTTGTGCCAACTCTATGCCGACAACATGGAGTTTATTATAAATCACCCAAATTGGCGATTGAATAAAACATTAAAGAAGTATGCAGGTGAAGAGATATTACACCGACACGGAATCTACATTGATGAGAAGTCTACGTTGGAAAATGTTGGTGACATGATTATCAATGGGAAGTCTGATATTTCTCTTAAAATCAGTGATGGCAGTGCAGTGGAAATTTATGTGCGTGAAGATAGTGAACTTGATATTAGGCTAAGCAACGGATCTGTCGCTTATGTGAACGTGTATGATAATGCTCATCTTTCCGTAAAGACAGAGAAACAGTCTAAGTGTTTCGTTTACAAGTATGGCGGAACAGTAATGCCTTCGGAGGGCAATGTCACAATTAGAGGTAGAGAGAAACGTTAAAACAAAAGAGAGGACATATTCTATACGTGTCCTCTCTCTCTTATACTTATTGTCAACTCAATTTCTTTTATACCTATATTCGGGTGTTCCTGTAAGTCCTCCCTCGTAATTATATAGATATAGTTTTCCATCGCTTTTTATGTCACAGACGTATTTGTGGTTATCGTACTCTAACAAGACAATTCCCTTTTTGTAAACATATTGGTAATCATCCAATGATGGCTTGTACGTAAAAGTAGTGTAATCTTTATCTATCGTAATTGTATAAGGAAAGGTGTATCCTTTGTTGTTGTTAACAGAGTTGTTGGAGAAGGATAATTTGTAGTCCTTATCGTTGCCCCAATATGCTTCTTCTGCGTCATTCCATCCGACTTTTATGTATGGATTAGTAGTTTGTTCTCTGTAATATGATTCCAAGATCCAATTTCCGACAATTTGTGTCTTAACTCTATTGTAAGAAGCCACTAGGAGTTCACTCTCTCTGTTGCCTTCATTGTCATTGTCTGATGAGCATGAAGTGAATACTGTCGCCATTGTTAGTATGGCAAGAAATAAAAATAAATACTTTCTCATAATTTACAGTTTTTAGTCTAATGTTAATATTTGTGCAAAGGTAATAAATATAAAACACAAAAGCAACAATTTTTGAATTAATTTAAACCGAACGTAAATCTTTGAAGTGCTTTAAATTGCATAATTATGCGTTTATTATTGTATAATTATGTAATAATTCGTATATTTGTAATCAAAAGAAAAGTGTTATGCAATACGAAAAAGTATATATTCAAAAGACGAAAGCGAACTCTCCTATAAAGGAGACTATAGCAGACTTTGATATTTACTGTGCTGATATGCCGTTTAAGCTATTTGCAGAAGCAAAAGACCCGTCTAAAAGAGATTGGTTTGATGAGCACGGCGAGGATGAGTACATCCCGAATGGGGGCATAAAGTTAAAGAGTTACACCATGGACGTTAAGTTCTGTTGCAAGGGTGATAAATATTCCGCTAACGCCAAGATTCAAAAGTTTCTCAATTACCTCACTGGGTTAGACAACACGGGTGCGGAAATGATGATGTACTGCACGTGGACGAAGATAGGTCGCACGGGGATTCGTTTTGACAAATTAAGCGACAAGGCGGACTTGGTGAGGGATGAAGATGGTGATACACTTGTATTTACCGTAACGTTCAAAATTAATGATCCCGTGACCGACATTATCTTATCTTATGACACAAATAGGAGAGTTGTTGGTTTAAAGAAAGCGTAGTTTATGGGTGAGTGGATAATTCGACATAGTGATGGCAGCGTCTTAAAAGACGAGAATGGGGTTCAAGTTTTCACAAAAGAACTTGAATATAGTGGTTCATGGATGGGAGAGTGCTTTGTTACCGTATCCTTTAAGAATCCGTGTCCTATATCGTTTAAGATTGGTGATTATTTGACTTACCGAGGGGAGGTTTTTGAAATCAACTACGACCCGGGTAAGATAAAGCAATCAAGGCGCAACGAATACGGAGAAGCATTCGTTTACGAAAACGTCAAATTCAACTCAAAGCAAGATGAGTTGGCGAGAACGGAGTTCCTTGATATTGTATTGCACGACAATAATATCCACTACACGGCACTTACCAAGTTCGCCTTCTACGTTTCAAGCCTTGACGATTTATTGGATCGTATCCAAGCTAACCTTAACGAACAGTGGGGTAGTGGTGCGTGGAAATTGTATAGCCGAAATAGACTGCGTTCTGGGCAGCGTGGGTGTGACCTATCTGTTTGGGATAAGACCTATGGTAGTGGTATTGCGGATAACGTGATAGACTCCACATCTATTACGGCTGACAACTTGAACTGTTGGAGCGCATTGGCTCTGATAAATAGTCAATTCGATGTTAATTTCATTACCCGTGGACGTAGCGTTTTTATCGGAACGGCAGGACTTCCAGTTTCACATATTTTTGAATATGGCAAGGGGAATGGACTGTATATGATTGAGCAGAATGCTGATACAGAACAGTCCATAACAACACGTCTGCGTGCATACGGTTCAACTAAGAATATTCCTAACAGGTACTATGCTACGTTAAACTTGCAAGTCTATGGAACGATTACAAAGGTAAAGACAAAACAGACTGGACTGTATAATAATACAGAGTTTGAACTGGACCTACCTTTCAAAGATTATTATTTCTTTAACGAACTCACGGCGTACAGTTCGAGCACTAATCGAATCTATTATGCTAAGATAAAGATAGGGGATAAGATTGTTAACGCACGTATGTTCAATAACAATGGGAAGACTCAAATATATTCCGAATACGTGCCAAACTCTACGGATCCAGATGATAATACGGATAAAACCGCAATGCAACAGTTTATAAACTCTGTTGTTGTCGGTACTAAGGTGTATTTCTTGTCTGGAGTAAAGAAAGAGAGTTTCCCAGTAACGAGCAAAGATTACGCCACCGATAACCTGCCCAACAACATGGCGATTGATCGCCTTATGTTGCCAGGGTTTCCAAATAAGTCCTTAAAACAATGGTGGAGTGAGCAAAGTGAAGAAACAAAAAAGAGAATCTACCAAGGGGACAAATCTCACCTTTTCTCTGAAAACAAATACCGTCCTTTTATAGATTCCACTAACGTTAGCACAATAGGAGTTCGTCCAAACTCTGTCTATTTCGACACCAAGGACATTCAGAAAGGTATTGAGGAAATATATCCAACAATCGAAAAGGTTGAAATCAACGGCGTAAGGATTGACGAAGTTCTCTCTGCTAAGCAAATTGAGGACAATGGCGTTTTCAAGGATGGAGCAACAATACCAAACTTTAGTATATTCCTTAAAAAGGAGATAAATTTCGACATCAACGACCTTCTGAAAAACTCAACGGAGCAACCATATATCTGTATGAAAGACGGTATGTGTGGTGGTCGTCAGTTCAAGATTGCATCGGCAAGGAAGCACGATGATAATACTTGGGAGTTAACTTGCGAAAGGGTGTTGGATGATAGCCTTAGTCTGTATTTCCCTTATAACGATTACCAAATTAAGCCAAATGATAGGTTTGTACTGATTGGTATTCCTTTGCCTGATTCTTATGTCGAAGCGGCTTCTATTAGGCTTTTGAAATATGCATTGGCATTCCTTGATAAAAACGATTATACTCGTTATGTCTACTCTCCAAAGGTAGACGAGCTGTACATGCAGCGTCAACATGACGCTGCTATCTCCGATAACACGGGAGCCACAGTATCTTTGCACGACACCATAAAAGAAGGCGACATCATGCAATTTGAAGATACGGATCTTCATATCGAAGGAAAGGTATCAATAGACCAACTAACCATAAGGGAAATGGATGGAAAGATACCTACCTACGAAGTTACGTTAAGGGAGGATAAATCCGTTGGCACGATTCAAAAGATACAAGAGAAAATCAATTCGCTTGAAAGTGGCAACGGTGGCGTAGCGGGTGATGGTGGCAATAATCTCTCCGTTCCACAGATTCAAAGGTTAATAGAATCTCTCGGAGCGAAACATTTTATTGATAAGTTAAGACCTGACACCGCCCAAGAGTTAATAACATTCTTAAAGGGTATCACTGTAGGTGAGAATGGATATGGGTTTAGTGAACTCGGAGAAGTGATTGCTAATGTCGTTAAAAGCGCAGACTTCCACGCAGGGTTATTAGACGGTGCAGGCTTTGGGATATACAAAGATGAATACGGCAAGTCCATAGCAGAGGTTGATAAACTCAATGTAAGGCAGAAAGCGACCTTTTCAGAATTGGAGTATAAACGCCTTGCATTTACAACGGGTGACGTTGGGTTTACCTCGGCAAGTGCGCACCTTTACGGCGTTATCCCCCTTGACGATAAGGGAGCACCCATTGTTAATTCAACAACCTACTTCACATCAGCAGGAAGGCAGGTGCTTGTTAATAACGCACTTCTATCCTATAGCGTCACATCAGGCGGAAAGACCGTAAGCGCATACCGTTGTTACTTCCTCGCAGATGATGGTGACAAGCGTATCAGCAACGATTGGAGGATAGGCGACCAAGCGATGTGCAAGACTGCAAACCTCATATCACGCACAACGAGTGGTGCAGCTAACAGATACTATTGGCGGTTAGTGGTCAATAAAGGAACGGAAACGATAAACGGGAAGATGTATCACTTCATAGACCTTTCAAATATCCGTGGCACTGTTAACATTTCAGATGCAGCCCTACAAAGGGGTTATATCTGTGTAGGCTATGATACAAATCCAAGCGTAGAGAACGATGTCCCGATGGCAGAAGACGACCTTATACAATTAGGAAGTCAGACCGATACAGACAGGCAGAATGCGTACATCATCTATGTATCTGAGGGTAAGCGTGTGGACTATGCAGGCATTAACGACTTTAACCTCACTTCGCACATTGTAAATGAGTTTTCTCCTAAGGGGTCAACGGTACGTTCTGATAAATTCTCTATAATATCAGGAGCAGGTATGGGAATAAGCGCACCGATAGTATGTGATAGAGGACAGTGGGTCAGCGGAACGATAGCAGGGCATTACGATAGATTCTCTTATAACGGGTCACTATGGCTCTGTAACGTTGGCATAGGACAGACCACCAATGAAGCACCATCCGAGACGAGCACAAAGTGGATAAAGCAAGTATCAGAGGGGGAAGCCTATAGCCTTGAAGTGACTATTGAGAGTGGCTCAATATACAATTCACAAGGTAGCGTTGTCCTGTTAGCGACATACAGAAAAGGGAATGTTGATATTTCCAATACCATACCAAATACGGCATGGTCGTGGGTACGTACAAGTGGACAGAATACAGATACGGCGTGGAACAACGCACATAAGAAAGTAGGAAGAAGAATAACAGTAACCGCAGCAGAGGTGCTTACAACGGCATACTTTGACTGCATAATAGAGGAATAACACATGGGAATAAGAGCAAGAGGGGGTATACCCCTCCACAACGTGAAAAACGGTGCAGACGCTGAATACTATCGTTTGCAGCCACAGAGTGAAAAGGCAGTCGTTGGAGTGGACAACGCACTGTATATAACCCTTTCGTACATCATTGAGCACGTCAAGGGTGCGCAAGTGACAACGGAAGCAGGCAGTGCACAAGGCTACCACGTCACTGCACGCATGAACAATGGCGTAACTATATCCATGACAAACGGAGCGGTGAACAGTGGAACGTACAGATTGACGAACTACTCAAAGGCACAGAATCGTCCTGACTATGTTATAATAGAGTTAAAGGACAAGGCTGACAAGGTCGTTGACACACGCACGGCGCAAATCATCATGGAATCATCTTCTTATGTTGACGTGGTGGGCGACTTGCGTACAACAGTATCGCAGCAAGGAGATAAGATAACAACTATCAAGCAGACCGCCGACAGTATATCCCTTAAGGTAGACGGGATAAAGAACGGTGTAAAGAACCTCCTAAAGGGTGGCAAATATGAAAAGACATTTTCCTCTTATGGCTTCACAAAGGAGGCAAAGGTTATCAAGCTGAAGCCACAGACGACATACACCCTTACCATGTGCGGACATATCAGTGCGGACGCTATCACGAAGAAGCAGACCTTACAAGGTTATATAGTGTCAGACGGTTGGAAGTTCTCCGTAGGTGGTGCGAATTTAGAGATTAACACCCCTACGGATTCCGTTGTGTCATTCACTTTCACTACCCCAACTGCGGACAAGTTACCTAATGACGGGTTATGTTTCTTCGATGCATATCCAACGCCTAACAAGGAGCCGCAGGCACGCAATGCAGAGGTAACAGTTAATTGGGTGACTGTCACAGAGGGTACGCAGGCGGCAGCGTCATGGATACCCGCAGATGGTGAAACGGGAGAGGACAAGGCAAAAGAGGTTGAGTTACGTCTTGAAAATGGTGAATTCAAGGTTAAGTCAAACAAGACTGTTTTTGTTGATGGAAGCGGAAAGGAGACCGTACTCATTCAGGACGGGAAACTATCAGCAGAACTCATCGACGCAGTGAAAATCGTTGCAGCAGGCATACAAGCACAGACGATTGACGCTAAGAACGCCATTTTTAAGAATATCACCGTTGAGGGTGATAGCACATTCAAGGGCGATCTTGACGGTGTGGAGGGGTCGTTCAAGAGATTAAACTGTATGTCTTATGACGGAAAAGACATAGTAGGAGGTATCACTTTTGATGGAAGCGGCAGAATGATGTTTACGGGAGATTTGGTTTTTCAAGGCTTAAAAACCGTAAATGGCATTCAGCGAAAAACAAGACTTTTATCAAACGACCTTTGGGTACGTGGTCAGTTCGGACATAATGCCCGTATATGTGCAGTGATACAAGACGAATACATGTACGTACATCATACGGGGCACATTGATTCCAAAGGTATAAAAATTAAACTCGGAGTTGTTTCTTTTCCAAGTAGGGCAAACCCCAATGTAAATGCTTCAGCATACAAAATACCACTATATAGTCCAGGCAGACAAGGAATCCTCGGAGAGGATGGAACACTTGTAGACGTTGATAACCCTAATATCAACAACCCGACAGACCCTATCGGCGCAGAAGAAATGAATCCTGCACTTGAAATACCCAACGGGGCAAGTATTGATATGGTGATATTTAATTGCACCCGTTCAGGTGTTTATGTTTTCGAAAAAAAAAGTATAGGATATGGTAAGGCATGGACGGTTTTTAATGGAAATAATAACGTTAGCGTGTCAACTGTAACCCAAGAGGGAGTAATAATTCTGGGCGGTGGAGAAGTACGAGAGTTCACATACGTTAACCCCGAATGGTTAACCCCTAAAATAACAGACGTTGGAGGAGGTATCATAACGAGTTCAGGACGTGATATGAATTGGTAATAACGACAGATAACAACAAAAAAAGGAGTAATTATGAAAAAGTTTTTAGATTGTATTTACAGGATTTTTGGGAAACTCGCTACTATTGGTAGCGACAAGTACCTACACCTCATTGCAGGGTTAACGATTGCTTTTGTGCTTGGCAGGTTGCTGGCGCACGTTGAAGCGTGGGCGTTCCCTGCCATTGCTGGTACTTTGCTGCTGATGGTAGCAAAAGAGTGTGTTGATTATTACATCCGCAAGGAGCAGTTCGACTTGAAGGACGTAGCTGCTGGTGTGGTAGGTGCAGTTGTAGGGGTATTAATGTGTCTGCTATGAATTATATAGAACAAATTAAATACTTGTTAGGTAGCGTGCTAAGTGGTATTTTAGTGATATTCTTTCCCATCCGTGATTTCATGTATGCAATGGTTGTAGTATTTGCTCTTAACTATCTGTTTGGATGGATAGCTGGGATGACACAAGGCGAGCGTTGGGATTGGAAAAAATCAATGGTATTCTTTCGTCATTGTGCACTATTCTTTGTTATGACATCAGCGGTATTCATTACGGGGCATTTCCTGCACAACGAAGATGAAACCGTGGGCGTAGTAAAGGTGTTATGTGGTGTAGCGATATGGTTTTATTCAACTAATATTGTACGAAATTGGCGGATAATGCTTGTTAAAGATACCACCATGTGGAAAGTAGCAGGATTCTTATATTACGTATTAACGCTTAAGATGGTAGACAAAATACCATATTTAGGGGAATACCTCAATACCACGGGAACCAAGCCCACACAAGATAGCGACAAGGCGACTATTGAATAACCATTTAACGATAAAGATATGACCGAAGAAGAAAAGAGAGATATAGTACAAGAGGTGCTAAAGGCTATTAAAGCGCAGTCACAGGATATTATGTCCTTGCCAAGTTCGGAGAATGTCAGTGAGTTTAAGTCACTCCCAGTGGTGGCCACAGACGGGACGTTGAAGACGATGAACGCTGCACTGTTAAAGGGCGACAAGGGAGAACGAGGCAACGATGGTAAGGACGGTCGGTTCAGGCTACAGAATCACGGTACAAATGACAAGACGTTTGCACTTACTCCGAATGTCATGCATGTATGGGGTGTTGTAGATACTTTGAATCTCTCCCTTGCGCCGAATGACAACAACGACTACACCGCTGAATATTGTTTTCAGTTCACTTGCCCAGCAGAAAGTGGTACACAATTAACGCTACCAAGTTCTTTAAAATGGATAGGCGATGTGTTTACACCACAAAAGGGACAGACTTATCAAGCGTGCATAGTAAACGGTCTTTTAATTATGGGAGGAACGTTATGATTTTGTTTGAGAAATTGCTTGCAAACGTGGCGAAGAAGCCAAAGTTTGTGCATTTTGAAGATAAGGGCGTAGAAGAAATATGCTTAAATGCTTTTGACAAAGATAAAGATGGGAAATTAAGCATAGAAGAAGCGGCAGCGGTAAAAGACATATCGCCTATTAACGAAGCGTTAAAAAAGAGAGAAAACAATTCGTTTAACGAGTTTAAATACTTCACGGGCATTGAAGGCGTTTTTAATTCTTATTTCGACAAGTCTAAATTAACCGCTATCACACTACCTTATGGCATAAAGAAAATAGGACAATATGCGTTTTTTGATAATAAACTCTCAAAGTTAATTATCCCCGAAACGTGTACCGAAGTCTGGGGGAATGTTTTGGAGAAGAACGCTATAGATTGTAACATCATTTTCTTGTCCCCCACACCTCCTAAAACCATCAATAAATTTTTAATGAATAGATATAAAAAGGTAAAATTAACGGTTTACGTTCCCGATGATTCTGTCGAAGCATACAGAGCACAAAGCGGATTTGTAGGCTACGAGAATCAAGTTAGACCGATGAGCGAATTAAACAAATAATATTATGAAACAATACAAGAAAGGAAACGACACCTACAACGGTGTTTATATCGAGGTAGACGGGGTTAGAATTGTTAACCCAACAGAAGAAACGCTCAAGGCAAACGGCTATGGCCAGGTAGAAACAGAAACGGCAGAGCAACTCCTGCAAGATGCGAAAGACAGAAAAATTGCAGAACTTGACGGGTTCAGTCAGTCATCAGTTGTAAACGACTTCACTTTTAAGGGCATGCACACGTGGTTAACACCTTCAGAACGTGCAAGTTATAATGTGAGCATCGCCGCTGCGGAATCACTTGGTGAAACGACTATCACATTTGCCATTGCAGAACAACCTTTAACGCTTGATATTCCAACGGCAAAGATTGTCCTTGCAAAGATTCAACGTTATGCGGATGCAACTTTCATGGTGACGGTCAAACATAAGGCGGCTATCGCATCTTTGTCGTCAATAGAGGAAGTGAGTGCATACGACTTCACGAAAGGTTATCCCGAAAAGCTACAGTTATGAAAATAGCAGTACTTATATCGAGCATTATCGGAAGCCTGCTACTAATGGGGTACACGATATTAATGGCGAAAAAGAAAGGCTGCCCATTATGTAGTCTTTCCGAAACCGCCTATATTGTTAAATCGCCAAATGTATTCACGTTTGTAATTGTCATGGGTGCTTTCCTTATGACACCGCAAATGATTGTAAATACAAGTGGTTGGGTAGGCTTTTTAGGCATTGTGTTCCTTTTGGGGATGATGATGGTTGGAGCAAGCCCACATTATCGAACGATTGGCAAAGCACTTCACATGGTAGGGGCTTTCACGGCAGCTATTTCCTCTCAACTCTTAATCGGGCTTACTGATTATCGCTTCCTTGTCTTTTGGGTGATATACGGCATTATCTACCTTATCAGACGGAAGCGAAGTGTTTTATGGGAGGAAGGCGTGTGTTTTATTATTATTACAACATTTAATATTTTAGGATAATGGAAACAGTAACAGTAACACTCGGAGAACAAAGTCAAGGACACGAAGAAGGATTATCACGTATCAACTATAAGAGTGATTTCCCCCTTGCAGTAAAATTAGTTAAAAACGGACAACCCGTAGCATTCCCTGATTGCGATTTCTCAATCGCTGCAAAGACAGAAAACGGCTTTACAGTGTACAAGGCAGAGAGAAAGAACGGAGTATGTAAGCACTGTAAGCAGGATGGCGATCGCCTGATTGTGTTCTTTGACAATCACGGGCTTGGCAAAGGACGTATCGAGGTAGAATGCGTCATTGACAACCCCGATGCAGACTACACAGAGGATGGCATACGTCAGGAGACGTACAAGGCTAAAGCCCCTATCGTTCTTGTTGATGATAACGGCGATGCGCTCGACTTAAGACTACCTGAACCACGTGTAGTGGAGAAAGTAGTAGAAAAGATAGTTGAGAAAGGAGTTCAACTCACATCAGATATGAAGGCATTAACCGAAGCAACGGCTAAGGCGATGGAAACTCATCCTGATTCAGGTTCCATGGGTTTCTTTAATTCAGGAAGTGAAGTCTTGGATGCCTTAGCATCGGAAGAGTTGGTCAACCTTGGTGCAGACGTGCTTCATGATGGCACTTTAGCAACTAAAGTAAGTGAGGTGTTAGGTACAAGCGGAACTACACCTATCGAAGTGCCATTGATTAAACAATTTGGACTTATCTCCTTGTTAAGGAATTTTGCTAATTCGAGAGGTATAGGCGTTCCACGTAATTGCCAATTCCTATTCGGAGGCATCTATTTGAACAACCTAAGCCTTACCTTGAGAAGTCAGATGGATATTCGTGGTATGTTCGCAATGTCTTATATTAGGAGATTGGACATTTATCTAACCGATGAGTTTGAGATAGCAAAGGACATGAATGTCGCCGTCAATAGCAATTCTTCTCACGAAGATTGGGTGAACTATCGCAACTCTGACGATAGCGATGAACTGACAACTTACGAATATGGTGGAAATATTAAACTCCTTCATTTGAAGTTTGATCCTAACAAGGTGGAACATGTTATCACCTTTATCCGTAACTTGGGTCGTGGGTGTGTTAAACAAATATACTTAGAACCTACTGGGGATATTGATGCGGAACAATTCGCAAGGTGGCTCCTTGAAGCCATTAAGCCTTATACGGCTAAAGAAGAAGCCATTAAGAACACAATTGGCGATGCGTATCTATGTATGCTATCGCTCATTGGAAATGGTTGGAGTAATCTTCAATTGGGAGTCGCTGAAAAGAGTGGTGATTTTAGGTCAAAAGGATATATAGTTTAATGTATTATGGCAAATTTCACAATAGGAGAATTAATTCAGTCCTCAACCGCATGTCGGTTGGGGATTGACAACAACCCCACCCCGACAGTAAGGGTGCACTTAACGGAAACAATCACCCTTTTAGAGAGCATTCGTGCAGAGTGGGAAGATTACTGTAATCAGCATTCACTTGGGACGCCTGCAATAAGGATAACAAGCGGATATAGAAGTCCTGCATTAAACAAAGCAGTTGGAGGCGTGAAGAACTCTGCACACGTTGAGGGGTACGCAGCAGACTTGCAGCCCGTCAATGGTAAGCAAGCAGAATTTGAAAAGTTCTTTGCAAATGATTTCTCAAAGATGGGGTATGGCTTTGACCAAATCATCATTGAGAAGTCGAAGACTGCACGATGGGTGCATGTAGGGTATAAACGTCCTGAAGACGGGAAGCAAAGACATCAGTGTTTTTCATTAAAGGTTTAAGGAGTATAAAGACTATGGACGAAAAAGATTATGAAAAGAGCATAAGGGTATTTGTTATATCCCTTATATCGGTGGTAGCGTTGCTTGCTATTGCAGCACTCATCCTCTGTGGGTGTTCGCATAAGATGTACGTACCTGCGCAGTCTATTCACACAGATACGGTCTACATGGCGAGAAAAGACAGTGTGCACATCAAGGATAGTCTAATCTTAAGACAGATTGTAAACGTCCGTGATAGTGTCGCTATCCATGACAGTGTGGTTATCGTGAAGAATGAGCAGGGCGAAGTAAAGGAACGCCTTATTGTCCGTTATCGTGACCGATGGCATGCCACACAGGATAATCTTACGCTTCAACGACAGATAGACCGCTACAAAGCAAGCAATGACAGTCTAAGGGCAATTAAGAGAGATTATATTGAAGTGCCCAAGGTTATAGAACGTGAACTCACTCGGTGGCAGAAAATCAAGATGGACGTTGGAGGATGGGCGATAGGTGCTCTCTCCGCTACTTTCTTAGCCGTCATAGCGTACATTGTGGTGTGGCTGCTAAAGAAGTACAGAAAGATATAATATCAGAAAGGAAATTGTTTCCGTTTTCGTTTGGAGAAAACAAATAAATTCACTATATTTGTAGGAGTAAATAGCTATCCTTTGTGGTGATTGGATAGCACACTAAGAAGACTTACGTCCCCCTTTAGAATTGTCGCAAATCACCACAATAGGCGACAAGGATATTGGGGGATAGCTTTTTAAACAATGAAGAAAAACATTAATGAAACACTCATGGGAACGAGTGGAATGAGTTCCATTGACGTGGCAAACGTTACGGGTAAGCAGCATGCGCATATTATGCGTGACATTCGCAACCTTTTAGAGCAAGGTGTATCACAATCCAATTTTGGATTGTCATCATATCAGCAACCACAACCTAAAGGAGGATTCAAGGAAGTGCCTTGTTATAACCTAACCCCGAAAGGTTGTTTAATACTCGCAAGTGGTTACAACCCTATCTTAAGAGAAAAGATAATAAACAGATTAGAGGAACTTGAAAAACAACGAATTGCAGAAGAGATAAACCCCGAATTATCTGCAAACAAATTTATTAACCAATACAAAAAGAAAGGTAAATCTGATAGATGGATAGCCGCACGATTTGAAGGGATACAGAAAAGGCACGCTTTTACAGATACACTAAAAGACCATGGAGTGCATGGCTATGGGTATAGTCTTTGTACGGATGCTATATACAAACCCTTATTTGGGAAAACCGCAAAGGGCATAAGAGAAGAAAGGAATCTGACAACTAATAGTAATCTTAGAGACAGTATGAGTGCGGTTGAATTAGGTGCTACGATGCTTGCAGAATTATTAGCAACAGAGAGGCTTGAAACGGAACATTCTATAGGTAATAGGCAATGTTACACAAATACAATAATAGCATCACGAAACGTTGCAAAGGCGATTGACAACACACGGAAAGGCATATTATAAAATTATCCCTATAAGGCTTGCAACTCTCATTATTTTTGCGTATATTTGTAGGAGATAAACGAAAAGCAGAACTCTTTAATACTTAATTGGATTTGATTTAGGTTTTTAGTTATTATTAGGTAATTGATTATTTTTAGGAGCAACCCCTACCATCCGAGAGGACAGTAGGGGTTTTGGTATAAACAAAAAAGGGAGCACCTACTTGGCACTCCCTTTTGAAATTCTGTACTTTTGAATAACGATGTTTAGTGGAATATTCATCAGATTGTTTGACCTTGCAAAGTGTATAAGGTCGTAAAAGTCTTGCTTGCTCATTGCTGTTTAAGTCTTATTTGTTCGCCAATGATGGCATGGTTAAATGTTTCTTTGTTTACTTTCACTCGGTGCGTCTTCACGCTGTCTTTGACATATAGGATGAAACTTCTCGGAACAGAGCGGAACTCGAAAGGAAGTACTCCTTTGTCGATGTGTTCTATTGCGTATTCTGTTTCGCCCTTTGCAATAACAATTCCCGTAATGACTTGTCGCTTGCATGATGTGGCGAATACGATGGCAGATAGGGCAATTAATAATGTAATCATTCTCATGCTATTTGCTTTTTTGTTAAACCTAATTCCTTTGCGAACTCCCGAAGTTTTGTCAGTCCACAACCGATTGTATCAGCGAGTTCATGATTTGTTTTTGTAAGATAATTCTCTTT
>ERZ772909.1206-NODE-1206-length-14569-cov-6.768637_pt1 | contig 14569 bp, 14 predicted proteins | sample MGYA00511137_ERZ772909 | MGnify/ENA primary metagenome ERZ772909 (study PRJEB29015, sample SAMEA2738095) | human oral metagenome | biome: human oral; feature: human-associated habitat; material: saliva | place: China | collected 2270 ... | reverse complement strand
CTCGACAATCCAAAGACAATTGAGAGGCTAGGACTTTTGTCCCAGCCTCCTTTTTTATAATCACTATAATGTTGCACCAAACTGCTTATTTCACCACAATATTAACTAGTTTATTCGGCACGCTAATGACTTTGACGATTTCTTTGCCAGCGATTTCGGATTTGATTTTCTCATCTGCTAGAGAGATTTCCTGCAGTTCCTCACGGCTCAAGTCTTTGGCTACGACTAGCTTAGCACGAACTTTACCCTTGATTTGAACTACGATTTTGACCTCTGCTTCGACCGGTTTGCTTTCGTCATAAGTTGGCCAAGCTACGTAGGAGATGCTCTCGTCTGTTTGGGCAACTGCCTGCCAGAGTTCTTCTTTGGCATTTGAAATCCGAAATATTTTATGGTTATGAGAAAACATTTAAGCCACTTGAGCAATTGGAACAAGCTATTGTGGACTATATTGATTACTACAACAATAAACGAATTAAGGTCAAACTAAAACTAAAAGGACTTAGCCCTGTGCAATACAGAATTAAATCCTTTGGATAAATTAATTGTCTAACTTTTTGGGGTCAGTACAACTTTAGAAAGAGTTATACTACAATTTCTGTAACCTATCCAAACGAAAAGCACCACTTTTCATATTTAAAAAATTACTTTTTAACCTTCATAAACATCAATTGGGTACGATATATCAAATATATCTGAAAATTGATCATCCGAAACTTTCATAAACTCTTCATCAGAAATATCAATCCTATTAACTGATTCCAACACATTAGTAATGTGTAATAATGGAGTCAATGATGACATGCCCGTATAATGTATAATATCCATCTCAATTGCCGATATCCTTAAAAAGATATCCTTATATCTTTCTAATAATTCATCTATATCTCCTATAGTCTTCAGACCCAATTTTTTCACCCTCTGAACTACCGTAGATAGAAAAGAACTATTAATATTAAAATCTATATCCACATCCACATCTAACGATTTAATCGTATTCAGTAGTTCAATGTAATTTTGATCTTCTGTTACATAAGTCATAAGCGTACTGCTATCTATCGGTAATTCTTTTTTCGAAGTAGGTAATTTTTCCCTTATCTCCTGCTCATAGTTATTAATATTATTTTTTAACTGTAAAAAATTATCATCGGCCAATTCAATTAATCCCGCCAATCTGGAGAATTGTCTCCTATATTGATCAGGTATATCTTCCTTACTTTTATATCCCAAATCATGTTCAATTTCAGCCCAGGCATGCTGCATAACTGTCCGAATTTGTATCTCTAATTTTATATTCTTAAATCTACCATATAAAGTAGGTGAAGTGTTTTCTGCTTTTAAACCCACCACATAATGAAGTGAAACATAACCAAATTTTGTTGGATCCTCACTTTTGCGTTTATCAATAGTATTCTCTACATCAACCTCGAATTCTTGACTGATTAACTCAGCTATTTTATCAACATCATCACTAAAGTACGTTATGATACGAATACCGCATAAATCGGTAATCTCAGCTAAATTAGAATAATTTTTCCTTTTTACTTTGCCTTCAAGAGACTCTACAGTTTTTACTCTCCCAATTATTTCATGAACGTTAATAGATTGACTTTTAATAATATTCTTTACAGTATTCTCTACATAATTTAAGCAATCTTCATAACTCCCCCGTGAAACAGAGTATCCATCAATAATCTTCTTATGACTTTGATTTATCATTAATCTCTCCTAAAAAATGAACAAAAAACTGTTTCTTTTTTTAATTAACTATAGTCTACAATTATTTCACAACAATATTAACCAGTTTATTCGGCACGCTAATGACTTTCACAACTTCTTTACCAGCGATTTCAGATTTGATTTTCTCATCTGCCAGAGCGATTTCTTGCAATTCCTCACGGCTCAGGTCCTTAGCTACGATTAGCTTAGCACGGACTTTACCCTTGATTTGAACTACTATTTCAACCTCTGCTTCAACCAGTTTGCTTTCGTCATAAGTTGGCCAAGCTACATAGGAGATGCTCTCGTCTGTTTGAGCTACTACTTGCCAGAGTTCTTCAGCCAAGTGCGGTGCAAAAGGCGCCAGCAATTGGATAAAGCCTTTGGCATATTCGACATAGAGTTTTTCTTCCTTGTTGGCTGCATTGACAAAGATCATGAGTTGGGCAATGGCTGTGTTGAACTTTAGCTCCTCAATCTGCTCTGTGACAGACTTGACTGTTTCATGGTAGACCTTGTCCAAAGCTCCGCTATTTTCAGAGACCAGCTCCTTAGAGTTAAGGAGACGATAAACCCGATCCAGGAACTTGCGGCTACCTTCCAGACCTTCTTCTGACCAAGCGATGGAAGCATCCAGCGGTCCCATGAACATTTCATAGACACGCAGTGTATCAGCACCATATTGCTCCACTACATCGTCTGGATTGACCACATTCTTCAGAGATTTAGACATCTTGGCTGGTGCTTGCTCCAGTTCTTCTCCCGTTTCGATGTTGAAGAAAGAACCATCTCGTTTTTCCACCTTGTCTGTCGCTACAAGAGCTCCACGGTGGTCACGGTAGCTAGTACCCAGAATCATCCCTTGGTTAAAGAGTTTTTGGAAAGGCTCCTTGGTTGGCACCACTCCAAGATCATAGAGGAATTTATGCCAGAAGCGAGCGTAGAGAAGGTGGAGCACGGCGTGCTCTGCGCCACCGATATAAATGTCAACTGGAAGCCAAGCCTTGAGCAGCTCTTCGTCTGCTAATTTCTCATTGTTGTGGGGGTCAATGTAACGCAGGTAATACCAGCTAGAACCAGCCCATTGAGGCATGGTATTGGTTTCGCGGCGTCCTTTGACACCGTCTTCGCGAGTCACTTCCAGCCAGTCAGTCAGATTGGCCAGAGGACTTTCACCGGTACCTGAAGGGCGGATATCCTTGGTTACAGGCAGGACGAGTGGAAGTTCATTTTCAGGCACAGCCGTTGAAGTGCCGTCCTCCCAATGAATGATTGGAATCGGCTCACCCCAGTAGCGCTGACGGCTAAAGAGCCAGTCGCGCAGGCGATAGGTGACTTTTTCATTTCCGACACCTTCTGCTTCCAGCCAAGCAACCACCTTGTCAATCGCGGCAGCCTTGTCCAAGCCATCTAGGAAGCCAGAGTTAATGTGCGGACCGTCTTCTGTATAAGCAGCTTCAGCAACATTGCCCCCCTCTAGAACCGGAATAATCTCCAAGCCAAACTGCTTAGCAAACTCCCAGTCGCGCTCATCGTGCGCAGGAACAGCCATGATGGCACCTGTTCCGTAGCTTGCAAGCACATAGTCAGCAATCCAGATTGGGATTTCCTTGCCATTGACAGGATTGATGGCATAAGCTCCTGTCCAGACACCGGTCTTCTCCTTAGCCAAATCAGTCCGAGCTAGGTCGGATTTAAGGCTGGCTGCGTGTTTGTAGTCTGCAACTGCTTGGGCTTGTTCTGCACTTGTAATGGCATCAACGAGAGCATGCTCTGGAGCCAAAACAGCATAGGTCGCACCAAAAAGAGTGTCCGGACGAGTCGTAAAGACGGTAAAGTCCTTGTCTGTGCCCTTAATCTTGAAAGTTACATTGGCACCGGTTGACTTGCCGATCCAGTTGCGCTGCATATCCTTGATAGACTCTGGCCAGTCCAGCTCCTCCAAGTCATTGAGTAAACGTTCTGCATAAGCTGTGATTTTCAGCATCCACTGGCGCATAGGCTTGCGGACAACAGGATAGCCCCCGCGCTCAGATGTTCCGTCTGGCAGAACTTCCTCATTGGCGATAGCCGTTCCCAGCTCTTCAACCCAGTTTACTGGCACTTCAGCTTCATAAGCCAGGCCCTTTTCGTAAAGCTTGGTGAAAATCCACTGGGTCCACTTGTAGTAGTTTGGATCAGTGGTATTGACTTCCCGATCCCAGTCGTAAGAAAAACCAAGCGCATTGATTTGGCGTTTGAAGTTAGCAATGTTTTCCGCTGTAAAGTCAGCTGGGTCATTTCCTGTATCCATAGCGTATTGCTCTGCAGGCAAACCAAAGGCATCCCACCCCATTGGGTGAAGGACATTATAGCCTTGCGCACGTTTGTAACGGCTGAGGATGTCCGTCGCTGTGTAGCCTTCAGGGTGTCCTACGTGCAGACCCGCTCCTGAAGGATAAGGGAACATATCCAGCGCATAAAAGTTAGGCTTGTCCTTGTCCGTACCTGTCTTGAATGTATGGTGCTCAGCCCAGTATTTCTGCCACTTGGGCTCGATTTCTTTGTGATTGTAAGTTGCCATAATCATTTACTCTCCAACGATCTTTTCCGTGTTCTAGACACGTTTCTATCTATTATACCATTTTCAAGGGATTTTGAAAGCAACCGACGAAGGAGAATGAAGAAAATCTTTGCGGATTGACCTTGACTTATTTTTAAAAACAAATAGAATGAAAGCAAGTTTAAAAAAGTGAGGTTGAAGATGACAAGAAAGACTTTATTTCAGATTATTGAGCCCCATCAAAAGGAAAATGCGATTGAAAAAGCCTATGATGTCTTTACGTTCTTGACTATTATTGTCAGCCTGATCCCCCTGACTACAAAAAGTCACACAGGAATCTTCATGTGATTGGATTTTGTGTCAACAGTTATTTTTATTATTGACTACATTCTTCGGCTTCTAACGGCCGATTATAAATTGGAAAAAGGAAAGCTTTCTTTTCTACTTTATCCTCTCACCTTTATGGCGCTGGCTGATTTGCTCTGCATATTGCCTTCCCTCTTTTTGTTAAATAATAGTTTGCGGCTCTTTAAGATTTTGCGCATGCTTCGTATCTTGCGGGTCTTTAAGTTTATTCGCTATTCTAAAAATATTCAAATATTGACCAATGTCTTAAAAAAAGCAGAAGGACAGTTTGATTATCGTGGGTCTTTTGGTTCTTGGCTATATCTTCATCTCTGCCCTTATCATTTTTAATGTCGAGCCCAGCACATTTCCTAATTTTTTTGACGCTCTCTACTGGGCAACCATTTCCCTGACGACAGTTGGTTATGGTGATATTTATGCAGTTTCAACGACTGGAAAAATTATTACTATGATTTCTTCCTTTTTAGGAATCGCCATTGTGGCTCTGTCCGCTGGTATCATCACGGCCGGCTATATGAAAGAAATCAAAGAACTATAAAAACCTGTTCGGTAAGGCCATGACGCCATTCCCGAGCAGGTTTGTTGTTTGGTTAAATATGATTGAAGTCCTTTACCAAATCATCACGCGCTCTTCTGGACTCCGCCACATGCCATCTCCCTCTTGGACATCAAAGGTTGTAAAGAAGTCGTCAAAGTTAGGCAGCTGTACATTGGTCCGAAGCTTGGCTGGAGCATGGACATCAACGCTTGCCAAGAGCTTCATATACTCTTCGCGTCCCTTCATCCGCCAGATGCGGGCAAAGTTAGTGAAGAATTCCTCCGCAGAGAAGTCCGCTTCTTTCTTGGCTGCTTCGAGAGCCGCTGCAATACCGCCCAAGTCCGCTACGTTTTCTGAAACGGTCAGCTTGCCATTGACCTTGGCACCGTAGGAATCTAGACCTTCGAACTGGTCGATGACCTTCTGAGTCCGTTCAGTAAAGGCTTGGTAGTCATGCTCTGTCCACCAGTTGTTGAGGCTGCCGTTTTCATCAAAGGAAGCGCCGTTGCTATCAAAGGCATGAGAAATCTCATGGGCAATAACCGCTCCGATACCGCCATAATTGGCTGAAGAGGACTGGTGCAGGTCATAGAAAGGCGCCTGCAGGATAGCCGCTGGAAAGACAATTAGGTTTTTCTGAGGATTGTAGTAGGCATTGACCATATGGGCTGGCATTCCCCATTCTTTGTAATCCACTGGCTGGTTCCATTTGCTCCAACCATACTTAATTTCCACTTGTCGAAGTTTTTGAGCATTTTCGAAGAGGCTAAGATTTTCATCCACAATCTTGTCCGCGTAGCGCTCAGGTAGCTCCTCTGGGTAGCCGATATAAGGCTTGATGACATTGAGTTTGACAATAGCCTTGTCCCGAGTTTCTGGTGTTAGCCAGTCATTGCTTGCGAGGCGTTCCTTGTAGACTTGGATCATATTGGCTACCTTTTGCTCGACATCGGCCTTGGCTTCAGGGGAGAATTTCTGTCCGGCATACCAGAGCCCGATGGCTTGATTGAAAGGCGCTTGAGCTAGGTAAAAGGCAGCTTTTTTCTTGTCTTGAGCTTGAGGTGTTCCAGATAGGGCACGACGATAAGCGCCTGCTAGGACACGGATTTCGTCAGTCAAATAAGCTTCAGCTGACGCGATAGCGTTAAAGATAAGCACGGCCTTGAGCAGAGGCCAAGCCTCTTCACAGTAGAATTGGTCGGCAGCCTGCCAGAAACGCTCCTCTGGTACGATAATCTGGTCAGGAATTTGCCCGATGAGTTGGGTGAAGATGGCATCTAAAGGTAGATTTGGTGCTAAGACCTTGAAGTCTTCCCACTTGTAAGGGTGGTAGAGTTTGGCATATTCTGAACTTTCCTCCCGTGATAGTACGACTTTGGCAATTCGAGCATCCAATTCTAAAACCTTATCTAGCAAATCTTGGATTTCTTCTGCTGAAAATTCGAATTTTTGCAGCAAGGCTTCGGAAGATTCGCGCCATTTTTTCAAGAGCTTATCCTTTTGAGGGTGACCTTCGGCATAGTAGGTCGTATCTGGGAGAATAGTACCTGGTGCATCCGCCCAAAGGACATTGATACGGGCGTCCATAAAGTCAGGCGCCACACCAAAAGGAAAGAAATTGGGCTTGCCAGCCAGCTCAAACTCGGCAATCTTTGTGGTAAATTCTGCAAAGGAGTTGAGTGCTTGGTATTCCGCAATCAAAGGCAAAACAGGCTTGACACCGAGTTCTTCCCGCTTGTCATAGTCAGCAGCTAAACGATGGTACTTGATAAAGTTTTGCAAAATAGTATCATCAGGAACTTCCTCACCCCGCAGCCATTGATCGGTAGTGGAGAGCATCAGTTTTTCAATCTCATCTGACAAATCTGTGAAGCCGCCGGTTACAGGCTTATCATCTGGGATAACCGCTGTTTTGGCCCATTCACCATTAATGGCATCATAAAAATCATCTTGTAAACGTGTCATCTTGTTCTCACTTTCATGCTTTTGATATAACCTTATCAAAATTAGGTCCTTTTTTCAAATATTTCCTATATTAATTCTAAGGATTTTTTAAAAATTAACTTGACTTAATTTTCATTTTAATGTATATTAAAACAAAAGAGGTGTAACAATGATTGAAATGAAAAATTTAAGTGTCAGTTATCAAGGACAGCTGGCCTTAGAACCAACTTCTTTAACAATAAAAGGGCCGACTATCACAGGGATTATCGGACCAAACGGGGCTGGAAAGTCAACTCTTATAAAAAGTATGTTAGGAATTGTTGAGAGTGAGGGGCAGACCTTTCTGGATAGAAAACCCATGAAGCAAGAATTAAGCAAGATTGCTTATGTAGAGCAGAAAATTCACATTGATTATAATTTTCCTATCAAGGTCAAGGAGTGCGTGTCTCTGGGCTTATATCCTAAGATCAAGCTCTTTCAACGCCTCAAAGCGTCTGACTGGGAAAAGGTTGCACAGGCTTTAAAAATCGTTGGTTTAGAAGATTTTGCTGAGCGGCAGATTAGCCAGTTGTCTGGTGGACAATTTCAACGGGTCTTGATTGCCCGTTGCTTGGTTCAGGAGGCGGACTATATTTTCCTAGATGAGCCTTTTGTTGGGATTGACTCGGTCAGCGAAGAGATTATTATGAAAACACTCCGTCAGCTAAGAAAAGCTGGGAAGACAATTTTGATTGTCCACCATGACTTGAGCAAGGTGGTCGCTTATTTTGATCAAGTCTTGTTACTTAACAAAAAAGTCGTCGCTTTCGGATCAACTGAGAGCACCTTCACCAAAGAAAATATGCAGAAGACCTATGGCTCTCAGCTCTTTATGAATGGAGGTGCCTAGGATGATTCGGGAATTTATTCAAGGCTTACATGACTTTCATTTCCTGCAAAATGCTTTGATTACGGCCATTGTGATTGGAGTGGTGGCCGGTGCTGTTGGATGTTTTATCATTCTGCGGGGCATGTCGCTCATGGGGGATGCCATCTCTCACGCGGTGCTGCCCGGTGTGGCTCTGTCTTATATTTTGGGGATTAATTTCTTCATCGGTGCCATTACCTTTGGCTTACTAGCTTCCATCATTATCACCTATATTAAGGGCAATTCTATTATCAAAAGTGACACGGCTATCGGGATTACTTTTTCTTCCTTCTTGGCTCTGGGGATCATTTTGATTAGCGTTGCCAAGAGTTCGACCGACCTCTTCCATATTCTCTTTGGAAATATCTTGGCGGTACAAGACCTTGATATGTGGATTAGTATTGGCGTGGGTATTTTGGTGCTGCTGGTCATTAGTATTTTCTTCAAGCAGCTTTTGCTGACCTCCTTTGACCCGCTCTTAGCCCAAGCTATGGGAATGAAGGTGAATTTTTACCACTATTTACTGATGATTCTCTTGACTCTGGTATCTGTCACAGCCATGCAAAGTGTCGGAACGATTCTGATTGTGGCCATGCTGATTACACCAGCTGCGACAGCCTATCTCTATGCAAATAGTCTGAAAACCATGATTCTGCTGTCCTCAGGTCTAGGTGCTCTAGCTTCTGTACTAGGTCTCTTCATCGGCTATAGTTTTAATGTTGCAGCAGGTTCTAGTATCGTTCTAACCTCTGCCCTGATCTTTTTGGTTTCATTTTTTATCGCACCAAAACAGCGGTATTTAAAAAGAAAAGTAAAATAATATATTTATGGAGGATTTCCAATGAAAAAATGTCGTTTCTTAGTTCTGCTTTTGCTGGCTTTTGTCGGCCTAGCAGCCTGCTCTAGTCAAAAAAGCAGTACCGAGACTGGTTCTTCAAAATTGAATGTTGTTGCAACCAACTCGATTATTGCGGATATTACAAAGAATATCGCTGGCGATAAGATCAATTTGCACAGTATCGTACCTGTCGGCCAAGACCCACATGAATACGAGCCTCTGCCTGAAGATGTCAAAAAGACTTCCCAAGCGGATCTGATCTTCTACAATGGGATCAACCTTGAAACAGGTGGTAATGCTTGGTTCACAAAATTAGTAGAAAATGCTAAGAAGAAAGAAAACAAGGACTACTTTGCAGTTAGCGATGGTGTAGACATCATCTACCTCGAAGGTCAAAACGAGAAAGGCAAGGAAGACCCACACGCTTGGCTCAACCTTGAAAATGGGATGATTTATGCTAAAAATATCGCTAAACAGCTGATTGCAAAAGACCCTAGCAACAAGGAATTCTATGAAAAAAATCTCAAAGAATATACTGATAAGTTAGACAAACTTGATAAAGAAAGTAAGGATAAATTTAATAACATCCCTGCTGAAAAGAAACTCATTGTAACCAGCGAAGGAGCATTCAAATACTTCTCTAAAGCCTATGGTGTCCCAAGTGCTTACATCTGGGAAATCAATACTGAAGAAGAAGGAACACCTGAACAAATCAAGACCTTGGTTGAAAAACTTCGCCAAACAAAAGTTCCATCACTCTTTGTTGAATCAAGTGTCGATGACCGTCCAATGAAGACTGTTTCACAAGATACAAATATTCCAATTTACGCACAAATCTTTACGGACTCAATCGCTGAAGAAGGTAAAGAAGGTGACAGCTACTACAACATGATGAAATACAACCTCGACAAGATTGCTGAAGGTTTGTCTAAATAATCATTTTAAAAACGTCAGTCACTTTGAATTGGCGTTTTTTTACGGTCAAATCATTGGAAAAATTGAACATTTCCAGGTAAAATGAAAGAAAAAAGATTGGAGTAGCTTATGACTACATTCCTTGGAAACCCTGTTACTTTTACAGGAAAACAACTACAAGTAGGAGACAAAGCACTTGATTTCTCTCTCACAACGACTGACCTTTCAAAAAAATCACTATCAGACTTTGATGGAAAGAAAAAGATTTTAAGTGTGGTTCCTTCTATCGATACTGGAATTTGTTCCCTTCAAACTCGTCGATTTAATGAAGAACTGGCTAGCTTAGACAATACTGTTGTCCTAACGGTATCTATGGACCTTCCATTTGCTCAAAAACGCTGGTGCGGTGCAGAAGGAATCGAAAATGCCATCATGCTATCAGACTATTTCGACCACTCCTTTGGGCGTGACTATGGTCTTTTGATGAATGAGTGGCACATTCTCGCTCGAGCAGTATTCGTTCTTGATAGTGACAATATCGTACGCTATGTCGAGTACGTAGATAATATTAATTCTGAACCCGACTTTGAAGCAGCAATTTCTGCTGCTAAAGCTCTCAACTAGAGAAAGCTATCTCTTTATATAGCAGAAAGCTAGAGAAATCTAGCTTTTTTTGATATACTAGTTACAGATAATAAACAAGGAAAAAGCAATGACCCCAAACAAAGAAGATTACTTAAAATGTATTTATGAGATTGGCATGGAAGTTCCTAAAATCACCAACAAAGAAATTGCTGCTCGGATGCAGGTATCTCCTCCGGCAGTAACTGAAATGATTAAGCGCATGCAATCTGAGAATCTCATTCTAAAGAATAAAGAAAATGGCTATTTGCTGACAGACATTGGTTTGAGACTAGTTTCTGAGCTTTATCGCAAACACCGACTTATTGAGGTATTCTTAGTTCACCATTTAGACTATACTAGCAATCAGATCCACGAAGAAGCTGAAGTGCTAGAACATACTGTATCAGACCTTTTTGTTGAGAGATTGGAAAGTATGTTAGGTTTTCCAAAGACCTGTCCTCATGGTGGTACTATTCCTGCCAAGGGTGAACTTCTGGTTGAGATCAATAACCTGCCACTTTCTGATATCAAAGAAGCAGGAAGCTACCTTCTCACAAGAGTCCATGATAGCTTTGAACTTCTTCAATATTTGGAAAAACATGGCATCCATATTGGAGACCAACTTCAAGTCAAACAGTTTGATGGTTTCAGTAATACTTTTACTCTGATTCACAACAATGAAGAACTTCAAGTCAGCCACGAAATCGCTAAGCACCTCTATGTTGAAAAAATGAACTGACCCCCTTTATCCCTAGAAGCTTTGTCTTTTAGGGATTTTATAGTTAAGAAAAACCAAGCCTGTATGCTTGGTTTTTCTTATCTATTCTTGGTATCTAGGATGATGGTTACTGGACCATCATTGATCAGTTCCACCTGCATATCAGCTCCGAAGACACCTGTCTCAACAGGAACTTCCTTGGCTAGTTCTCGATTTAAGTCTTGGTAAAAAGCCTCAGCCATATCAGGTTTGGCAGCACCTGTAAATGCTGGTCGATTGCCCTTCTTTGTATCTGCAAAAAGAGTGAATTGAGAGATAGAGAGGATTTCTCCTTGGATATCCTTGACAGATAGGTTCATCTTTCCTTCTGCATCCGAAAATATACGCATATTGACGAGCTTTCTCACCGCATAGTCTAGATCTTCTGGTTGGTCTTCAGGACCAACTCCCACTAGGAGTAATAAACCTTGCTTAATTTGGCTATAAACTTGCCCCTCAATGGAGACCTGAGCTTGCTTGACTCGCTGAACGATGATTTTCATAGAAATCCTTTCTGACTGTATCTAGCATACTTAACCATTGGTCCGTTTGACTGAGTAGACTTCTGGTACGCTCTTAATCTTATCAACTACTGTTGTCAGAGTTGAAAGATTTGAAATCCCAAAAGAAACGTGAATATTTGCAAATTTCATATCCTTGGTAGGCTGGGCGTTTACAGTAGAGATGTTTTTGGTCGTATTTGACAAGACTTGTAACACATCATTCAAAAGACCTGTACGATTGAGACCGTAGATATCAATGTGGGCGATATATTCTTTACTTGAGAATTGATCTTCCCACTCAACATCTAAAAGACGCTGCTCATAGTTTTCCTGCGAACGAAGGTTCATACAGTCAACACGGTGGATGGCAACTCCTCGACCTTTGGTAATATAACCAACGATATCATCACCTGGAACAGGATTACAACATTTGGCAATCCGGATCAAGAGACCAGAAGCACCTTGGATGACGACCCCACCCTCATGCTTCACCTTAAGCGTATCCTTGTTCTCTACCTTGACTTCGCCGCCCTTAACCAGCTCTTCTGCTTCTGCCTTAGCTTTAGCACGCTCTTCTTCACGGCGTTCTTTTTCAGTTAAGCGATTAAAGACGGTGATAGCACCAATTTCTCCAAAACCAATCGCAGCAAAGAGAGATTCTTCTGTCTTGTAGCTGGTTTTTTGGAGAACCTCATCCATGTGTCGCTTATCCATGAATTTATTAGCAACATAGCCATGTTCTTGAAACTGACTGATGAGCATTTCACGGCCTTTATTGATCGATAATTCTTTATCTTGATTTTTAAAGAACTGACGAATCTTATTCCGAGCCTTGCTGGTCTTGACCATGGTAAGCCAGTCACGACTTGGTCCAAAGGAATTTGGATTAGTAACAATTTCAACCTGGTCGCCTGTTTTCAGTTTTGTAGTTAAAGGAACCATACGTCCATTAACCTTGGCACCTGTTGCTTTTTCACCAATTTTGGTATGAATTTCATAGGCAAAGTCAATAGGTCCAGAGTCTTTTGGAAGTGAACGAACAGCTCCATCTGGAGTAAAGACGTAGATTTCTTCTGCTAGGTAATTTTCTTTGACCGTCTCTACGAAATCTTTAGCATCATTGGACTGATCTTGGAGTTCCATCATCTCCTTAATCCAGTTCATACCAATGGCAGATTCTTTATTGTTAACCTGCCCCTTGATTCCTTTTTTATAAGCCCAGTGAGCCGCAACCCCGTACTCAGCAACCTCGTGCATTTCCTTGGTACGAATCTGGAATTCAATAGGACCTTTTGGTCCATAAACAGTGGTGTGGATAGATTGGTAACCATTAGCCTTTCGGTTAGCAATATAATCCTTAAAACGACCAGGCATTGGTTTCCAAAGTTCATGAACATAACCCAACATGGCATAGACATCACTATGAGTCTCTAAGATACAGCGAATGGCAATCAGGTCATAGATTTCCTCGAAACGCTTTTTCTTATCTTGCATCTTACGATAGATAGAGTAGATATGCTTTGGACGACCGTAGATTTTTCCTGTGAGATTTCGCTCAGAAGTATATTCCTCCAACTTGGTCACAACTTCATCAACAAGTTCTTCCCGCTCTCTACGCTTCTCCTTCATCATATGAGTAATCTTGTAAAACTCTGTTGGATTGAGATAACGGAATGATAAGTCCTCAAGCTCCCACTTAACACTTGAAATCCCTAGTCGGTGAGCAAGCGGAGCATAGATTTCCATGGTTTCTCTAGAAATTCGTTCCTGCTTATCTTTACGGAGGTGATGGAGAGTTCTCATATTATGCAAACGGTCAGATAGTTTAACCAAGATAACACGGATGTCTTCTGACATAGCCATCAGCATCTTGCGGTGGTTTTCAGCCAGCTGCTCTTCGATAGACTTGTACTCGACCTTCCCTAATTTAGTAACCCCATCAACGATAATGCGAACATCATGACCAAAAACTCTCTCTAAATCATCCAAGCTAGCATCTGTATCTTCGACAACATCATGCAAAAAACCACAGGCAACTGTGACAGCATCTAGCTTGAGTTTAGCTAAGATTCCCGCTACCTGAATAGGGTGGATGATGTAGGGTTCGCCAGATTTACGATACTGACCACTGTGGCATTCAACAGCATAAACCAAGGCCTTATGCACAAAAGCCACATCTTCCTTCGATAAATATTTTTGTGTTAAAGCGACGACTTCATCGCCTGAATAAATTACTTCTTTTGGCATGCATACTCTCCAGTTCTTCCTACCATTTTAACACTTTTTGGTCAATATGAAAACTAGAAGAACCTAGAGCTTTATAAGAAAAACACTGCTAGAAAATTTCTAGCAGTGTTTGATCATTTCTTATATCTTAGTAAACTGTTTTTTCAGTTTCTACGTCGAAGAAGTGAGCTTTGTTCAAGTCAAATCCAAGTTCAACTGTTGCACCAGCTTGCAAGTAGTCACGTGCATCAACTTTAGCAACGAATTCATCTTTACCAACTTGGCAGTATAGGTGAGATTCTGAACCAAGCAATTCTGATACAGAGATAGTTGCTTTCACAACTGATTCTGGGAATGTTTCAAGGAAAGCAGGTTCTGCATTCACGTCTTCTGGACGGATACCGAAGATCAATTCTTTACCTTCGTAGCCTTTTTCACGAAGAACTTTCAATGCGCCTTCTGGAACTTTCAAACGGAAACCGTCAGAAACAATTTCGCTACCAACCAATTTCACATTGATGAAGTTCATAGCTGGGCTTCCAATGAAGCCTGCTACGAATTTATTAACTGGGTTTTTGTAAACTTCTTGAGGAGTACCGATTTGTTCTACACGTCCGATAGTACCTGTACCAGCAGGGTTCTTAGTTGCTGACATGATAACGATACGGTCTGCAAGTGTCATCGCTTCTG
>ERZ772909.1203-NODE-1203-length-14580-cov-5.238554_pt1 | contig 14580 bp, 12 predicted proteins | sample MGYA00511137_ERZ772909 | MGnify/ENA primary metagenome ERZ772909 (study PRJEB29015, sample SAMEA2738095) | human oral metagenome | biome: human oral; feature: human-associated habitat; material: saliva | place: China | collected 2270 ... | reverse complement strand
AGTCTGACGAGGGGAGCAAGAGCAGTTTGTGGGTACAAACTGACGTCTTGCAATGCTACCGAACAAACCATTTACGCTTAAAACGTTTTATAGCTTAAAAACGAATGCCGTGCATTCTATGACTAACTGCATTCGTGGCATTCTCATAGAGAACTAAGCCGAAGAAGAAAGGGTAGACCTTTTTCCAGAAAACCGTCTACCTTTTCTTACGGCTTACAGTCTTCTCCATTTCTCTATGTCCTCACCATATTCCTCCAGATGCTGACGCACGATGTTCTCAACGAAGCTTGAAAGGTTGCTGCCCCTGTCGCCTAACCTACGCACAATAAAGTCGGCACGCTCCTGTGTCTCCCTGCTCAGATAGACAGCCTTGCGATTGGTTAACTTAGTCGGCACAAGATAGGCTTGCTTGTAGGCTTCAAGTGTTTTCATTCTCATCTTGGCACTGATGCGTTTCTGAACGGTTACGTTCTCAGCATTCCGTGCAGGCTCGAAGTGCATGGTATTCTCTGTGTCCTGCTTGTTTGTTGGTCTTTCTCTTTCAGGAATCGCAGTCGCTTCTTGTGAAGTAGATTCGTTCTCTGTTTCATCTTCCACACCCAAGAACCATGAAAGGTCTTTGTCGCTCATCATAGTTTCCTTTTCCATTTCTATTTCATTTTAAGTTTGACTTGTTTTGATTTCTTGTTTTGTCCTGTAATTGATATGTGTGTCTGTTCCTGCGCTTTCCGTTTCTGCTGCTCACGGGCACAGCTGACATGATATTCGTTGAGATCCTTGAAGTCTTTGTAATGTATGTTCATGTCCTCAACATGGAAGCCTGCCTTTATGAAATCTTGAACAGCCCTCCGTCCTGCTTCATCATTGTCAAGGAAGGCACGGATATGGGTGAGGTGTCGGTCATTCAAATAGCGGATAGTCCTTGCCACGTTGCTCACGGAGTTCATCACAAGGCAGTGGTTGGTAATCTCTTCTTTCATTGAAAGGAAGGAGAGGAAGTCCATGAAGCCTTCAAAGATACATACAGGCTCCGCTCTGTCCGTGAATATCGGAGTAATGTCCTTCGGGGCTATCGTTCCCTTGAACGTCTTGTCGTCCCGAAGCTCATAGCCGCCAGAGAGATTGGCAAAGCCAATGGCTTGATAGAGTCTGCTCCTTACCTCATAGCTGACACATTTGAAGAAAGGCATAGCCTTTTCCAAGTTGATGCAACGCACCTTTGTAAGATAATCCTGTAAATGTGGCGGCAGGGTGTCTGATATTTCTATCAGTCTCCTTGCTCCATTTACAGCCATTACAGGCTGGGTGTTGTTTGGTGCGAAGCCATTACGAGAACTATATGTGCCATTATCGGGAGCGTTCTGCCCCAAACGACGGATGGCTTCCGATAGCGTGCATCCCTCCATACGCATACAGAGGTCGATGATACTTCCACCCCTACCTTCGCCATAATCTATCCAAAGGTTCTTCTCTGTGTTCACCTTGAAACTCGGATGCGTTTCCTTTCTGAGTGGTGAGCGGTACAGCGCATAGGTAGGTGTTTTGCGGACAGGTTTGATGCCTTTCCTTTCAAGATACTCCACGATGGGGTATCGCTTGATACGTGATAAATCTTCTTCTTTCATTGTGATATGTTTTAATTAAACTGATTGTATAATTTTTATTTGAATGACAATAGTGTGTTTGAATGATATTTGAATGGTAGTTGAAAGAAAAACTCTTTTCTGAAGTTTTTCCTCTCCAAACTTTTTCATCTTTCTTCTTACTACATACTGTTTTAAGTTAAGTAATTGATTTACAATATATTTTTGTAGTACCAAGTCATACTACGAACTTACAACATACGGCTACTACATTTGGTTGCTGCAATAACTTGGCAAGGGACAGGGGAGAATCTTCCTTACCTTATATACATAGATGGGACTGCCGCCCTCACGCCTCTTGCTCACTTTCTCAAAGCCACTCCTTTTAAGGGCTTCGCCCATGTGCTTCAGGGACAAGGAATGATGCGTATAGTAGCCTAAGTAGGTGATTATCTCTGTGGTGGTCATATAGGTACAGTTGGGATTATCCTCCGTAGGTTTCTCAAAACAGCGGAGCAGCAGTTCCATTTCTGCCGTCTGTACTTGGAAATCCTCACTCGCTTTATAAAGCTCCGCTATCTCATCATCGTCAAACCAATAGCGGAAACCTGATTTTAACAGGGCTTTGGCTTCGGTATAGACGGTATCCATAGAGATAGCCTTTGCCTTGTTGATGTCTATGGACAACACTTCAAAGGGCAGAAAACGTCTGCTGCCTGTCGGGTCTGTCAGAAAGTCGTTGCCGTTCACTGATGCCACGAAACTTGCCAAGTGGGGATGTTCCTCGACATACTTGTCGTAGGGCATACGGTACTTGACCATCGGGCAGGTGATGAGGTTCTTCAACTCGTTTTCGTCACGCTTGTTGAGGGCTTTGAGCTGGTCGTCGATATTTACGATGAAGTTCTGCCCAATATAGGTAAGCGTGTCCTTCTCCTGCGGATATATCTTGCCCGTGTAACTGTAACCATGTAGGGCAGGTGGACAGAACAGGTCAAGGAACGTGGTCTTGAACTTGCCCTGCTCGCCTGTGAGCACAAGACAGGTGTGGTTACGGCACTCACGGTCGTCCATGGCATTGGCGACCACTGCCACGAGCCATTTGGTGAGGTATGGCAGCCATTTGTCGGAGTTGCGCACCACAACGCAACTTGCCAGTTCAGGAATGGCTTTCAGTGAAAGGGAAACATCATTTCCACAATCACGGTTACTATTGCCTATATCCGTAGCAGACAACCTTTTGAAATATTCCTGTATGGGGTTGATACGTGGCGAAAAACTGCTCTCGATGATAGAATATAGATTATCGGAAGAAGTAACAATCCCGATGTCGTTGTCTATCTCCCTTCGGAGCGTGTTGATTTCATAGCGACCCACTTTTGAAAAGTGAGCATCGTTCTTGTCACGATACTCGGTTCTTCCCAACACCGTGTTGTATCTGAACTCATAGCGAGAGGAGAGATAGGTTTCTATCTCACTATTTTTTGAGGAAGTCTTCCTTTGCTTGGGCATATTGTTTCCTCCCTCCGATTTGCTTTTATCTGCATTCTTCTTCATTATATGCTTGGTTTGGTTTCCAAGAGTGAAGTTATGAAGAGAACAGGAAAGTTCCAAGCATTCAGGGAGTGCTTGCATAATGTTGCGTACATTAGCTATGAATTTCTCACAGATTTTTGACAAGAAACTGTTGGAAAGTATGGATTTAAGCCCCAAACAAGAGGACAAGTGTGTAAAGGATGTAAGAAAGGAATGTGTTTATTTGCTCCAATCTGAATAGCATTGCGTCAGATAAAACGGATATGATAAAATGGAGTATGGAGGCAAAGAAAGAGAGCGACAATCCTTTTGTCCTTTCCTTGTTTTTCCCTGTATTTCCCTGCTCTTCCCTGTTGCTTTGAGGTATGGAAAACACATCCTACTTTTGCAGGCAGAAACGTGCGGTAAGACGCAAAACAATAAGGAATTACAAACAAAATAACAATAAAACTATGGGATATTTTATCATTACGGATTCAAACTGGGCAAAGCTGAGAAACGAGATACTCAGTCTTGCCGAGATCTGCCACAAGGCATTCGGAGAACAGAGCAGGCACACCGATTGGCTGCACAACGGTGATGTGTGCAGGTTGCTCAACATCAGCAAGCGCACCTTGCAGCACTACCGTGATACGGGCGTGTTGCCCTTTGCCCAAATCGGGCATAAGTGCTATTACAAGCGTGAGGACGTGGAGCAGTTGCTCCAAACCAAAACAGAGAAATCAAAAAAGGATAAAACTAAAATCAACAAATAAACATGAGGATTATGGAACAAGTAAGAGATTTGAACATGGAGGCGGACGATATGCAGGTGGTACTCTCTACCCTTGACAAAGTGAATAGACGTATAAAGGAAGTGGCACAGACACACAAACCGCTGTTTGGCGGTGAGCATTTCCTAACGGGCAAGGAAGTATGCGAGTGGCTGTATATTAGTCCTCGCACTTTGCAGGACTATCGGGACAGGAGGATTATTCCCTACACGCAGTTTGCAGGAAAGATACTCTATAAGGTTTCGGACTTGGAAAGGTTATTGGAGAATAACTATAAAACAACAAATTAGAAATATGAAAAAACACTTGTATAAGATTATTATATCATTCTATACAAGTGCTGTACTATCATCTGTAATAATTATATTTCCAAATTCAAATCTTTGGCAAATCTCATTATCGGCCAATTTTTCATATCTACTTTTGTCTGCTCATCAACTTTTGCATAATGGTATTTTGCAGCAATTTTTTCTCCTAATAGCAAATAACAGGCAAATCTAAAAGACTCATCTTCTGTTTGATTTATAATATCTCTGACTTCAAGTTGTTCTTTTTCTGTAAATTCCCTACTTCGCTTAATAATTTGGTATTTGTTTATTGCCATTAAATCGTATGGAAGATTACAATTCTTTTCTTTCATAAGCCAACTTTGCAAATCTTCGGCTCGGCTTATCAACTCTTTATTTTTTGTTTTATCATAGGCTTTTAATATACGGAGTACATCTATGTTGGCTAAATTGAATGTTTCAGGATTATCTCTAATCATTTTCTTATACGATGGTATCTGTCGTTCCCAATTAATATTGGAACAGGTGGAATAGCGTTCTGCGGTCATCGCGACAAATACTGATGCAGGATAAGAATCTCCATTGTTAGTTTCGCAAGCAAAAACAGCTATTTCTTCAAAGAAATCATTTAATATGTAAGAGTGTTTCCCTATTTTCTTCTGTATCTCTGTTGCAAGTAATAAAATACATATGTCTTGAATCTTTGCTTGGCAGACAATATCCATTTTCTTTCGCGTTATATATGGCTTGTGGTACAAAAGGCAGCTATGTAACAAATCTAACAAATTCCAATCTTTTGCTTTGAGTTTATTAAGTAGAAAATCCTGCCTTATATGTAGATAATCAAAGAGATTTTTTATTTTTCTCAATACTTCTAAATGTTCGTTTTTCTCTTTCTCTTTTATCACATCGTTAGGTAATACAAAATCTATTTTAGTTTCATTAAAGAAAAAATATTTGGCACGATATGCATCTAAGATGAACTCCAAATCAACAAGGCGATGCCGAAAACTCTGTGTCATATTGATTTGTATCTTTCCAATACACCCTTCCTCGTCAAGAAAGATTTCCATACTGTCCCCTATAATAATTGAAGTCTTGCCAGACTGGTGTTTAACCTTGGTTGTTTCATAATAAACATGCTCTCCAATCTTGATACTGGCTATGCGATCGGTCATAAAGGCCAGCTTGCAAGGTCCCTCTTTGAATGGGAGTAACCCATTTGCGGTTTTCACATAAAGATATCTATAAGAAGAGGTAATCTGATTCCATGGATTTTTCTTCTTTTCCACCATAGCGGTGAATTCAAATTGTTGCCCTGAGTATTCATCAGCTAAGTCATGAATAGACGGAAGTTTTTTGGCATATCTGACACCTACTTGTTTTCCCAAATTATCATAAAAAGCAAAAAGACTGCTCTCCAACTCTTTTGTCTTATCAGGCATTGGAAATAATTCTATAGTTGTCGTAGTCTGGTTTTTCCCTTTGTCAAGTAATTCTTTCAATTTAACAATAGGCAGACAAGCGTAATATCCTTGTCTCTCAAAACCTCCTTCTTCGAGTTCTCGAAGACACACGACAAAGTATAGGATACCCTTGTCATTATAATAATTATGCAAATCAGCAACTTCTGCACGATATTTCATTTTTCCATGAGGAAAGGAAGTAACTTTATGCCCTTTTACTTGAATAGGAATTTTACCAAGTAAGTTACTTTTTTCTCCACTTGAGTCGGAATACAAAAATATATTACCATCCCATGACGGCGTTTTATCATCGTCATCAATGTACGGAAACATCCGTTTTGACTTGCGGATTTCTGTTTTTATAAAATCCACAGCTTCTCCTTCTATCCATTTTGAATTTCCTGCCATATAGATATTGATTATCTCTGTTTTAAAATCGAAGTAAAGAGTGTACCAACAATATCTTTAATATAGAATCTGATATTTTTTCAGTGTTGTAACTAGCATAAGGAAATATCAAATACCTTCCTGCATAAGCTTCGACATTTTCTATTAAAAAACAAAAAAGACGCAAGACCTGCTAACTCAACAGGTCTTGCACCACAATATTAGAGAGTTATAAAATAAATTACATCAAGGCTGGGTGTTTATGCTGTCGTCTGATGTAGCGTCTGGATTATCTGTATCCACCTTGCCTTTCCATTCCTCCCACTCAATGTCCACGTCGCTCAGGCCACGCACGGAACGGCGACCGCCGCCAGTGGCTCGCATTCTACCACCACGGAAGCAGGTTTCGGGAATGAAGCGCACACGCACGCCGTTGATGAGGGCAGCGGGTACCTCTTTCTCCGTGGCGACGCCGTTCTTGTTGGTGGCTGCCGTGAAGTAGAACGAGCCGATGCCGTCGAGTTTCACCGAGCGTCCCTGCGCCATATAGTCGCCCATCACGCCACTGAGGGCCGTCAGCACGGCATGCACATCGACTGGGCTTACAGTGGATTCGGCTGCCACGCGCTTTGCTACCTGCTCGGTAGTGATGGCAGAGCCTACCAGAACGGACTTGGGATACCACTTGCCGTTCACCTTCATTTGCATTTAACAACAGAAGTCAGTTTTGAATTGCCTTCGCCCTTAATACCCCACTTATCTCCAGCAGGAACAACATGTTGTTTTTTTTCCATCTATTAACCTCCTTTCTGCGCCCGGTTTTGACGAACACGTCATAGCGCTTTATTTTATCCTTACAAATATCAAACCATAGTCAGATTTAAAACAAAATTATACCAACAACTGACAAGGTAACAATACAAAACGTATTTTTTCGTCGCATTTATACATATTTAAAGTACATAATTATCTAAGATTTGGAATAAATTATTATCTTTGCAACGAAATTTCACAAAATACCAGACGTCATTATGTTATTGTCAGCCAAATTTGAAAACATTTACTCGTTTAACGAGGAAACACGCATCTTGTTCACAGCCAGCAAGAGCGACCAATTGCCGTTGCAAGTGTCGCGTGCAGAGAAACGTGATGATATATCCGTACTCCGTATGGGACTGGTTTACGGTGCCAATGCTTCCGGAAAGTCAAACATCATAAAATGTTTAGCTATTATCAAGGAGTTTGCCTTGAATGGTTGGAGCAACCTCAAATATAATTACTTCAAGATGACAGATGAACCCCAAGAACGTTCAAGTATCGAATTGGAGTTCAAGGCAGACAACCAGTTCTTTGCTTATGGTGTAGCTTTCTCGAAGGGTGGCTTGCTTGAAGAATGGCTATATAAGACTGGCAGCCGCAATGATATCATGATCTTTGAGCGTAAAAGAAATGGTGACAGTTGGGACAATACTATTGCACCTCAGTTCCTGAAAGATGAGGATGGACAATTCTTGAAGTTCCTGATTGACGGCACACCTACTAAGGGTACTTTCTTAAGTGAGTATATCAAGCGTAACGGAAAGGGAATAGATGCGATTAAGTCTGCTCGTAAATGGTTTGAGAATCTGAATATCATCTTCCCCAATACTCATAGAACGGATTTCCCATTCCGAGTTGTGAACGACACCCAGTTCAGAACTATTATGCGTGAACTGCTAAATTATTTTGGAACAGGTATCTCAGACCTTCGTCGCGTAGAGTCTAAACCTGAAGAATTGGGCATTCCCGATGAAATCCGCCAAAAGATTGAGGAAAGTCTTGAAGGCAAAGGCTCCGAAACTGGTGTGGTGGTTCACAACGAGAACCGCTTCATCTTTGCAGAAAAAGACAAGTCTAAGAATCTGAAGTGGCATGAACTGAAAACCATACACAAAAAGGATGGCAGTAATTCAGATTATATATTCGAAATGTTCGAAGAGTCTGATGGAACGTCACGTCTGTTCGATTTCATTCCAATGCTTATCGATATGCGTGCAAACGATGCGGTCTATGTGATTGACGAGGTTGACAGGAGCCTGCATCCAATGTTGACATTGAAATTATTAGAGATGTATAACAGTTTGCTTAGAAGCGATTCGCAAATGCAGTTAATATGCACAACACATGAATCAAATCTGCTTTCTACAGCCCCTATCCGCCAGGATGAAGTCTGGTTTGTAGAAAAGGACAAAAAAGGGGAAAGTCATTTGTCTTCACTATGTGAGTACAAGCCAAGAGAGAATGTACAGAAAGGTTATCTGAATGGTCGCTATGGAGCGATTCCATTCTTTGGCGAACTGAATAATATTCATTGGGACGATGCGAAGCAGGAATAGTTTGATGCGCGAACGTCGTGAGGCATTTCGTGACGCTCGCCTTATAGTCATAGCCTCCGAGGGCAAAGACACGGAGCGGATATATTTCAAGGCATTAACCAAAGAATATACCAATCCCCGTGTGCACGTACATATCTTGGAACGAAGTGAAGCTGAGCAGAACAACTCTAGCCCTGAACACGTCTTGAAGCAACTGAATAACTACAAGGAACAGTATGCGTTGGAAGCTGACGATGAACTATGGCTTGTCGTTGATAAAGACCGTTGGACAGAGGCGATGCTATCTCGTGTGTCTACAGAATGTGCACAAGACAGCTATATGCACATGGCATTGAGTAACCCGTGCATTGAGCTTTGGTTGCTGTTACATCTAGTAGATACCACTTCTTTGTCCCCAGAAGAACAGCAACAATGGTTGGAGAATCGCCGAAATTCGAGGAGGACAGACCCATATCTAAAGATACGATTACGTCAAGAGATGGGAGCTTACCATGAGGCTGCATACGATGCCCAAATGCTGATAGCCCATGTTGAGGAGGCAATAGAACGAGCAAAAGTCTTGGACAAGAATCCAACTGACCGTTGGCCGCAAACTCTCGGTACGCGAGTGTACCTATTGGCTGAGAGCGTGATAAATAGGAACTAATTTGTTACTATCTTCAGACTATAGCCAATGCCAATCGGTCAATGGAATAGAAACTATCATCGGGACGGAATTTACATACTCTGAGCTACGAAGGCTGATGGAAGAGTTAATAGGCATGTTAGTGATATAAACGTGGGTATTGTCACAACAAAACACAACCTGCAAGGCAAAAGACTAAGTAATGCATCATAAATGATGAATTGTTTGTCTGGTAATTTACAACACCAATAATAATGAGCATATTTAGCAACCATCAAAACAACATATCACCTAGGATGAAGGACTTTCAGGTAATCTCCTCCTTCCTTTCTGCTCATGGCCAGAAGAAGGAATGGGCGAAGGTTGCCTGTCAGTTGAAAGATTGTGGCAATCATGAACTTATATATCAGTCTCTTTGTCGCATCAGTAGATCTATGCCTGCCATTGACGATGTTATTTGGGGAAACACATTACCAAAGAACATCCGTCAGCTTGGAAGTGGCAACAATTGCTACCTGTTCAAACCAGAATCTCTCGATAATGAGATAAATTGGCTTCTTCTTTCACTACGTAAGTATAAAACAGAACTTCTGTATTTTGTTAAATTACGTCAAGAAGTTGAACGTGCCATTCTATTAGGTCAATATGACGTTGCTAACCGTATGCTGGAAGACACCATAAAGCACATCGGTCACTCAATTTGGTACTATGAGATGAAATGTGTCATTTATGGAGCTCAGGATAGATTTGAACGTATATATGAATTGGCCACCTACATAAACAAGGAGAAAAAAGATCAAAAAAATGGTTTTGTACCTTATCTTATTTCAGACCTTGGTAATCGCAGTATGCATGATGTCTCTGCATACGAATATGATAGTAGTCTCTATTCGCGTTACAAAGGAGCACGTACAGAGTTCCAAAGCGACCGTTACAACTACTTTCTTTTTCGTCTAAACTATTATCAGCATTATGATATTACGAGTCTCTCCGAAGTTCTTATCATGGAGTCTCTCAATTCCATTAGCGATCGTTACTGTATTCTTCTCTATATCTTGCGTTCGTATCTGATCCAGCAACCTGACAAGGCATCTCTCATACATCGATATGCACAAAAAATGTTCGCTATCACCCACGACATCCAACTTTATCCCTTCCTCGCGTTGGGAGATGTTAGCATTCTTCCTAATGACTATTACAATCCGTTATTTGTTCGTATACTTGATGCATACTACACAGGACAATACAACTCTGCAGCAGATTTATGCCGAGAGTATGTGCTGTGTGACCCATCTGATTTTAGCGTCATAAAAATCTATTGTCGTGCACTTCTTTTTCTCAAGAATGGTTATCGTCCAATAGTTGCACAGTCAGATACCTTCGTCAATCATATTGCATTTAATATATATAGGGTAATGACAGATACAGATAAAGATCAGTCGCTAGATCGCCTATATCAGCTATCCAAGAACATCTATGGCTTCCAAATTGCAGCAGCCCTAGATTGCTTTGTACGTCAGGAGCGTAATGTGAGTCGTTGCGAAACTCTTCCGCTCCTCAGCATTAATCATTTCGATCCATTATACACAACAATCTACAGCGATCAGGATTCTGCCATTCGGTATTTGGAATCAGCTTTGCCTTATGTCTCCGATTCCGTGGCACTAAGCTATCAAATCAACCGTGCACGCAAAATTGTCACCGAAGATACAACTGTAGTTGCCTATATACGCAATGTTGACAATGCAAAGATTGTGTTTGATAACGGCGAATACGAAAAGGCTCTCGCCCTGTGGAAAGTTATTTTTGACCAAACCAAACAATACATCCCTACGGCACAAACGGCAGTTGACCACATCTTTCGCGCCTATGTTGCCCTTGGAGAAAACTCACATCGTGATGCTGTTCAATTCTTCGTTAACACATATATCGAGAATAAATCATTTGTCTCTAAGGTCAATACTAAAGATTTTATCAACGGTATAAAGAATACACGCTATCAGGGATTAAAGATTGGACTTGACCTTCTCATTTTTGTATTCCTCGATGCTGAGAATTACCCACAGAAGCAGTTTGTCCTTGATCGTTATTGCAAATACGAGAATGTCAATTATCCGTCTGAGCTTTTCTCCAAACTACAACGCCAAAATTCAGAAAAGGTAAAACTTTTTTACACTATCCTTCTGCATGATGACATTTTATTCTATCATTACCGTCTCAAAAGTACCATTGATGTACTAGATGAGAAGTTGAAGATAATATCTTTCCTACGCAATCAGTATCCGGATGAAAAGCAATATGCGGAGAGATATACAGAACTCATGCACGAACTCATTGCGTATCGTGGTATGAAAAAACTAGATGATAGTAAGATTTATGTTAATCAGGATGATATACTAAAATACGAGCTAAAAAACATCACAGACCTATATGATCGTTTCCACAAGTTGGTGGCCAACACTACTGGCAAGGTATACTTCCTTGTAGATACCATCGACTGGTCTAATGACGAGATGCTCACCAATGCAGCATCCTATTCCGACAATGCTGTTGCCGAGGTTTCTACTCAGTTATTCTCCGTTATTCGCAGGGCTTTCCTGAAGAGCCGTTTCGGCCTTGGCACCTATCTTAGCACGCGCATACGTCACGGAGTATTCGAGGGAGAGTTGCGTTCATGTCTTGAACGTCTCAATCTTGTCTATAAAACCGCGGGGGTTCAATACGTGCCTACAGTGTATTGGAAACACGAGTTCCATCTTGACGAAAACATCTCTCGCCAACTCAATGACAGTATTATTTTGTTCTCTCGTTCCATCGATGCTTTAATTTCTAGATTCAAGGACTCAGTCATACAAATTCATGTCGATGAAAACGACCCTTCTATTGGTGATTTCAATTATGAACTATCTTCCAAGGAAATCTGTCAAGCAATGACACGAATTGATAAGGAGAGTTCATCTGCAGAGGACTTCTGTAATCGAGTCATGGAATATCTGTGGCAGATTACCGAGAAATGCCTTACAGAAATACGCCGTAAGATACATGATGAGTTGCGTCCTACGTTTATCACTTATATACGAGATTTGCAGAATCAGATCTGCAGTCTTTCATCGCATCAGCATCTCAAGCACGAACTTGACTCCACCATCAACAATGCGCTTGAAGAACTGAGTGGCAGATTAGCAAAGGTTGAGAAATGGTTCAACCGCCAGACCGCCAAATTTGAGGACTTCCAACTCGAAGATCACATCAATATGGCTATCAATACCATTGGCAATTACACGGGAGTGAACTACGAGTTGAAGGCCAATTTGAGGAATGCCCGCCATTACCTACTTGCAGAGTACAACCCATCCATGTTCGACCTTCTAACCATCCTGTTCAACAATATGTTGCAGTATAGCAAACCAGAAAGTATACGCTATCTTAACATAGATACTGCTATCTTATCAGGTAATGTACAACACCTTCATTTTGAGAATGCATTGCCAGATGGAACAGACGAGAATAAACTAAATCATATTTTTGAAAACCGGCTTAAGTCCATCAAGAGTCTACAGTCAGAGGGTGGAAGTGGACTCATCAAGGCTCTCAATATTGTCAAGTATGATTTTGGTAATCCTTCCAATACATTCGATATTGTAGCTCAAGACGGCAAATGTCTAGTCGATGTGAAGTTCAATCTTGACAATATGCTTGTCAATCAACATATTTCGTTCACAGAATAAATAGTAGCTTATTATGAAAATACTATTGGTAGAAGATTACGAAGAAAAGGCGAACGACATTAAGTCGTTTCTTTTTTCCACTTTTCCACAAATCCAGGTAGATCACTGCACATCCTACAATTCTGCTCAGGAAAAAATCTTTGATGCAGCTGATCCATACGACCTCATCCTCCTCGATATGTCCATGACCACTTTTGACCTATCGTCTGATGCTAGTGGTGGCAAACCGGAACCTTCTGCTGGAAAGGATATTCTCGAAGGTATGTTTCTGCGTGATATTCAAACTCCCGTCATTGTTGTAACCATGTACAACGTCTTCGGACGTAAGGAACTATCTGTATTCCACGAGGAACTCAAAGAACTCTATCCTGACAATTATAAATCGTACGTTTTCTACTCTGCCCAGCATTCGGAGTGGCGTGCAAGTCTAGAAAAAAACATTAAAGCCGTACTCTTATGATTAATATACTTATTATGGATGACAAGCAGGACAAGATAGATTCCCTTTGCCGTGTCATTCGCACTCATATTCCAGAAGTCGACCTGGAAATTCAACAGGCTCAGACTATTGTACATGGCACAGAACTTATGCAACAACAGCAATTTGATTTGCTCATACTTGACATGGTCATGCCAATTCGTGAGAATGAAGATGAATCCCATACTGCGGGTACAGACTATCTTACCAGCATTTATGAGAATCAGAGTATCAAGAAACCTCTACAGATTATCGGTATCACCGAGTATCAAGAAGAGTTCACACAACAACAACAGCAGTTCCGCGATCGTCTATGGCATTTACTCTTCTACAGTCGCAAAGACCGTAGGTGGGAAAAAGATCTTGAACGCAAAGTATTGCAGTTATATCAGCTAAAAACAGAACTATGCGATCGTATTCGATCTGCTAACAAGTATGACGTAGCCATCATATGTGCTCTTCCAGAAGAGTTCAAACAGGTTCTGCAAGTGTTTTCTGCTGGCAATAACTGGCAGAAACTTCAGGTTCCAGAACTGCCATATATGTTCCAGACCACGACAGTTAATACTATCAATATGAAAGAGGTTAGTGTTATTGCAGTCTGTGCTGATGCTCCTGGTGTTTGTGCCACTTCAGTACTTGCTACCACACTCTATAATTTTTTCCACGTTGATTCTATTTTCATGACAGGCATCACAGCTGGTATCAAGTCCAAAGGACTCAGTCTTGGCGACATAGTTATTGCAAAATCCATACAGGATTATGCTGCTGGCAAATTGACAGAAGACAAGATAACGGGCGACATCCGTATGCTCAAGGAACTAGAACAAATCCCGGCCTCAAAGCAACTTATATCTATGGTTTCAACCTTTATCAACGATGATGAATGTATGGATGATGTCATAAGGGCATTGGAAACAGACATCAATTTTCACTGCCATATAGCGCCAACAGTCTGTGGTCCATTTGTTATGGCATCCCCTACACTTGTTAATGCATTCAAACAAGATAATCGTAAGATACAGGCTCTCGATATGGAAGGTTATGCGCTCTACCTTACTCACGGCAAAGCCCGTCTCTTCGGCCATCTCCTCGATGACGGTCTGCTCCTCGCTTTTGCCTTTATCCATCAGACCCGCGCAAAGCTCGTAAGTATAGCCCTCATCGCCCTTTTGCGTCAAATTTAGCTCGCGCCCTTCTTGCAGATTAAACCAAACGGCGGGGCGAAACTGCTTAACCAGCAAAAACGCGTCCTTATCCTCGTGATAAAGCAGCACCGAAACGCTGTCGTGAGCCTTGATACACTCCCATCTGACGGACTTTTCGCACAGATCAAAGGAAA
>ERZ772909.1197-NODE-1197-length-14627-cov-7.072742_pt1 | contig 14627 bp, 10 predicted proteins | sample MGYA00511137_ERZ772909 | MGnify/ENA primary metagenome ERZ772909 (study PRJEB29015, sample SAMEA2738095) | human oral metagenome | biome: human oral; feature: human-associated habitat; material: saliva | place: China | collected 2270 ... | reverse complement strand
GCGAGGCTGTTTGTCCTAAGAACGAGAAGATTGCTAACATCGCTCGTTTGAACCGAGAGTTCATCAAGGCAAAGTTTGCTGATTAATTCGAAGTAATCGTTAGTAAATCACTAACGCAAACATAATTAAGAGGATATGTCGGGGCTTCCTGGACATATCCTCTTTCGTTATATAATAGGATTGAAACAGCTCTGAAACCATCAGATGACGCACTTCCAATGCATTGTAATGCGCTGTACAAAGAGTTGTAACAATGCTGTACAATGAGTTGTAACGTTATTGTACAATGAATTGTCACGCATATTACAATGAATTGTAACGTACGATACAATCGAGTATCACGCACATGATAATCGAGTATCACACGTATGATACTCCAGTATCATAAGGATGATACTGAGTGAGATAAGCCCACAACGTGGTGTATATAGTACTTATGCTGATTTTTATTCCTGCCTAGCTTATGTGCATCATAATGAAATCAAACCAGCGAGTTGGTAATATTGTATGTAAGAAGACGAGGGGTTTCGCACCAAAACCAATGAGATATCGTGTCTTTGGGTGACGTGCATTTGTGGCACGACTGATAACCTTTGCAATTACTTCAGGGCTGCTCATCATGTTACCACTATACAGCTTACGCAGACCTTCAGCCGCCTTCTTCGCCTGTTCCTCGTATGCTCCTCCCTTTGAGCTCTCCTCTAAGTGGTCGGCAGCAATGAAGCCCCAAGGCGTCTTGATACCACCTGGTTCGATGATTGTAACGTTGATTCCGAATCCTTTTGTCTCCATTCTCAAAGCATCGCTGAATGCTTCAAGGGCATACTTAGTCGCATGATACCATGCACCGAAATAGAGAGTCAGACGCCCGCCCATCGAACTGATGTTGATGATAGTACCGCTATATTGTTTACGCATGAAGGGCAATACCTTCTTCGTTAACATAGCTGCACCAAAGATATTAACGTCGAATTGATTGCGTGCCTCCGCTATGCTAACATCCTCAATGGCTCCAAACGAGCCATAGCCAGCATTGTTGACCAATACGTCAATGCGCCCTTCAGCTGCAATAATAGCCTTTACAGCCTTGTCAACACTCTCTTCTATGGTTACATCCATCTGCAATGTCTTCACACCGAACTGCTTTAGTGCATCCATCTTCTCTACTCTTCGTGCTGCACCATATACTATATGTCCTTGCCTCGCAAGCATCTCTGCCGTCTGATAACCTATACCACTACTTGCTCCAGTGAGGATGATTACTTTCTTTTCCATTGCTTAATTCTTGCTCTGTTAATTATTTGCTACCTAAGTGCGGTGCAAAGGTAAGTATTTAATCTAGTATCACATAAGGCACATCAGAGTATGTATTGTCAATGAGAAGGACTGGTAAGGATTGGGTACAAAATAAACCATAGGATTCTATCTGATGATGTCCAATATTGCTACTGATGCTTACCAGCTTAACATCTATTTATGCTTAAAAGCCTGTAACTATGCCCTATATCAATTTTTTTTGCTAATTTTGCGCACAGAGATACATATTAAGTTATTTAAGTGCGATAGATATTCATGACAGATAAGAACAATACATCCAACCAGTCTTCATTGACAGCTGAGGCTCCTTTGAAAGCTAGTTACACAGATTACGAGGTTATTCCTTCACATGGATATAGCCTAATTGTGAAATGTCGTAAGGGCGAACAGACAGTCATCCTCAAAGGTTTAAAGGAAGAGAATAGTAAGCGAACGCTACTAAGAAATGCCTTGAAGCGTGAGTTCAAACAATGTCAACGATTGAACCACACGGGTATTGTGCGTTATCAAGGACTTGTGGAAGTTGACGGCTATGGGCTTTGTATTGAAGAAGAGTTTATTGAAGGTCGCACACTACAGGCTTATCTTAAAGAACAACACACTGACGATGAGAAGATAGCTATTGTGAATCAGATAGCAGATGCGCTCCGTTATGCTCATAACCAGGGTATCGCTCATCGCAACCTCAAGCCTTCTAATATTCTTATCACCGCTCAAGGCAATTACGTGAAGTTGATTGATTTCAGTGTATTGTCGCTTGATGACGTTAAAGCAACCGCTGACACAACTCGCTTCATGGCGCCAGAACTGAAAGACGAAACCATGACTGCCGACGGAACAGCTGATATCTATTCGCTCGGAACGATAATGAAAGTGATGGGGCTAACGCTTGCTTATAGTGATGTGATTAAGCGTTGTTGTGCCTTCAAGCGCAGTGATCGTTATGCAAACATCGATGAGTTCCTAGCCGATCTCAATCATGAAGGGTCGTCATTCACCATGCCTACAATAGGTAAAGGCACCGTTATGGTGGCTGTGATTGCGGTGCTTGTGATAGTTCTGGGCGTTCTGACATATAATTATGGTGGTGCTTTGCTCAATCAAATGGGCAAGATAGATGTCTCATCTGTCTTTAAGTCGGATGAGGAGACAGCTCCCGAAGATAGCGTAAAGGTCACTACTCCTAACGAGCAGACCAACGATAGCACCCATAATGCGGCTCCAATGACAGGGAAACTCGCTTTCCTCAACACAATGAAACCCGCTCTCTATCACGATTTGGATAACATCTTTGATAAGAACTCATCCGATCAAGCGAAGTTATCGAAGGCAATCAAGAGTTATTATCGTGGACTTATTCAAGCCAATGATACACTCGACTCTGAGCAAAGAGCTGAACTCGACCGTGTATTCGGTGACTATGTAAAACAAAAGAAAGCTGCTTTGAAATAAGATATAAACGCTATTCCCATAGTGATAGAAATAACAACAGGGCAAGTTCTATGTATTTCTTCAATCCATCATGGTTGTAAGAAAGAATAGAACCTGCCCTTGTTTTTATTCTTGTCAATGGTTATTAAAAGAGAAGAACAGAATGAAGCAAATCTATTACGCACTACTCGCACTATTCCTTTCCACCATTTCTATATATGCACAGAAGCCGGCTACGGATCGTCGCTTGGCTGCTGGTCAATCCATGGAGAGGCAAGGTTTGGTGAATATTAAGCGTGTTGTGCCCTCGATAAAGGTCGCTTTAATGTATGCACGCACCGATAACTTCTGTAATCGACAGCTCTATCACGATCTTCGTGATGCTTACGTCCTCCCTCGTTGTGCAGAGGCTCTGCGTAAGGCACAAGCTGAATTGAAGCGTCGCAGACCTGATTTGAGTTTATGTATATTTGATGCTACACGCCCAATGAGCGTTCAGCAGACGATGTGGGATGCTTTGAAGAACACATCCAAATACTTCTATGTGTCCAACCCAGCGCATGGTGGAGGTATGCACAACTATGGAATGGCAGTGGATATTAGTATTTGTAAGGCTTCATGGAACGATGCCACATGGCGTGAGGGGGCTGCACGTTGCCATATAGACACAATCCCTATGGGAGCAAAGGTTGATCACATGGGTGCTGCAAGTCATATAGATAAGGAACAAGGATTACTTGATCGGGGCGTAATCTCACGTGAGGCACTTGCCAACCGACGGTTACTTCGAGATGTTATGACTGCTGCTGGCTTCATGCCAATACGCACTGAATGGTGGCACTTCAACCTTTGTACGAGGGAATGGGCGAAGAGTAACTTGAGAGTGGTTAGGTAGAGAAGCCTCAACAAAAGCCCCAACAAGCCTCACCCCTAGCCCCTCTCCGAATGGAGAGGGGAGTAGATAGTATCATTGGCTATTGTTAGATGGAAAGGAAAAGGTGTATAAGTAAGAACAAAAAGAGATGGTAAAACAGCAAAGAAATACGCTACAACAAGGAGAGTTTCCACTTCCGAGATACGTGCGAGAAACCCTCAATAAGTATAACATACCACTTCCTTCTTCACTCGGAGATGGTACTGGCGTGAGACTCTTAGCTCTTCAAGCGCATAACTATCCTGACATTGATATGCCCTTCTTGCTTAATCAGCTCACAGGATGGCTGAAGGCGCACACCAAGTTGCCCTCATGGGCTGCGCAAGAGGATATTATCTATCCGCCACATCTATCTATGGAGCAGTGCTCAAGTGAGCAGACTGCATTGTATAAAGCTAACTTATTAGAGGAACTGAGTGGCTCTCATGCTACTTCTTCATCTACTCACTTTGTTGATCTCACGGGTGGTTTTGGTGTCGACTTCTCATTTATATCACGCAACTTCACCCATGCCACCTACGTAGAACAGCAAGAACAGCTATGCAAAGTGGCACAACATAACTTCAAGGTGTTAGGTTTGAGTCACGTAGAGGTGGTCAATATAGATAGTATAGAATACCTCCATCAAATGCAACCCGCCAATGTTATCTTCCTCGATCCAGCACGTCGTAACGAGCAAGGGGGCAAGACTGTATTGATAGAAGATTGTTCTCCTGATGTGTTGACACTAGAGAAGGAACTCCTAGAGAAGGCAGACACCATTGTTCTGAAGCTCTCGCCAATGCTTGATTGGCACCGAGCTGTAAACGAACTAAACGTTATTGGCAACGTTGTACGTGAGGTTCACATCCTCTCTGTGCGCAATGAATGTAAGGAGTTATTGATTGTTTTGCAGAAAGAAGAGCTCCAGTCAGACACTACAGCAGCCTCAATACCTAAACTCCGCATTGTTTGCATGAATGATGGTGAGGTCGTTTCCTATTATGAAGAAGATACAGCAGGCATCTTACCGAGCATTCTTTCAACCCCACCAACAACTGGTCAATATCTCTATGAGCCTAATGCTTCACTGATGAAAGCGGGTTGCTTTGCCCTAATCAGTTGTCGTTATGAGGTTTCTGCACTAAGTGCAAATTCTCATTTATTTGTCTCCAATAGTCTTATAGAGCACTTCCCTGGTCGTAGTTTCCGCCTTGTAGCCGTCTCCTCATTCAATAAGAAGGAGTTACGTCGCACCTTATCAGCTATCAAGAAAGCTAATCTTGCCGTGCGCAATTTCCCTATGAGCGTTGCAGACTTGCGTAAGAAACTCAAGATAAAAGAAGGAGGAACAGATTATCTCTTCGCTACTACCGATGCAAATAACAATCATCTCTTACTCTTATGTGCGAAGGTGTGAGTGATAAACAACGATGATCTCCATGTAAAAAAGTAATTATCATTATTCATCAAAATAAACCAATAAGAACTATGAACAGGTTATTTAAAATGGTCGTCGCCACGACATTGATAGGAATCTCTATGTCGGCGAATGCCATTGATCGCCAAAGTCTTAAACAGTATGCCGCTTCTTTAAAAGGACTAAAGAAGGAGGAACTAAAGAATGCACTACACACTCTGATGGACAAAAAGACTGTCTTGAAGTATGGCAGTGGTAACAAAGGTACATGGTGGGGCTTTTGGTACACCGATCGTGACCCTCAAACCAAGGAATGCTACAACCGTTATAGCGATAAGAAGTTCTATTTCGCCGAACACAACGGAGCAGCTATTGCAGACATGAACATCGAACACTCGTTCCCAAAGAGCTGGTGGGGAAAAGAGAAGAATGATGCTTGGTGCGATCTATATAACCTCTATCCGTCTGACTCAAAGGCTAACAGCGATAAGAGCAACTACCCGATGGGTGTAGTAGTAAATGTTACTAAGCCTGCTGGAGAAGGCTATGATAAGGTTGGAACAGGCTATGCAGATGGACAACTCATCAAGATGTGGGAGCCGGGCAACCGCTTCAAAGGCGAGTTTGCACGCAGTTATCTGTACATGGCAACCACTTATCAGCACCTAAAATGGGTGAATGTAGGCTTACAAAGCCTTGAGAATAACAGCTGGCCAACGCTTAGGCAGTGGGCTTATAAGCTCTACCTCAAGTGGAGCAAGCAAGATCGTGTAGACCAACAAGAGATTGATCGCAACAATGCAGCAGCCAAGATACAGAATAACCGTAACCTCTTTATCGACTATCCAAACCTCGCTGAATATGTTTGGGGTGATAGTGTGGATGTTGCTTTCAACCCCGATCTATCTATAACGACGGCTTCTGACGATGCACGTTATACTGGTGCAATCGTCACACCAACTAATCCAAGTGAAGAACCAGGTACTCCTGGGGGTGGAGAAGACGATCAAGTAACTCCTAAAGAGAATAAGACTTTTGTGAAAGCTACGGCAGTTCCCGCTGTTAATAACCAGTTCCTTCTTGTTGTAAAGGTAGGTGAGAACCTCTTTGCCGGTCAGACCGTTCAGGGTAAAAAGGGCTATGGTTATCTAAATGGATCAGTAGTAACAACTAAGAAAGAGATTGTCTTTACTTCCGATGAAAACCTATTCTTTACATTAGAACAGGCTGCGGGTGGTTACTACATCAAGGACGCTAAGGGGCGTTACTTCTATCAGGACGGTACGCATAAGAACTTTAATGTAGTCAATTCAACCGATAAGGCAACTATATGGACAGTCACTCCAAATGCTGACGGAACATTTGTTATCACAAGTTCTGATGGTCACGTCGTACAGTATTCAACGCAATATAAGTCGTTTGGAGCATATAAACCAGCAAGCTCTGGGAACCTTTCTCCAATGCTATATGTATATGATGCAACAGCAGGAATATCAACTCTTAATGTTGTAAAGAGTGATGATGAAAACGTTTATAACCTACAAGGAGCGCGTATGCCAAAGGGTGCGCAGCTCGCACCGGGTATCTATATCCGTGGTGGAAAGAAGTTTGTTGTAAGATAGAGCGTCGGTTTTAATTCCCCGTTCTATGCGTATATAAAAAGAGAGAAAGGCGTCTTCTCCATTTAACAAGGGCGTTTCCTTGCATGGAGAAGAGCCTTTCTTTAATCTCAAGAGAGCCTCTCTTGAAAAACCATCTAGCCATCCCTTGAGGGGAAAGTGGCTACTGGATGCTATGATATAGTATGTTGATACAACCGAGCCAATCGACTTATCGTCTTGCCATGAAGTATGTTGTACCAGCTTGTGCCTGCTGAACTTCTAACAAACCAGATGCATCTGGCGTTACATCAACAGTCAAACCATTATTCAAGAAAGCCTTAACAGAACCATTACCATTAAACTGGATCACCTTTTGTTCTTTGCCTTCTGCATTCATATACCATGTGTTCTCTTGCTTATTGTACGTGAAGTAATAGACCTGACCATCGGGTTTTGTGATCTCATAACCATTCTCCAAGTACTTAACAGCGTACATTAAGCCATCGTCACCCTTGATGTTTCGAACCTTACCAACGCGATTGGCAACAGGGTTATCACCAGTCCAGAACTCAATAGAGTTAAGTACTAACGTATCTGCCATACCGCAGAATGCGTATGCAGGAGATATTACTAAGAAGATAATCTCATTGATAAACTTTGACTTAGTGGCGTGTTTATTCCACTGCGCAAGCTTGTTGAACAAGGCAAATGAACCTACACAAGAACTCATGAGGGTTGCTGCTACTAGCAAGCTAACCACTGTTTTAATACTTTTTGTCGTCATACTTTTTGTTTTAAAGTGAATAATAATAATGTTGTTAATTAATTTGTTGTTTCTTATTAGTCGTTTCCAATCACGCTACAAAGTTTCGATACTTCTGCTTCAAAGTTCGTTTTATCGATGGCTTTGGCTTTAAGTGCAGAGCGATAGTTGTATATTGTCTGTGGAGAATAGAACAGTAAATCAGCTATCTCGGCACTCTCTTTTACGCCAAGGCGTATGAGTGCCATGATACGTTGGTCTGTTGTTAACTCGTTGGAATGGGTGTTTTTTATCTGATAGTCCGCTTTTAGTAATGCGTTTAGCTCCTTTGTGAATGTTGGATAGAGGTCTAGAAACGCCTTGTCAAAGCGTGAAAGGAATGTAGCTGCATCCTCTTCGGACAGCCGACCAGATGAGAGTTGACTCAAGAGCTCGCTTGTTTGGTTTGCTTTTATCTTCCTTTTTACCAGCGTCTGTTGCTGTTTTAGTCTTGTAATGTACTTTGCACAAAGGTCAATATATAGCTTTGCCAATCCTTCCCGTTTGCGGTTTGTGTCTATTAATAGGGCATTTAGCTTATGTAACTGTGTGTTTAAGCCTTTCTGTCGAGTGTTAAGTTCCGACAAACTATCATTGTTCTTTTGTAATTCTCGCTGTTGTAAACGCAGTCGTTTGGTCTGTTTTACAATATACGTGATGGCTACTAGTAGGAAAATTAGGAGCAATGAGATGGCAATGATAGCAATCATCTGCACTCGATTACGCGTGTTTAATGTCTGTTGATAGCTGTTGACAATGACTGGTAACTTATTAGATATCTCTATAATACGTAGTCGGTTGTTATAGAAACGAGCATCTTCAAGTGACTTTTGAATATACTCCTGTGCTCGATCAATTCGGTTTTTATCATGCTCAAAGATGTACATGGCAAGCGTTTGTAAGGCGTAATTCTCCATCGTACAGTTCTCTGCATCAGCAATACTGGACAATAGAAGATACTTTTCTTGCTGATCCGTTCGCCCTTCATTGGCGTAGCTTCCTGACAAGGCAAAGCATGACATAGCATAAAAGCGTGAGTCAGTGGGCAAGAGGCTAGCTGCTTTTAGATAATGAGAACGTGCTTTCTTGGGATCGTTAAGTACAAACACGCAATATTCCCCATAGTAGTATTCGTAAGTTCTAGCGGTTTCATCGCAATAATCCATTGCTTTAATCAATGCCTGCTTAGCCTTCTCACGATGGATGGGAGCGTATTTCTGGTCATTACAAAAGTCTGCCCAATAGGTGTGAATACGAAAGATAGAGAAGTAAAAATCGAACTTTTGTGTTCTATCCAGCGCTGTTGTATCCACTAAACTTATGGTTTCTATAGCCTCACTGTATAATCCGCCGATAGAAAGAAGCTCCGCTTTATGAATGACATTGCTGTTATAATAATATGTATTTGCTGTTTCCTTTGCTAAGTCAATGCCTTTGTCGAGGTAAGTCATTGCTGAATCAAATTGGAAAACATAGTATTCTTGATAAAGCAAGTCGTATGTTTGCAATCGTTTTAAGGTCTTTTCTTCTGTGAGAAGTCCTTTTTTTATTCGGTTAATAGTCTCATTTTTCCTTTTAATATGAGCTGTTTGATGACTCAAGAGAAGGTCTAACTGCTCTTGTAAATGTTGTGTGTCATTGTCAGCAAAGAGACCTGTTGGCAATGCTAGTAAGGATATGTATAAAAGTAATTTGCGCATCTTTTAATCTCTTCTGACTGCAAAGATAATACTTTACTATCAATTAAGAGATATCTACTTAATATAATTATTATCTTCATGCAAAGACTTGATTGCTAATGTCTTAAACGATAATACTTGTCGAAATTGTCTACTTATCAACTACTCAAAGAACCTTTTATTCACTTTTTTAGCTATCTTTGCAAATAAAGATAATTAAAAATTAAAATCCAATTAATACTTTTAACAAAACAATGAAGAGATTCAATATTGCCCTTATAGGGCTTTTGATGGGTATGGCAAACCTTGCTTCTGCGCAGACGGTTACGTCTCCTAATGGTAAGATTGCTGTTAAGTTCTCACTTACAGGAAATGGTGTGCCAACTTATGAGATGACTTACAAAGGTAAGGAAGTCATTAAACCGTCTCATCTTGGTCTAGAACTAGCAAAGGACAAGCACGCTAGTAAGGGGATGGATGAGACTAGTTTGATGGATGGTTTTCAGACAACTAGCACAAAGACAACCACCTTTGACGAGACATGGAAACCTGTTTGGGGAGAGACTTCAACGATTCGTAACCATTATAACGAGCTTGAGGTAGACCTTAACCAACCGAGTAGTAAGCGTGACATCATCATTCGTTTCCGTGTTTATGACGATGGAATGGGCTTGCGTTATGAGTTCCCACAACAGAAAGAGTTAAATTACTTCGTTATAAAAGAGGAACACACGCAATTCGCAATGGCTGGTGATCACACTGCATGGTGGCTCCCTGGAGACTATGACACACAAGAGCAAGAGACGCAGGAGAGCAAGCTCTCTGAGATACGCTCACGTTTCCATGATGCTGTGAATTGGAGTAACTCTTCTGTAGGAGTGTTCTCTGAAACGGGCGTTCAGACCTCTTTACAGATGAAGTCAAACGATGGTCTCTACATTAATATACATGAGGCTGCATGTGAGAACTACGCTACGATGCACCTTAACTTGGATGATAAGAACATGGTGTTTGAGTCTTGGTTGACTCCAGATGCAACTGGTTTGAAAGGCTTCATGCAGACACCTTGCACAACTCCTTGGCGTACGGTCATGGTGAGCGATGATGCTCGTGATATGTTAGCAAGCAACTTGATTCTCAATCTCAATGAACCATGTAAGATTGAAGATACCTCTTGGATTCATCCAACTAAGTATTGTGGTGTATGGTGGGAAATGATTGCTGGTGGTAAGTCATGGGCTTACACTGATGATTTCAACTCTGTTAAGCTCGGTCAAACAGACTATGCTCATGCCAAACCAAACGGTCATCACCCTGCAAACACAGCCAACGTGAAGAAGTATATAGACTTTGCTGCAGCGAACGGATTGGACCAAGTGTTGGTAGAAGGCTGGAACATCGGTTGGGAAGACTGGTTCGGACACTGGAAACAAGATGTGTTTGACTTCGTAACTCCCTATCCAGACTTTGATATCAAGGCTCTTAACGAGTACGCCCATTCGAAGGGTGTGAAGCTGATGATGCACCATGAGACCTCTTCAAGTGCTCTTAACTATGAGAGACACCTAGAGGATGCGCTCAACCTGATGAATAAATACGGTTATGATGCAGTAAAGACTGGATATGTCGGAGACATCATTCCACGTGGTGACCATCACTATTCTCAATCGATGAACAACCACTATATGCATGTAATTAAGGAGGCTGCAAAGCACCATATCATGGTGAATGCACATGAGGCAACGCGTCCTACAGGTCTTTGCCGTACTTATCCAAACATGGTGGGCAATGAGTCTGCACGCGGAACAGAGTACGAAGCATTCGGAGGAAGCGACCCTAACCATACTGTTATATTGCCTTTCACACGCTTACAGGGCGGTCCTATGGATTACACTCCTGGTATCTTAGAGACTCAACTGTCTACTTGGTGCAGCAACAAGAGCTGGGTTCACACCACACTCGTTGGTCAGCTCGCTCTTTACCTAACCATGTATAGTCCATTACAGATGGCTGCCGACCTTCCAGAGAACTATCAGAAGTACAACGATGCATTCCAGTTTATTAAGGATGTAGCCGTTGACTGGGACGATAGTCGTTATCTTGAGGCAGAACCAGCACGCTATATTACAGTTGCAAGAAAGGCTAAAGGCACCGATAACTGGTTCGTTGGAGGTAAGACGGGACTTGCTGCTCATACGAGCAATATCAAGTTAGACTTCTTAGATAAGGGTCGCAAATATGAAGCAACCATCTATGCTGATGCTAAGGATGCTGATTATGAGAAGAATCCAAAGGCATATACTATCACGAAGCGTAACGTTAAGAAGGGTGATGTTCTTAAGTTACAAGAGGCTCGCGGAGGTGGTTTTGCCATCAGTATCAAGGCTCTTTAAGGAGGGTGAATACACATTGAAGTGTAGCTAAATAATAGCAAGTCGCATGACTTATGCAGTTTTCTTGGGACTGACTTCATGCTGACATAAGTGTTGCGACTTGCCTTTTTCTCCACTTTCTGATAGACTAATTCTCATAAAAAAGCAAACTTTTTTAACCCAAGCATACTAAATACTCGAATGCTACGTATATATATTAATGAGAGATTTTAAGCCCAAATTAATCGTGATGAGAATGAGAAGAATCTTTATCTTAGGTGCATTCTTATGTGTTACCTCGCTTATGAAAGCACAGTTGTATGCGCCTACACTAGATGACCTTGATAAGGTTCTTGCTGCTTCTGAACAGTATGATAAGCAGTTTGAACATAATATTGAGAAGGTAAAAAAGCAATTTCATGCTGCCAAAACAAAGCAGAAAAGATATGACTTGACCGATAAACTCTTCAACTTATACATCTCTTATTCCGTCGACTCTGCCATTGTCTACGCTGAAAAGAAGCTACAACTGGCTAAGCAGATGAACAATAAAAGAGATATAGGGGACGCTAAACTCAATCTTGCCTACCTATTTATAAAAGGTGGACAGCTCAAGGATGCAAGTGACTTAGTTGAATCTATTCAACGAGATGAGCTTGTGCCGAGTCTTTCCTTTTACTATTTTTCAACACGAAAGACGCTCTATGACAACCTTGCCGATGCAGCATTAACTCCATGGCAACGCAAACAATACACCCAACTAGCTGAAGTTTGCAACGATTCTATCGTTGATCATGGTACAAGAGTGGATATTTGGTCACGTGCAGAGAAGTTTGTTAACCATCATCAAGACGAACAGGCGAAGCAGATACTACTTGAGGCTTATGCCAAGTTAAAGCCTTACGACAGGCAGATGGGCTTTGTTGCCTACTCATTAGCAGAGATATACAGACGCCAGAAAGAGGTTGATGAACAAAAGAAGTTCCTCATTGCAGCCGCAATCTCCGATATTCACAACTCCGTTAAGGAATATCTTGCGTTACAGGAATTGGCTACCCTTCTCTTTGAAGAGGGCGATAACAAGCGCGCCTACGCCTATATGGGGCGAGCTTTGGACGATGCCGTCTTCTGTAATGCACGTCAACGTACAATCGCAATGGCTGATGTTTGGCCTGTTATTCAGAAGTCGCACGAGCGTGAGAGCGCCTCTCGAACACTTTGGTTAACAATAGGATTGATACTTATCAGTCTGTTGTCTGTATTCCTTATTGTGATGATATTCTATATTAATCGTCGCCTCAAAGAGTTGAAAGAAACCCGTAAGCTCCTCTCAACAACTAATGAGCAACTCAAGGAATCGAACCATATTAAGGACGAATACATCACTCGATTCCTTAGCCAATGTTCAATGTATATTGATAAACTCGACACTTATCGCAAGCATATCTATCGACTTTTCTCTGCTGGCAAACGTGCAGAACTGATGGAAACACTCAAGTCACAAGAGTTTGTAGATCGAGAGTTAGAGTCCTTCTATGCTACCTTTGATGAGACGTTCTTAGGGCTTTTCCCAGACTTTGTAGAAGACTTTAATGCCTTACTAAAGCCTGATGAGCAAATCATACCGAAGCAATCAAGACGTCTATCAACCGACTTGCGTATCTTTGCACTCATACGTCTTGGTGTGAAGGAAAACGAGTTGATCTGTTCGTTTCTGCGTTGTTCTAAGGCTACTGTTTATGCTTATCGCTCGCGCGTGCGCCTTAAATCATTATCTCCTGATAAGTTTGATGAACAGGTGATGAGGCTTTAATCGTATCTAACATTTGATAATTTAGATAATCGCCACAACTCTTATTATATGTAAAAGGGTTGTGGCGATATTCTTTTTGTCCCTTTTCATCGGTTAATTTAATGCCTCTTATTCGAATGAAACACGCCCCTTTCTTATAGTGTAACCCATCGGTAATCATCGTGTAAACGCTCATACGTTATAAAAAATAATCTAATTTTATTAGAAGATTAGTTTGTTTTAAAGCAACTTTTAGGCTATTTTTTTCATTAAAAAAAGTATCTTTAGAGATAGAGACGATATTCTTTAGCCATTTTAAATATGCTCTTTCATTATTGTAAATACCACTAGAAGCGTTCTTGTAAGCCTTTTTAAAAAGCCTTACTTGTCAATTGTTTTTCTTAGAAATATTGTGTTTAACCTGTGAAGATAGTTTAATATCTCATTCATAAAAGTATTTGAATTTAGTAAAAAAACGCTTGGTAATAGGTCTAATAACATTATGTTATACTTATAAAATCTGGTTTTTATAAATCGCTAAGTGCTTAATAATCAGTTGTTATATCCTTTGAAGCATTTGTATCAATATAATAGGTATATTTAATATAAGCATTTTTTTTGTAACTTTGCACATGTAAAAAAGAGAGAGAACTATTAATGTTATAAAAAGTTGACATGTGATCAAGGGTACAAAGAGGACTATTTTCTAGGATGTAACAATTATTTCGACGTTTATTTATCACACGACATCCAGCCAATGCGTGCCTATCAATCACCAAGAAAACTTAAAATTAAAATTTAAAACAAATGAAGAGAAAATTACTTCTGGCGTTGTTTGCAATCATTTCACTAGGATGTTTTGCAGACTCTCAACCAACAGATGCTGAGCGAAGAGCCAACCTCTTTGTGTACAATGGTATGCTGTTTAGTATTCAGCATTTTGGGGGTGTTACCTCACAGGACAATACTGTTGAGTTCTGTGGTTGGACTACTTTGACTGATTTGAGCACTGATGCAAAGAAGGATGCTGCTTTGGCTGATGCGCAGTTTAATGCCATTCGTAAGGTAGGAGAGATTACTATTCCTGAAACAGTTACAGCTGCTGTTACTTACAATGGAGTACTTCAGGGTAATGCTACTTATAAGGTTATCATGCTTCGTGCTAACCTTTTCCGTGCAGCAGATACTAATGTAACAAGCCAGATTACCAAGATTACAATCCCAAAGACAGTCCAGCACATCGAGTCACGTTGTTTTGATCAATGTGAGAACATGACTGAGTTTGTAATTGAAGGTGCTA
>ERZ772909.1196-NODE-1196-length-14628-cov-6.028340_pt1 | contig 14628 bp, 12 predicted proteins | sample MGYA00511137_ERZ772909 | MGnify/ENA primary metagenome ERZ772909 (study PRJEB29015, sample SAMEA2738095) | human oral metagenome | biome: human oral; feature: human-associated habitat; material: saliva | place: China | collected 2270 ... | reverse complement strand
CCCGCTGCGCCGAGCATGCCCGCTGCGCCGGTCGCGTCCGCTGCGCCTGCTCCGCGCGAGCCCAACGAGTTCGACGCGCTTCTCGCGCCGCCGCAGGGCGCGCCGGACACTCATCGCCCCGCGCCTCAGCGTCCCGCGGCGCCGTCCATGCCCGCCGCCCCCGCGGTGCCTCCGGTACCCAGCGTGCCTGCCCCGTCGACGCCTGTCGCTCCCGCCCAGGTTCCCGCTCCGCCCAGCTGGGGAGCGCCCTCCCAGCAGGTGCCCCCTCAGTCCGCCCAGGCCTCGTACGGCGCAGGAGGACAATACGCGGCTCCCACATCCGGGGTGCCCGGCCCTCCGCCGAGCCGCCGCGACGTGCAGGCTGCCCAGCGCGCATCCCAGTGGGGTGGTGCCGGCCAGTCGCAGTGGGGTGCGCCCGCGACGCCGCCGCGCACGCAGCTCCTGTGGCTCATCTTCGACTCCGGGCAGCGCGAGCTCATCGACATGCCGGTGACGCTTGGGCGCGCACCCGCGGCCGTTGAGGGATCGCGTGCGGTCGTCGTTCCCGACGCGACGATGTCGCTCTCGCGCACGCACATGCGCGTGGGTCCCACCGCCTCCGGCGCGTGGATCGAAGACTCCTTCTCTGCGAACGGCACGCAGATCCGCACGCCCGACGGTCGCGTCATGGAGCTGACGGGCGGACAGGCGGTCGAGGTGCCCGCCGGTACCGAGGTCATCATGGGTGACCGACGAGCTACGATCGTCTACGCCGACGCAGACTCGGTGCACTGACCCTGGTGGCAGGGTGAGCCCCTCGCCGCGCCGATCAATCGAATAGTCGCCGCCGCCGTCCCGGCATGGGATGGCGGCGGCGTTGTTGATGCTCGCCCCCACCCTTATTTAACCGACTGAAAAATTCTTGCGTGCGGCGGGTTGAGTAGAGGCAGCGCGCCGTTCGAGAGTGAGGAAATGCTGTGCCGTGGCGCGGAATCGGTTGCTTGCGGGTACGGAAAAGGGCCGCCCCAATGGGACGACCCTTTTCCGTAGCGCTAGGCGCTCATGCTCTCAGAAGCGGGCAGCGTTGGACTGGTCCGTCTGCTGGTAGTTGGAGCGAGCCGAGTCAACGGCGGAGGAGGTGCGGCGCAGCACGTCCTTCAGGCCCTCGAGGCCCTCGTTCCACTTACGCTGAGCAATGTCGTAGGCTTCCTGCGTCTGGCCTTCCCACGACGAGCGCAGCTGGTTCAGCGTCTGCTCGAGGTCGTCGAGGCAGTTCTGCAGGTTAGCGGCACCGGTGTTGATGTCAGCGGCAGCGGCGTCAAGAGCGGCGTAATTTACCTGGAAATCCATGTCAGTCTCCTAATCTAATTTCTCACAGGCCGCCGAGCAGCTGAGAGAACGAGTTCTCGGTCTCGGACTCGTTGGCTTCCATCGACGAATCGGTGGCGCGCAGGTTGTCAGCGAGATCCTGAAGGGCCTGGTTAACCTTTGCTGCGTTCTCCTGCCACTGAGTCATCAGCGAAGTGAACTGCACCGATGCAGCGCCCTGCCAGGAGCTGCCAATGGTCGACAGGTCGCCCTCAAGACGCTTGAGGTGGCCGTCGATGTCGGCCTTGGTGGACTCTACCGCCGAGAAACCCTGCTTAAGGGCGCCTTCTGCGGCCCTCTGGTCTGCCATGTGAACCTCCATTTGTATAAGTGGACTCTCTCGCCGGGATGCGTGAGAGCATGGGGACACATGAATACTAACCATGTTTTCATCATTTTTTTCAATGTTACGGAAAAATCATGACAAAACCTGACCGAGAATCTAGACTTACGGGGTTGTGTCGTGTAGCCAAAAACCCCATCACGCGGCATTCGGGAGGACCCAATGGCATCGAAAACATCACGAGGAGTGGCGCTGATTCCGCTCACTATCACGTACGGCGTCGACCGTAGTGACGTGACGCTTCCGCAGTCGATCCCCCTGGTGGAGCTGCTCCCCGGAATGGTTGAAACGGTGGGCGCTTTCGCTGATCAGTCAACGAATGACGGCTTTGCAGTGCGCACGGCCTCGGGTCGTCTGCTCGATCAATCCAAGTCCCTGTCCGCCCAGGGAGTGCGCGCCGGCGCGGCGCTCACCCTCGAGCCCCTGGGTGAGGGCGCCGCCGATATGGTCTACGACGACCTCACGGAGGCAGTCGGTCAAGTCGTCGAACGAGTGTCCACTCCTTGGACACGTGAGGATGCTCGCACACTCGCGGCGCTCGCCGCGGCCGGCCTCATCTTCGTTGCCGCCCTCCTCCTGGCGACCACGCCCCCGGACGCGCTCACCGCCCTGGATCCCAAGGCCGTCACTCGGTACAACTTCATCGCCGGTGCCATCGGCATCGTCTCGGCGCTGCTCGTGACCGCGACGTCCGTCGTCATGACCCGCAAGCACTCGGGAGCGAGTGGTGTTGCGCTGGCGCACACCGTCCCCCTCCTGACGGCGGCAGCGGCTCTGCGCCTGAGTCAGAGCCACTGGGACACCGCCGGCTGGGGGTGGACGGGCCTCGGCCTCCTGATCGGCGCCCTCGCCGTTCTCACGCTGCCCAAGCGGTACCGAATCTCCATCGCAGCTCCTCTCGTCGTCGGTACCGTGTTGGCGGCCACCGGCCTTCTGGTTCGACTCGGTCAGCTCTCCCAGGCGGGCGTCTCCGCGATCCTCTTCGCCCTGATCATCGTGCTCCTCCAGGTCGCGCCCTGGATCGCGCTGGCTCACATTCCCGTGCGCATCCTGGACGCGGACACGACCGAGCAGATTCCAGCGAAGGGCATCACCGACCAGGTCAGCAATTCTTTCGTGTTCGTCGTCGCCCTGCGCTCCGGCGGGGCAATCGCCGCGATCTTCCTGACCATTTCTCTGATGACAGCACCCGAAATGCGGTCGGTCTCCCTGCCGCTGACCCTCCTCACGCTCGGTGCGGTGTCACTCGTCCTCCAGACGCGTTCGATCCGCGCTCGCGTCGAGGTGCTCCTTGGTGCTCTGAGTGGCCTCATCGTGATCCTCGTGGCCACTGTGCTCGGTGCCTACGCGGACCCGAGGACGATGCCCTGGCTGACGCTGTCGGCGATTGCGACCGCTCTCGTCCTCGTCATCACCAACGTCGTCGGGCCTCGTGCCCGGCCGCACCTGACGCGTATCGCCGACACGATCTCCGTGCTGTCGCTGTTTGTCCTGCTTCCCCTGGCCGTCTACCTGTGGAGCTGAGTCATGCCGTCGAGTAAAGACATCCTTGAAGCCCAGCGTTTCAATCGAAGCCGCCTGATTACGGCTTTCACCTCGGGTACGCCCGACGGGCGCGAGGTCGACACGCCCTCGCCCGTGCGCCCCCTCATCTTCGGGCTCGTGGTCGCCATCATCATCAGCGTCATTGGAATCGGCATGCGTGTCCTTGCGCCGAACCCGAAGCTTGGCGAGGCGCAGTACGAGCTCATCGACGTGAAGGGGACAGGTGCCCGCTATTTCTGGGCAAACGGCGTCCTTCACCCCATCGCGAACGTGACCACCGCTCGGCTGCTCAGCCCGGATTCAAAGCTGACGACCGTCCAGGCCTCTGCGGCGTCACTCGAAAACATTCCTCGAGGCGCGCAGATCGGTCTGCCCGATGTCCCCGATGACGTTCCGCTCCCTGACATGCTGAGTAAGCAGTGGCTCTCCTGCGACATGGAGTCCGGGTACCACACGTGGATCGCCAAGGAACTGCCTGCGGACAATTTCCCGGTCAAGCAGGCGACATCCGCGCTCGTGCAGGCGACCGGCAGCGGAGACAAGTACTTCGTCGATCGCAAAAAGGGCAAGAAGTACTACATCGACTCCAGCGTGAGCCGCCTGGGTGACTGGGCGCTGTCCTTCCAGAACCTGGCCAGCTACCCGATCACCGTCGAGCCCGAGTGGCTCGACCTCTTCCCGTCGGGTACGCCCCTGCGCCCCTGGAGCTACAACGACATTGAGAACGCGGGGCAGCCGGCCACGAACCTGCCCGGCGACCTGAAGAACGAGGGCATCACCATTGGTATGGTCCTCGATCAGGTCGATTCCGCCGGTCAGGTGAAAAACTCCTACCTGGTGATCGACGACTCGCATCTGGTGGTCTTCAACTCGACGGCGGCGCGCCTGTATCAGGATGCCCCGCCCTCGAAGAAGTTCCCGACCGAAATGTTCAAGTACGTTGAGCCTGTCCGCGCCGTCTTCGTCGGTGACGATTGGCCCGACGTCGAGGACTTTGAGGCACCCGAGTGGTTCGACGAGAGCCGCGACGCGGCAAGTCGCACGGTCCTGTGCGCCAAGATGGACACCACTGATCATGCCAATCCGGAGTTTGACCTGGTCACCATGCCCGAGAAGCGCGCGATTGAAGCGTCCTACGATGCGGAATCTCTGCAGTCCCCCAAGGGGCCGTCCACGACGCGCAACGTGACTGTTGCGGGCGGATCTGGTGCCCTCCTCGCCCTCACGTCCGGCGGTGGCGGTGAGGCCGCGTCCTACGTCTTCGTCTCCGACCTGGGCTTCCGCCACTCCCTCGGCGATGTTCCGACCGTCTCGATGAACGCGCTCGGGTGGAGTGCGTCAGAGGCCGCGTCGGTCCCGCGCGCGTGGGGCGAGCTCATCCCGCCGGGTTCTGAGATGTCTCCGAAGGCCGCCGCCACCTCAGTGGGGATCAAGTGAGTACCCGCCGCGCGCGTTCCCGGTCTTTGTGCCGAGGCCTCGTCGGGGCCTCGCTGATCGCAGGACTCGCGCTCGTGCCTCTCGCCGCCCCGGTCGTCTCGCCCCAGGACTCCGGTGCGTTCGGCCCCGGCGTCGCTCACGCGGACCCGGTGCCGACCCCGAGCGTGCGTCCGACGCCGACACCGTCGTCGTCGGCAACGACGCCCGCAAGCGATTCCGAGGGCGGCGAATGCTCGCAGAACTCGCCCTCCTACATCAAGCAAGCGCCCGCCATCTTCGACGCCGTTGGAGTGCGACGCGCCTGGGAGGTCTCACGAGGCCGTGGCGTCACGGTCGCGATCGTCGACTCGGGTGTAGCGGCCGGCAACCAGCACTTCCAGGGGCCGGACGGGCCCGTGGTGCTCCCCGGCATCGACCTGAGCGGTGAAAACACCGATGGGCGCGTCGACGTCGGCGAACACGGCACCGCCATCGCCGGTGCGATCGCCGCGCAGGAGCTGCCCAAGGAGATGGGATCGGGCCTCGTCGGCGTCGCCCCCGAGGTGAAGATCCTCCCGGTGCGCGTCGAGACCGGTCTTCAGGAAAACCGCCCCCAGAAGGAAGGCGAAGAGACCTTCATGTCGAAGGTGGGCCGCGGGATCCAGTGGGCCGCCGACCAGGGCGCGCAGATCATCGTCGTCGCACAGTCGGCCCCTGTGGGTGACCCCCAGCTCGAGGCAGCCATCAACGCCGTGCGCGGCCGGGCCCTCGTCGTGGCCTCGACCGGCAACGTCTACCAGGGCCAGGAGGCGGATAAGGTCGTCTACCCGGCCGCCTACCCGGGCGTGCTCGGCGTCACCGCCTCGAACGCCGACGGATCGGCCTCGGACCAGCAGGTGCACGGCGCGCACGTCAAGCTCGCTGTGCCGGCAGGCGTCATTCTCACAACCTGGTTCGACCAGGCCGACTGCCTCGTCGGTGGATACGAGGGGGACCAGCCGCTGCCGTCGTCGTCCTACGCGACCGCATACGCGGCCGGCTTTGCGGCCCTCGTTGCCTCGGCATATCCCGATGAGGGGCCCGACATGTGGAAGTATCGCCTCGAAGTGACCGCCCTGCGTGGCACCGCCGATCAGCGCACCGACGCCCTCGGCTGGGGCGTCGTCGCGCCCTTCGACGCCCTCACCTTCACAGACATCGGCACCAGGTACGGGCCCGAACATCCCAACGCCGCGCAGCATCCGGCTCCTGCTCGGCCCGCCGTGGCCTCGGCGGACCTGACGTCGCGGGACAACAACCTGACGATTCGCGCCTACATCGTGTCCGCTATCGCTGTCCTCGGGGCCTCGCTGCTCGGAGGCCTCGTGATCCTCTCGCACCTACGCGGCAGACCCGCCGTCGTCGAAGACTCGGAGGAGGACCTGTCATGACAACTCGGACAACACGACGCTGGGGTAAGAGCGTGGGGATCCTTGCCGGCGCCCTCGCACTCAGCCTCGGAGCGACCCTTGCCCCCGTTGCGCCGGCTTACGCGGCCGACCCGCCGATGACCGCTGACAAGCAGGACTACTACAACTTCTACAAGCTCAAGTCCATCCATGATCAGGGAGTCACGGGCAAGGGCATCACCATCGCGGTCCTGGACGGTGCCGTGAACCCGAATATTCCCGAACTCAAGGGCGCGAACATTCAGGATCGGACGCCCTGCGTCATGAGCTCGGCCCCCGAGAATATGGCACACGGCACCACGGTCGCGCAGATCCTGGTCTCGCCCGAGTTTGGCGTGGCACCCGACGCAACGCTCTACACCTACACGATTCCCCTGTACGGCGATGACCCGGGAACGAACTGCACGATCTCCGGGTGGACGGGTAAAGCGGAAAACGACACGCCGCTCCTCATCGAGCAGGCGATCAACGACGGCGCCAACATCATCACGATCTCCAGTAGCTTCCCGACTGATTCCATCGACCTTCGGTGGGCGATGGCCCGGGCACTCGCCGAGGGAGTCATCGTCGTGGCCGCGATGGGCAACGAGACCACTGAGGACCCCGCCGATTCGCTGGCCCTGTGGAGGGGAATCTGCGGCATCGGAGCGACGACCCGTTACGGTACTCTCACGGAGTACACGAACTGGGGCAACGGGCTGCTGACGACCGCGCTGGGTTCAGTCGTGACGCGTGATACGTCGACCGGTCGTGTCGAGGAAGCGCAGGGAACGTCCTTTGCGACCCCGATTATCGCCGGCTTCTTGGCGCTCGGCTGGCAGCACTTCGACAAGGATGTCAGTGCAGATCAGATTCTGCAGGCGCTGGCTGCGACGGGCAGAAGCGGTAGCGGGTGGAACAAGTACACCGGCTACGGTCCCGTCGATCCGATCGCGTTCCTGCGTTCAGACCCGTCGCAGTATGCGGACGAGAATCCGTGCGCTGCGAAGATCTACGACTCGGTGCCCTCATTGGATGACGTCGCCGACTATGCGGATGGCGTCGTTAACCCCATTCTGATTCGTAATGATGATGTCTACGTCTACCGCGGCGTGAACGAAGAGGCTGCCCTCAGCCGCGAACACGGCTACCCGACACACATCGGCACCAGCCCCCGCTATCACGGCCAGTAACGGGCCTCGGCTTGCCTGAGTGCCTGAGTGCCTGAGTGCCTCAGCACCCGAGCGCCCGAGCGAAAGGAACAGACAAGACGATGCGATCGATCGGTCGGTCCCGAGGCCTGCGTGCCCTCTCCGTTCTGGCCTCGGCCTGCGCGCTGGCCTTGACGGCGGTGCTTTCGCCGGTCGCCCCCGCTGCCCCTGCGACCGCGGTGGATCGCAAGGTCAGAGTCTCGGATGAAGAGTACTACTCGCGCTACGACCTGGACGCGCTGCGCGCCCAGGGGTACACGGGCGAGGGCGTGATTATCGCGGTCATCGACGGGCACATCGACACGTCCATTCCCGAGCTGCAGGGGGCGGACATCGTCGATAAGAGTACGTGCGACGTGCCTGTGGACGCCGAAAGCGACGAACATGCGACGTACATCGCGCAGCTCTTGGTCGCCCCGGACTTTGGCATTGCGCCGAAGGCCACCATCTACAACTATGTGACGATCCTGGATCCACAGAAGAGCAGCGATGACTGTTCGCTGGGAACGGCGCATCCGGCAGGGCGAGCCACTACCGAATACCTCATTGAGCAGGCGATCAACGACGGCGCTGACATCATTTCGATCTCGCACACCTATAGCAGCCCTCAGAGTCAGGAGATGCGGTGGGCGATCTCTCGGGCGACTGTCTTGGGTGTGCCGATCGTTGCTGGCGCCGGTAATGATCGAACCCGTGATCCCGATAATTCGTTGGGCATGTGGGGAGGTGTCATCGGCGTCTCTGCCCTCGACAATGATGGTAACTTCGCGGACTATTCGAACTACGGGGAGGGGATTACTCTTTCCGCTGTGGGGGTCGTTGTCGGTAGGTCGACGCTGGACAATCAGCTTACGCGGGTGACAGGTACTTCTATCGCGGCCCCTATGGTTGCCGGTTTCCTGGCCCTCGCGTGGCAGCGTTTTGCCGGTGACGGGGTAAGCGTGTACCAGCTTTTCCAGGCCATGGTGGCTACCGCGTGGGGGACGAACGGGCAGTGGAACGAACGCACCGGCTACGGTGAGATCAACCCAGCGGCTCTGCTGGCCGCCGATCCGTCGCAGTACCCGGAGGAGAATCCGCTGCTGGAGAAGGGTAGTCGTTTCGCCTTCCATGAGGATGACGTCTACGACTACTACTACGGGCTGGCGAATCCGCGTGAGGTTCTGAACGACGACGGGTACGTGTACCGCGGCGTCGACGAGCAGAGCGCTCTGAGCGAAGGACAGGGGTATGAGGTTCACCTCGGGACGAGCCCGCTCTACCACTACTCGGGGTGAGCGGGCCGTGAGCAGCGACGCCATCGCGAATGTTGAACGCCGTGCCGACTTACGCGGGGGGTGAACAGCAGTGAGGCGTCTCGTGTCGTGAAGTGTTGTACGTAGATCAAACAAGTCAGTTAGGATAACCGTATGGTAGATGTGATGGGGCGTACGCCCGAAGAATTTGAAGAGATGCTCAATGCCCAGATCGCCGAGGCCGAACGCAGGGCTGCGGCTATGGACGAGTTCGTGACCACGCTCAAGTCCGCTCGTGTCACTGGTTTCGATTCCCGCCGTGAGGTCGAGGTCGAGATCAACCAGGAGGGGGCCATGACCCGCGTGTCGATCGACGACGAGGCCCTCGAAGGCAGTACCTCGGACCTCGAGGAAGCCATCATGGAGGCCTACTCTGACGCCGGTAAGAACATGAGCCGCTTCCTGCGCGAGCAGGGCGAGCGCGAGTTCGGCGGCGGGGACTCAGCGATGGGCGAGTTTGTCGATCAGATTAGCTCGCGCCTCGAGCAGCTTGGGCGCTGATCGCCATGGGTTACGATCTCGCGATTAATACCGCCCAACTTCAGGCGCATGCGGCCGAGGTTCACGCGTGTGTAAACACGATCGACAGTGCCCAGAACATTGCGGCCGGCACGCAGAACCAGGTGTCGCAGAACGCCTTCGGCCTCATGTTCCTTCCTTATGCGGCCGTCGCGCACTTCGGCATCAAGAACCTCTCAGCGATGATGAAGGATATCTCCCAGGCCGAGCGTCGCCTCGGCGTGTGCCTGCTTCAGCTTGCCGCTGAGATGCACAAAACTGAGACCGACATCAAGGATGACACTAGTAAGGTTCAGGACGAGATGGATGACCCCACCTGTGGCACGGGCTCCGGCGGCGGCGGCACCGGCCCCGGCGGCGGTGGCGGAAGCTTCGGCGGTGGCGGCGGAGCTACCGGCGGTGGCGGCGGCGCGTCGCTTCCGACCCCTCCCGGCGGCGACGGCCCCCTCGACGACAAGGACAAGGACAAGGACGAGAAGAAGGAAGACGATCTCGCCTCCCTTCTGAGCGGCAACGACAAGATCTCCGTGACCGACGACGAACTGCGCGCCTTCCTCGAGAAGCAGCGCGAGGACGAAAACGATGACCTCAAGACGTTCTACGAGCGTCAGAAGGAAGACCAGGCGAAGGCCCTCGAGCGCTACGCCGAGGCTCACCCGGGTGAGGACGTCTCAGAGGTCAAGTCGCTCATCGAGCAGAACCAGCAGGAACAGCAGGACGCGATGACCGACTTCCTGGCGAAGCAGCGCACGGATGAAGAGGCGCAGATTCGCGAGTTCGTCAAGGACAACCCGACGGCGACCAGCCGCGAGTTCGACACCTTCATGTCCAAGCAGCGCACCGACCAGCAGGCCAGCTACCGCACCTTCGTCGAAGAGCAGCAGAAGGCCCAGAACACGCGCATCGAAGAGTTCACGAAGTCTCACCCGGATTCGAAGCCGGAGGACGTGAAGTCCCTCTTCGAGAAGCAGGACCAGCACGGCGATCAGGACATCGACACGTTCCTGAACCGCCAGCGTCAGGACGAGGAACGCTCCCTGCGCCGCTTTATCTTCGAAGGAGTTAAGAAGTGACTGTGAAGCAGCCCGTCTACACGCCGAGCCAGGGTATTCGTGGCTCCGACCCGATCATCAACGCAGCCGAGGACCTTAAGTCCCTGGCTCAGTCGCCTAGCGTGGATAGTGCCTTGCAGGCGGCGAGTTCCGCGGTGGACGCGGCAGTGTCCGTTGTCGGATCGATGACGAGTCCCCTTCAGGCGGGGGTCTCGTTTGCCACTCGTCTTGCCCTCGAGTACGTGTACCCGCTGAACAAGTGGATGAACGAGCTCACCGGTGACTCCGCGCAGGTGAACGGCATCGGCGTCTCCTGGCAGTCTGTGTCCGAGTCGCTGTCGTCGGTCGCGGATGAGCTGGAGTCGAGCGCTCAGAGTGCCATGGCGGAGATGTCGGGCGAGTCGGTGTCCGCGTACCTGATGCGTCAGGGCCAGGTCGTCAACGCTACCCGCGGCGTCGCTGGCACCTCCTCGAAGTTCGGAAACGCCGTCGCGACGGTCGCGACACTCGTCAAGAAGGTACACGACCTGATCTGCTCGGTGATCTCCGAACTCGTCGGCATCGCCGCGGACGCTGCCTGGAAAGCTCCGTTGACGTTGGGTGCCGCTCTGGCGGATGCATGTAGGGAGATCGCGCAGAGGGCCGTTCAGTGGGCATCCGAAATCAAGAACATCCTCACGATGGTCGAGAACGCTTTCAACGCCATCAAGGCGATGGTGGACATGATCGGCACCGCAATGTCGAACCTGACCTCCTCCATCCGCGAGGTCGGCAAGGACTGCGCGGAGCCGGGCGGCGGCTGCTGCGGCGGCAGCGACTCCTCCTCGGATAAATCGTCCTCGTCGAAGACTCCCGAGACCCCGCGCAAGTCGCCGGAACCCGACAATCCGAAGCCTGCTCCCGAGACTCCGAAGAAGAAGGAGGAGTCTTCCTTCTGGGACCGTGCAAAGAAGGTTGGGGAGACCGTTGAGAAGCTCTGGAAGCTTTGGAAGGGCAAGAAGTCCGGCGGGGGTTCTTCGAAGCCCCCCGAGGTCAAGGGACCGATTGGGCCGAGCAGCCCCTGGCCGAGAATTAAGGCACCGGATCTTGGTACGCTCCCCAAGAAACCTGGCGGGGGTAGGACTATCCTTCCGTGAGCGTCCCGCTTGATGGTCTCAGCACGCTGCGTTGAGCGGTAGCGCTGACAATGGTTGTGGCCCCGCACAGTAGTTTCTGTGCGGGGCCACAACCATATGCACAGGCACTCAGGGGCGGTTGGCGAAGTACTCCAACAGGTGCGAGTCGCCCGACACGATGATCTCGTCGTCGGCGTTGATGCGCGTCGACGAGTCCGCGTACTCAAAGCGCTGCTTGGGGCGTCGGATCGCCAGCACGTTGACGCCGTAACGGCCGCGCAGGTCGAGCTCCTCGAGGGAGAAGCCTCGCACCTCCTGTGGGGGGCGCAGCTTCATGATGGAGAAGCCGTCCTTCTCCATCTCGATGTAGTCAACCATGCGCCCACCCACCAGGTGCGCCGTGCGCTTGCCGGCGTCCAGGTCGGGGTAGACGACGTGGTGGGCACCCACGCGCCGTAGGATACGGCCGTGCTGGGAAGACGTCGCCTTCACCCAGATCGAGGAAATGCCCATGTCGACGAGGTTTGCGGTGATGAGCACCGCCGCCTCCAGCGAGGAACCCACGCCGACGACGGCGCTGCGGAACTCGCGCGCCCCCAGCTGCTCGAGGGCGTCCTTGGAGGTCGCGTCGGCCTCGACGAGAGGGAAACGACCCGCGAAGGCCTGCACGCGGGCGGGGTTCTTTTCGACGGCTAGGATCTCGTAGCCCAGCTGGTCCTGCGTCACCGCGACGGCGGAGCCGAAACGGCCCAGCCCGATGACGAGCGTTCCCGACTGGAGTTCCTTTGACTCGCGTTCATCTGCCATGCCCCCATTCTTCCCTGCGTGCGCCCCCAACGCGAACGCTGAGGCCGTGAACGGGGTGGTGTCTATGGGCTGTGCGCCTGGATGTACTGGCCAGCGTGATGGTGTCCGCAAACAGCTTGCGGAGCTCATGGGTTGTGGCCCTATCAGGGCGATGCGTGTGAAACGCGCGTGAAACATCGCGACTTGGCTGCTAACGTCCCGCCTATGCGCGGATGGCGACCATAACCTGTCAAAGAATGATGGCTTTGTGCCGTCCGTAGTTCGAGGTGACAGTGATGTCTGCTCGCTTATGAAACCGGCGTCGCCTTTGCTCGCGCAGGCTGAGCCTCAACTGAAACCGCCATCGCCTTTGCGGGCGTGAATGGGCCTGTTTTGGGCGGTTGGAGCCGTGCATTGGTGTCATGGGTTTCATGCGTGACTGTAGGCCGTCGTGCATTGGTGTCGTGGGTTTCAAGCGTGAGTGTCGGCCGCCGTGCATTGGTGTCGTGGGTTTCATACGTGAGCGTCGGTGCTCACGTTGTGGCTCACTCGTTACATGCACGGCGTTTGGAGTTGCCCGGTTGTTCTCGCGGTCTCATGAATCCGGCCGCGCGCGGCCTCATGCAGCGATGATGCTGGATGTCCCCCCGCCTCTCTCCGCCGCCACCCGACCTCAGGCGACGAGGCCACCCGACCTCACGTCGCGACGATGCCAGCCGTCCCAGCGATCAGCCTATGATCGGCCGTTCCTCCGGCATGCGGATGACGCGGGAGCGCTCGCGCAGGGCGAGGGCTGCGGCCACCGTCATGGAGCCGGTGCGCCCAGCGAACATGAGGAAAATCAGCACGTACTTGGCGCCGACGGGCAAGATCGGGGTGATGCCGGTGGACAGGCCCACGGTCGCGAACGCGGAGGCAGTCTCGAACAGGATGATGTCGAGGGAATAGTGCGTCATTGACAGCAGGAGAACGACGGATACGGCCACGAGCGCCAGGCCCAGCAGTGACACGGCAACCGCCAGTCGGACGGCGCTCGTGGGGATGCGGCGCCCGAAGGTCTCGATGTCGCGGTCGCCTCGAGCCTCAGCGATGACGGCCAAGACGAGAACGGCAAAAGTTGTGACCTTCACGCCGCCCGCAGTGGATGCGGAGCCGCCGCCGATCATCATGAGGATGTCCTGCATGAAGTGGGTCTGGGGCTGCATGGCGCCGACGTCGAGGGCGGACAGGCCGGATGAGCGGGAGTTCACGCCGGCGAGCATGGCGTTGAGGATCTTGGAGGGAGTGTCGATCGCGCCCAGGGTTGCGGGGTTGTTCCACTCGGTGAGCGCGAGGGCGAGCGCGCCCACGAACGCGAGAATCAGGTAGGTCGACAGGGTGAGTTTGGTGTGGAGCCGCCAGCGCCGGGGTGTGCGCAGGTTCTTGGCGACGTCCATGATGACGGGGAAGCCGATGGCTCCCACGGTGGTGCCCAGGATGATGGGGATGAGCATCCACCAGTCGGTGACGTGGGGGGAGAGGCCTTCGGGCAGGATGACGAAGCCCGCATTGTTGAACACGGAGATCGCCATGAAGACGGCGTCCCACACGGCGCGCACGGGGTCGATGCCCATCGACAGGAAGCGCGGGAGGAACATGGCGGCCAGGAGGGCCTGCATGGTCAGCGATGTCGCGATGACGGCTTTGAGGAGGAGGGAGATTTGACCCATGGCACCGGTGCCGGTTTCCTGCGTGGCGAGCATGCGCTGGGTGAGGCCGAGGTGGCGCGAGACGGCGAATCCGAGGATCGACGCGAGGGTCATGACGCCTAGGCCGCCGACGACGATGCCGGCTGCGATGACTGCCTGCCCGAAGGGGGACCAGTAGGTCGCGGTGTCGACGGTGGTCAGGCCGGTGACACAGACGGCGGACACGGCGGTGAAGAGAACGTCGACGAAGGGTGCGGGGGCGTCGGACGAGGAGGAGATCGGCAACATCAGGAGCGCCGTGATGACGCCGATGATGAGCGCGAATGTGCCCAGAGCGAGGCGGGCGGGTGAATAGCGGGCCTGCTTGGACAGCCACGCGCGCACGCGCTGCATGGTTGTGGTGGGTACCTCGCCGTGGGGGTTCTGGGGGCCTTCGGGGATGCGGCGGACGACGGGGGAGGGTTGTGGGCTGAGCGGTTCCTCAGAGAGTGCAGGAGACGAGGCTGTGGCGCGTCCGCGCATCAGGGAGCGGGTGGCACCGGGTTCGGGGCGTAAGCGATGTGTCTTCCCTCGCTGCTGACGACCCTTGCGTGCCGGTGCCATCGATGCTCCTTAACGACTCTGCAACAAAAGTGGACAAAGTTGCAGTTTCCATGTGGTTGGGCAGTAGTATATTTCGTGAGGCTACGTAAGCGGTGAACGAATCGGGTTTAGCGCGCCTCGCGAGCATATCTGGGAGTCATTAATGGAACAGCAGTCGGCGCCGCGCTTTATGACTGTCACGGAAGTGGCGGACATCATGCGCGTCTCTAAGATGACTGTGTACCGCTTGATTCACAGTGGCGAAATGCCCGCGATTCGCGTCGGAAAGAGCTTCCGAGTCC